>Ga0209443_1002704_pt1 | contig 10383 bp, 2 predicted proteins | sample LauGreBMM110DCMD_2_FD_187571 | JGI IMG/M metagenome (GOLD analysis project Ga0209443, IMG submission 187571) | Freshwater lake microbial communities from Lake Michigan, USA - Su13.BD.MM110.DCMD (SPAdes) (version 2) | ecosystem: Environmental > Aquatic > Freshwater > Lake | place: Lake Michigan... | reverse complement strand
ACCTCCTAGTTTAGGAGAAGATAGCGGATCTTCTGTTGCTAGCGATTTAGGTTCTCAAGAGATAGTTATTGAAAAACCAAAAGAAGATAGCGGATCTTCTGTTATTAGTGAACCAGCTGATTTAGGTACACCTCCTAGTTTAGAAGAAGATAGTGGATCTTCTGTTGCTAGCGAAACAGGTGATTTAGATTCAAAAGAAAACATTGTTCTTGAAGCAGAAGAATTAGAAAGTGATATTACACCACCACAAGAATTAGAAGAAGAAATTGAAAGTGTTAAACCTATAAAACAAGTAGAAGTAGTAAAACCAACAAAAAAAATGGTGATTGAATCCGATAGTGAATCTGAAGAAGAAAAAAAACCATTAAAAACAAAAACTAAACAAAAAGTGGTGATTGAATCTGAAAGCGAATCAGATGAAGAAAATATAGAAAAAAATTTAGACGGTGTGAGTTTAAGAAGTTATTTTCAAGATAAAATTGAAAAATATGATTCCCCCTTAATAATTAAAAAAGATGTTGGTAATTATTCAACCTATTCTAAAATTTGTCAATCTCAACACAAAAGACAACCAGTAATTTTAACTGATTCTGAATTAGCAAAAATAAATGAAGAGCATGAAGGATTTTTAAGAGATGAGGATGTAATTAAATATGGTTCGGATAAAAATAAACAATTTAACTATATATGTCCTCGTTATTGGTGTTTAAAAACAAATAGTCCAATTGACCCAAATGAATTTGAAGAAAAAATAGAAAATGGTAAAAAGGTTTTAGTACATCCAACATGTGGAAAAATTTTACCATCCGATAGAAAAAGTAAAGATGATAAAATAATTCCAGGTCATTACGTATATGAATTTTATAAAGAGGGCGAAAATAAAAGATATCCGGGATTTCAAACTGATAAACACCCAAAAGGGTTTTGCTTACCCTGTTGTTTTGATAAATATAATACAGTTGGAAGAATGGAATCTAAAGCTAAATGTACAAAAAATGAAGACGGAGACGAAGATGAAAAAGTGAAAGGAAAAAAAGAAAAAAAAACACAAAAGAAAGAGGAAGAATTGGATGAATATGTAAAGGGTCCTGAAAAATTCCCACTTTCATCTGGTAGATGGGGGTATTTACCAATACCTATTCAAAAAATTTTACACGAAATAAATGCTGATTGTCAAATAAGTAAATCAAATACAAATATAAAACAAAATCATCCGTGCTTACTACGTCATGGTGTCGAAATAAGTGAAAAACAATCATTTATTGCGTGTATTTCAGATGCGGTTTTTTATGCTAGAGAAATATTAGATAGTGATGGTAAAAAAACAGGTAATCTAGCAAAGGTAATTAGTATTATTAAAATGAGGGAAAAAATTATTAAATCATTAACAATTGATAATTTTATAAAGTATCAAAACGGAAATTTGGTGACAGATTTTTATGACCCTAATAAAGATATTGATATGGATAATTTAAAGGAAAAGTATACAAAAAGTGTAAAACTATATTCAAAATTAAATATGGGTGTTGAGTCAGATAAATTATTTTATAAAAAAGTTATATCTGCTTTTGAAAATTTTATTGATTTTTTAAATGACAATGATGCTATAATAGATCATACATATTTATGGGATTTAGTATGTATGCCAAATAAATATATTTTTGGACAAGATGGTATAAATTTAGTTATTTTTGAAATACCAAATGACGATATAACAAATAATGTACAATTGATATGCCCAAGCAATCATTATTCAACAGAATTTTATGATGCAAGTAAGCCAACATTATTTTTATTAAAAGAAGGTAATTATTTTGAACCTATTTATTCTTACACAATAAATAACAAAAAACTTAGTATAAAAAAGGTATTTAGTGAACGTAATCCACATTTATCTTCATCAATGAAAGCAGTTTTTAGTGAAATTGTGAAACCATTTTTTAATATAATGTGTAGACCATTGCGTTCTATGCCTCCAGATGGTTTACCTCCTCCTAAAGTGTATACAGCAAAAACACCTTTATTACTTCATAATTTAGTTGATAAAATTCAAGGCTATGAAGGATATAAAATACTGAAGCTTGTTGTAAATTTTCACAACAAAGTAATAGGTATTTTAGTAGAAAATCCTTTATCAATAAAAGGCTTTGTGCCATGTTATCCATCAAAAATAGAAAATAATTTTAAGGAAGACATTGATTATGTTTTGATGACTAATTTAGAACTTTGGAATACTTATGATAATACTATTGAATTTTTAAAAGGATTAGAAAAAAGAAGCAAAAAGAAACGTCCCTCCCCTGATATTCCTTGTGCTCCGGCATTTAAAATTATGGAAGATGACGAAGTAATTGTGGGTATATTAACTGAAACAAATCAATTTATTCAATTATCTGAACCAATAACAGAAGGTGAAATTAAACCGGAAAATAATATACCTTCATTTAAAAATAGTAATTATATTATTAATAAAGAAACAAGACCAATGGTTCAAAGTGATGTTTTAATTTCAACATCTAATAAAGTAGATGAAGAGAGAGTTGATTTTGTAAAAAAAATAAAATTTGAAACAAATTTTTATAATGTTTTTAGAAATACAATTAGAATTTTATTAAATGATTATGAAAACAACAAAGTAAAAGAACAAATTGAAATTGAAATGTTAAAAGAATATATTATTTACTCACAAAAATTAAAAAATATTACTAATTTATTAAAAAATTTAGTTGATGATAAAATTAAATTTATTGGCGATGACAATTATTATAAATTAATTGACGAAGTTTCAACTTGTATAGTAAAAGATGAAAAAACTTGTAATAATTCTCCTAATTTATGTGCTATTACTGAAAATGGAAAATGTAGACTTATACTTCCAAGAAAAAGTTTAATTGCTTTTGATAAAACAAAAAAAGAATATAAATTAAATGAGCCAATATATTTTGAAAAAATGGCAGATGAGTTAATTCGATATAATAGAATAAAATCATTTATGCTTCAACCACAAACTTATTTATCATTTGGAAATATTGGTTATAATTTAAGAGATAATGAAATAATTATGTTACAGTCTCTTTTAACTCAAGATTATTTTGAGAATATTACTCCTGTTATAATAAATAAATATGTAAAACATAATTCGTATGATGAAGCAGAACCAATAATAACACAACAATATGATAATGTTGTTCCTTCATTAAATGAAGCAATTGGAAGAAAACACACAACTGAATGTCAAACATATAAAAAAAAAATAAGTTCAGGAAAATGGAATAAATGTTTTCCTGATGTATTTAAAGAAATTCAGTATGGCAATAAAGACAATAAATCAAATTATTGTACTTTTATGTTTATAATTGAATTAATTGAAAGAGACACAGCTAGAAAACTTTCTGTAAATGATATTAAAAAGATTTTATACGAAGAGTATAATAAATATTTAGGGAAGTTTGGTTCTCAAATAATTGATATTTTAATATTAGAAGGTAAGCAAAACTTTGGAAGGCAAGTAAAAGGCGATGAGTTATCATTTATAGATTTTATTACTACAAATAATTATTTTTTAACAGTATTTGATCTTTGGCTACTGGTTCAAAAATTTGAAATACCTACTATTTTTATATCCACTACAAAGTTATTAGAAACAAATAATAAAGAACATTTTTTTATAGGATACGGAGATGAAAAAAGTGATTTTGCCTTTATAGTTGTGCCTGGAACTAGCCCGGAAAATGTCCCATTATTTAAATTAATTGAAGCAGATAATAATGATGTTTTCATTTCCTTAAATAAGTTATTAGAATGCGAATATAAAATTAAGATTGAAGAAGCTTTAAAAAATAAAATTGTTATTGATGTTTTTTTAAGAGAATTTAATCCAAAAAATCTTGAAAAGAAAAAATTAAAAATTGAAGACAGTAGTGAAAATGAAGAGGAACCTAAAAAACAACCTAAAAAACAAGCATTAATTATTGAATCATCAAGTCCTGTATCATCAGAAGAAGTTATAATTAGAAAAAAAGGCAAAACAAAAAAAACAAAACTTGTTGGTATAAAACCAAAAACAAAAAAAAATAAATAAGTTTATTTATCTCAAATATGACTTGTTAAAAATGTTCTAGAATCTTGATAGAAAGGGATGTGTTTATCATTATAGGTATATACATTTTTATATATTTTTTTATTTTTAGAAAAATAATATTGAACTTTAATATATTGTCTACCAAATGCTGGATTAAAAATACATAAATCTTTTAGTTTTTTATGTAAAATATTTTTTGAGTACATTTTTTCAGTACTTATTAATGAATACTTATGCGAAAAATATATTATTAAATATGGTTTCATTATGTCAACTAATTTTTTTTTTGGAAAATTTGGGTGTATTTCAATACTAGCATAATTATAAGAGTTAAGCATTGAAAAAACTGAATTATATAATGTATTATCATCACTGTTTTTAACATATTTTTGTATAGCATGATCTCTTATTAAGTATTCATATTTTTTTTCAAATTTATCTAGGTCAAAATTAGATAAGAAAAATTTATAAATTAATTCAGAAACTATAAAAGTTTTAGATATTATACTGAAATAAATATTATACAATGTTGATTTATTAAACGGCACATTATTATAAGGATTTTTGGAAATTAATGGGTCAGAAAAAAAATTTGGAGAATTAGATAAAGCTGTATCAATAATATTAATTAAATCATTAATTTTAAAATAAAATTTATAGTTTTCTTGTAATAAACAAACACTATTTTTATTATTAATGTTAATAGGACTTAAACATAAATCAAAATCAACCACTATTTTAGCCTTTTTATATTTATACATATAAGCAAATCTTGATAATGCGAAATAAGTTTTTTGAAGTTTACAAAAAATATTTATAAAATCTTCTTTTTGATTTTCTGTAAGAAAAATATTATTTAGTTCACAAATAAAATATTTAAATTTAATTTCTATAGAATATTCTTTTTTACACACAAATAAAAAATAAATAATTTTTTGTAATGAGTTTAAATTTTGAAAAGGCACATCCGTTATTTTTAAATATTTTTTTATTATTAAAAAAAATGTATTCATATTTTTTTAATAATATTTAATAGTTAATATTTATATCTTAATTTTTATTTACTTTAAAATCCAGGATTATAGTTATTATCATCACCCATATCTATAGTTTTTATGTTAGAAACATTATTTTGAATTAATAAGTTATCTTTACTACAAACATCTAATGGATTTTCTACTTGTCCAAAGAAATTTTCAATTTCTACTGAATCATCAACAGGTTTATATTCGCTTACAGCTTCTAATTCCATCATTTCTTCAATATTAAGCACTACTTGAAATAAGCTAGTTCCGAAAAATCCTTCTTGACCACACATTACATTTGCGGATACTCCGCGCATATTATCTAATTCAGCATGTTTAGCAGCTCTCAAAAACATTTCAGGGGTTTCTTCAAATGAGGCCTTTGCGATTGGTCCAATATTATCATTATTAATTCCATGTCTTGATATCGAAATTAACTTACTTGTAGCTGTCATTCTATCACATAAAACACAATAATTATGGTAATTAATATATGTACCATCATAAGAAATAACTTCGACTAATTCATTTAAAATAGTTTGTCTAGCTGCTTCAATACCAAGAACATTGAAAACTTCAACTATGTCATTGCTAACAACTCTTGTATTATCAATATAATCCAATGCTAATACATCAAGCATATTTGTTCCAACAGTATCAAGAACCCAAATATCTTCTTTTTTATATATTCCATTTTTTTCAAACACAGTATCTTTAATCTTACGAAGAATAACCTTATCTATTCCTTTTATACCTCTTAAAACAACATTTTGTAATAATTGATCTTGGAAGTTCTTTAAAATATAAATATGATCTGATTGGTCTAATGGATTAACTTTGATTTTTTTCTGAGCACTTCTACTCGATGACGTTTTTATTACTTCATTCATTCTAATTCTAAAAACTAATTTATCTGAGTTAAAATCTGAAAATACACAAGTAATTTGTGAATCGTAAGCATTTTTTAATGTAAAATTAACATCATCCATTGTTATATTTTTCTCAAGCATCACAACAGGATCCATTACCATTCTAATAATCCATTTTGATTTTTCATTTTCATCATTTGTTAAACTAGATTCAATACACTCATCGATCATATTTTCAAATGCTTTAAATTGTTCGATTGTATTATTATCTTCTTCAATAAGTGAAGATAAATTATCTGGGTCAAAACATATTTCAACTGATTTAACAACTTCTTCTAATTTTGTATGTTCGAGCATATACATAATCGATTGCGCTTTATCTTTTTGTGTTTCATCCTCTTGTTTTAAAAAGATAGTTAGAGATGGATTTTTAGGATTTTCAGACAAAGATAATATTTCTTCAATTCTTGGCACACCACGTGTGACGTTGGATTTAGAAGCGACTCCAGCAAAATGAAAAGTGTTTAGAGTATTATGTACTATCACACCATAATCAGTCATAAATGTTTGATTACCCGGAACAGTAAAATCATATACATAATTTTTTTGTGATGTGGTATAATATTCAATATTTATAATTTCGTCCCAAACAACATTTGATGTAATTGCTTGTTCGATTAATATTAATTCACTTTTAATAAGTTCTTTATTTTCGTGTTCATTAAAGATATTATAATATTTTTCTAGTGTTCTACGACCAATGGTGTCTTTATTTTTCCAAAAACCGTAGGTTCGACTTTGTCCTGGCAATTTTAATGTTTTTCCACAATGTGCTATAATTTCCCCCATTCCATTAATTTTATCTATTTGTTCTGATAGAAATTTAACATCATTTCTTTCAATAAATTTTACCATATTTTCTAATTTTTCTTGATGTAATGTACTACCAATATTAGTTTGGTATTTTTTAGCATATTTAGATGAAATATTTAAATGATACAACATACTTCCTTTATTATTTTCGCATTTTAAATTTCCAACAATATCAAAATAATTTAATATTAGAGCTAAATCTTTAATAAGTTGTTCACTTCTACTACAACATCTGATTTGATGATGATTTTTATCACATTGGAAATTACCATCTCCATCAAAATAACCTTGAAACATTCCCTTTTTAAATTCATCTGGAGCAGTAAAGGCAAAATCAGGAACCTTTTTAACAAAACTACCATTTCCACAAGTATTTAATAGTATTTTTGCTAATGTTTCACAATTAAATTTTGTTGTAATTGATTTTCCATATTCTCCTTGTTTTTCAACAACGCGACATTCTTTACCAAATATTTTTGCTATTTTTTTGGTATTTTCAATATAATATTCTGAAATATTTGTAATAGAAATTTCATTATAATTTAAATTTCCTTCAGCCAAATATGCGCCAATAAACCATCCAAACAAATGATCTAACTTACAAGATTTATATTCATCTTTAATAAACGAATTATCAATATGACCGCAAATAGGAATACGCATTCCTTCTATCATATCAGCACCAACAATTGGTACAACTTTGTGATTTTGTCTAATTAAATGACTATGACTTGTGGTTGTTTCAACAACACGTCCACTTTTAGTATAAACTTTCATCATTTGACCATTAACAGGATGTTTGCTGATATGAGATATTTTATTCCAAGTAGTTTTTTCATTTTCTGATACACCAATAATGTAATAATTATTTTCTAGATCACTAATATTTGTTTCGACACTATTTTCATATCCAGTATTAAATGTTAATGTTGGATTTGTTTTAATTAGCGTATCACAGAATTCTCCCATAACAATTGATTTTATTACAAATTCATTAGTTAGTTTATTTTGAATAACTACTTTGTGTTGTGAGTTAAATGGTACCGACATTTGTGTCGAGACCTCGCCAATGCTTTGTCCAGCAATCATTCCAACCATTTCTCCAGGCGTAACAATTGACCTTTTATAATCAAGAGTAATTGTATCTAGTAATATTATTAACGAATTTTTATTAAATCTTTTAATTATTAATAAATCTTTTGGTGACAAGTAATAATAATATAATGTTTTAAATAATGCGGTTGGTGGGGCATAATGAATTTTCAATAAATTTTCATATGTTCTTTCAATTAATTCAAATGCTTCAACAGGAGTAATATCAACTAATGATGAACTTGTAATATTTGTTTGGCCTTGAATATTTCCAATAACGTATGAAAAGGCAACTGGACAACTTATACCACTATCGCCTTTATTACCAAATACTTTTTTAATAATAACAGCTCTCATTTTAATCATCATATCAGTATATTTGGAACAATATTCTAACATTTCAGGTAATTGTTTTTTGTATCGTGACATTGTATTTTTAAGAAATATATGTGATAATGTTTTATTTTTTCCAGGTTCATCAGGAATAATGAAATGGTCGAAAATATCCTGAGTACTCATATTGACAATTGGTAAATTTTGGGTTTCAACCTTAGTTGTATCAATATTATCTTCACCATATGAAAACTGAACTATTTTACCTTTATTTGTACGAACAGTCATATCATAATTAACCATAAGATCTTCCAAACCTTTAATTAATTTTCTTTGAATATATCCAGTTGTTGATGTTTTGACAGCTGTATCAATTAAACCTACACGACCACCCATAGCATGAAAGAATAACTCTTGAGGTGATAATCCATTAATGTATGAACTTTCAACAAATCCACGAGCACCTGGTGAATCATCATATTTTGTAAAATGAGGCAAAGTTCTATGTTCAAAACCATATGGAATACGTTTTCCATCAACATTCTGTTGACCAAGACAAGAAATCATAAATGAAATATTTAAATCAGAACCTTTTGAGCCTGAGTTAACCATAGTGACAAATCCATTAGTTTTACTTAATTTTTCTCTTCCAATTTTACCTGACTCATCTGTTGCCTTGTTAAGAATATTATTAACTTGTGTTTCAAACTCCGCTTCGTTTGTTTTTCCAGTATTATTTTCAAATATTCCTATTTGAACTTGGTCAATCAGATTTTTTACATCTGTCTTTTTTCTTGTGATAACTTCAATAATTTCACTTTTTGTTTTCTCATCGGAAATTAAATCGCTAATACCAACACTAAAGCTGCTAGATTTCATATATTCAGTAATAACATTTTGTAAGTCGTCTATAAACTTAGCAGATACCATGTTTCCAAAATCATTACATGTTCGATGTAAAAGACCTTTTGTTCCATCAGCTAATACACCTTTATCCATTTGACCACGAATATATTTACCATTTTTTATTTCTAATACTTTATTTGATGTACTAAATTCATCTTTGTCATCTTTAAAAGATTTTGTTTTGTATTTTAATGATAGTGGAGGCATAATTTGACTTATAATATCAAAATTGGTAATTCCACTTTCTTTTTCAGCATTTTCTAATAATTTATGTTCGTTTACACCATCAAACATCATTAATAAATTCATTGCGTCTCTAGGTTCAAATCTTATTCCTTCTTTTACATTAATTGAACCTCTAGTATATTCTTTTTCTCTTGTAAACTGGTAGCAACCAAGCATTGAATCTTGATAAATACCAATAATTGATTTATTATTTGCGGGGCTTATTATGTTGTATGGAACAGCCGCCAAATATCTTAATTCTGCCTCAGACTCTGGATCCTGTGGCATATGTAAATTCATTTCCAATGAATTTCCCTAAGGTTTCCCAAAGGGTCGGAATACACCTTAAGCCTTATCTGGTTGGTTAAACCTTCATTTAAGACCCACAACCGTCTACTCTCTGGACCTTCCCCCTGCTCTATCATAACGAGTTTAGGGGCTTGGCTGCTGATTATCCAATCCTTTACATTTTTACCATTGGGTTCGTCAATTAAACGAGTTCCTCACTAATGTTTCCAAAAGTGAGTGGTAGTAAAGGCTCTAAGGAACTTCCAGCAATTTGGTTATGTTGCTAATTGATTCTTTAAATTATTTATAAATTCTATCGCACTTGTTTTACTTTTTTAAGTGCTTTTTTATTAAGAATCAATTAACTAGGGAGTAACACGCTTTTAACGCTCCCTGTTGGGGACAAAATGTTATTTACATATGTCTATCCCCATCAAAATCCGCATTGTATGGTTTTGTGTCTGCAACATTCATTCTAAAAGTATCACCTCGCTGCATAATTCGAGCAATATGACACATCATTGACATTCTATGTAAAGTAGGCTGTCTATTAAACAAAACAGCATCCCCATCCATCATATGTCTGTGAACAATATCACCTTCTTCTAGGACGAGTGATTTTTTATCAACATATCGCAAAGTAATAACTTCACCATTTTTCTTTTCTAACATTTTAGCTCCTGGATAAATT
>Ga0209443_1002692_pt1 | contig 10412 bp, 7 predicted proteins | sample LauGreBMM110DCMD_2_FD_187571 | JGI IMG/M metagenome (GOLD analysis project Ga0209443, IMG submission 187571) | Freshwater lake microbial communities from Lake Michigan, USA - Su13.BD.MM110.DCMD (SPAdes) (version 2) | ecosystem: Environmental > Aquatic > Freshwater > Lake | place: Lake Michigan... | reverse complement strand
GTATTAAAGAGACTTTTTTCCAAGATTTGCCATTATTAGAAGATTGAAAAACTTCTGTAGCAGCTTGCTCATGCTCGTTAGAAGCAGGCCCAAAATAATCGTGCGAAGCCACTAGCTTTCCATCTGGTAATCTACAAATACTGGGAGATCCAATGAAAGTTTTGGTTGAGGCTGGAACATAGTCCACTACAATTCCTGGGACTTTAGTTGACTGGGCTATCAACCTAAAGGAGGGGTAGGATAATATTACCACCAAAAGAATGTAACACCTAATTGAAAGAATCTTATACATAAATTTCTATTAGTTTACTTGTTTAACTAAAATAAAAAGCTGCTACATATTAGTATACTATTTAAGCAAGCCTCATCACTCAATTATATTATTGAAGCTACGCAATTTTAACATTTGAAAAGTCGATTGGTAATAATTCAATGGAAATTCTAAACGCTACTGTTAAATTTTTAGCGCAAAGAGTAATTCCTTTTTTTCAATTAGGCTTCCCTGCCTATATAAAATACAGAAGGTCATTTCTTAGAAATAATTTAAATTACCTTTAAAAAGTAGGGATAGACACCCGACATTAAAATTATTCTGTATGAAGAACAATTTTCTTTTTGTAGCAATGCTATTATTTACCTTGTTATCTAACGCACAAAAAAAGCCAAACGTGGTAGTAATTCTTGCCGACGATATGGGCTATAGTGATATTGGAATATTTGGTTCTGAAATAAAAACACCTCACCTAGATGCATTAGGTAAAGGAGGTGTGGTGTTCAATCAATTTTATAATGCAGGGCGGTGCTGTCCTAGCAGAGCATCGCTATTAACAGGAATGTATCCCCATCAAGCTGGAATGGGCAGGATGGTAACTACTAATAAATACGATCGTAATAAAGTCTTTCAACCCTACCAAGGATTTTTAAATTTAGCAACTCCTACCATCGCAGAAGAATTGCGAAAAAACGGATACCAAACTTTAATGTCTGGAAAATGGCATGTGGGTGAACAAAAGGAAGACTGGCCCAATCAAAGAGGATTCGATCATTACTTTGGGCTTATTTCAGGTGCGAATAGCTATTACGAATTATTATCTCGACGACAAATGGTAGAGGACAATCAAAAATTTGTTCCAGATGAAAAATTTTATATGACAGATGCAATCAGTGATAAGGCCGTTTCTTTTTTACACAATACGAATCAGTCCAATCCCTTTTTTCTTTATGTAGCCTACACGGCTCCGCATTGGCCATTGCATGCTCCTAAAAATATTATAGACCAATATCGTGATAGGTATACCAAAGGATGGGAAGCATTGCGCCAGCAACGCTTTGAAAAACAAAGACAGTTAGGCCGATTAAAAAATGTGGCTCAACTTCCTCCGATAGATACTACAATTGCAAAATTTGATACTGTCACTAATCCATCTCTTTGGATTGATAAAATGGCAACCTATGCTGCAATGATTCAAGTAATGGATGAAGGGATTGGAAAAATTATTCAGAAAATTAAAGACTTAGGTGAATGGGAAAATACCCTATTCATTTTTTTGTCTGACAATGGTGGTTGTCATGAAATTTTAGATGACCGATCAATGATTGATTTAGGCGAAGAAGGATATAAAAATTCGTTAGTTAGTTTAGTAGGATCAAAAGGAAGTTATACTACTTATGGAAGAGAATGGGCATCAGCCAGCAATACTCCTTTCAGAATGTACAAACACTGGATGCATGAAGGAGGAATTTCAACACCTCTTTTAGTTTATTATCCAAAGCTGATCAAAAAAGGATTCCAAACAGATCAAGTTGGTCATATCATGGATCTTTTTCCAACTATTATGGAATTAACTCAAACAAAATCCAACCAATCACTAGAAGGAAAAAGTTTAGTTTCCCTTTTGAAAAAGGGAAAAAAGCCAATACATAAATTCATTGCATGGGAACATCAAGGAAATAGAGCAATTCGGGAAGGGGATTGGAAATTAGTTTGGGATGCTGAAATAAAAAAATGGGAGTTATACAATTTAAAAATTGATCGAATAGAAGCAAATGATTTAGCCAATAGATTACCAGAAAAAAGAAAAGATTTACTCACTAAATACAACCAATGGGCATTAGAAATGGGAGTTCAATAAGCGAAAATTAACTATTCAAGCTTTATCATTTCAGCATTATTAATATCTCGATAATAATTGTAGAAAATTAATTTTCTGCCAATACAATTATTTTATCGTTTAAATTAAACTGAATTTTGGTGCTTTTATTCGGATTCACTTGAATACCAAAAGCAGCTGTGCTATCCTCTGCCAAATGCTCTAATCGATATCCAAAAGCAGTATGCCCCTTTCTTCTAGCACTCTCAATAATCGTATAAAAATCAACCGGTTCATCATGAGATATATATTCAGTAACCGGCTTTAAATAAATTTCACTGCCCTCCGCTTCAAATAAACTTTCAAAAACTTTCATTAAAAATTTATTTTCAGATACCTGCGACATTAATAAACTGATTAATTTATCACTCACAATAAAGTCATCTGCTTTAGTGATTGATGCCAATGCTCTATTTTTTGCATCTAACATTTGGCTGACAACTTTAATGTCTTTTGATTCGTCATCTAAGATTTTACGAATATGCAATAGAGTAATCAATGTTGCAGCATCTGCATCTTGAATATCCATTTCTTCTTTATAGCAAAGAATTTGAACACTATCGAAACTAGTAATGTTTAGTTTTTCTATAACTTTTCTATTGGCAGTATCATTGAATTGGAAATCCAGAGTGCAATTTTGTAAATTGCCTCTTAATTCATTTACCTCTTCTTCATATTTTTCAAACGAAGAAACTACCACTATTTTTGAGTTAGGTCCAACATATTTATCAATTTCAGTTACAATAGTGGAGGCAATAGAATTCCACCCCAACAACAAAATATTTTCTGTATTAACCTGATTGTTATTTACATTTAAAATTGAATTTTCATCAAAACTATTTTTCTGCTTATCAGAAATATTAATGGTGTTATCGTCTTCACTAATAACAATTACCATATCATCTTCCCTAACAATATATTCCATTTCAGGATTTAGTTTTACCGATCCATCCATTTGCTTAACTCCAATTAAAGAGGAATCTTCATAGAGTGATAATGCTTCTCCATAAGATTTACCAATTAACTTATTTTCTGATTGGATATAAATTTCTACGCCATCAAAATCAAACAATTCAGTATATACAATACTTAGTCCACTTTGTCTTGAAGTTTGAACAATAATTTTAGCAATAATGTCATCAACAAAAAGTATTTCAGCTTCGTCTTTGCCCACCATTTTTGCAACCTCATAGTTTGAAATATCTTTCATTTCAGCTACGATATGATAGGGATTAGGTCTGCGATTTGGATTATTAGTGATTGCTAATATCGTTTTTATAGTCAACGAGTCAGCATTCTCATCTTCATCAGGTGTTAGAATTAGTATTGATTTCGACTGCTGAGGATTTACAATCTCTAAATCAGAAAAATCATAAGGAACACCGCTTCTACATATTATTTTAGTATTCTTTAAATCACTAATTTTATTTTTAATTTCATCTTCCATCTCAACTTTATCCTTGTCAGCCAAAATAACAATTCTTGGATTCTTTATATTTTCGTTGGCAATGACTAATTCTGAAATGATCGTAAATATTTTAGAAGAATACCCTAAAATTAATGTGTGTTCTTTTTCAATAACAAAGCTTTTTCCTTTTCTTAAATTATTAAGTTTTTCTTCGATTGAAGTGCCCAAAACTCCTATCAAAATAGATAAAACAAATATTCCACCTAGCGTTACAAGGAAAGAAATAAATCTGAATGGCCAACCGACATCTCCCCCCATTGTTCCAGAATCAAGGGCTCTTAATAAACTTTGCCAAATACTTTCTATAAAACCTAAAGGCTCTTCATTTTCAGGAGCAATTTGCAAATACCAGATTACAAGACCCGAGAAAAGTATAATAATTAATGACAAAAATCCTAATAATAATATCATCATATGAGGCCCCTTACTCATCAAATTATCAAACCAATATTTAATCCTTTCTAAAAGTGTAAAATTTTTCATAGCATTTTATAATCAACTGTTTTTCAAATAATTAATTTAATATTTCAAAATTAATAATTATGACCAATACAAAACAAATTAATACCAACCCTATAATTATTCTAAAACCTAGCCTTTTGACTACATCACACCTCTTCACATCACATTTAATTAATTTGTTATTTAAAGTAATATTTTAGAAAATTTGAAATCTATCCTAGATTTACAAAAAAATAACATCCTCAACATCTTAAGATTCAATCATACATGAAAGCAATATTAACCTTATTATTGAGCATAATTTTTTCATCGGAGATATTTTCCCAGAGTGTTTTTGGAGAAAAACTAGACTATAAGTTTGCGGGAAGCCATTATTCACCAGCAGCGAAAGTGGTTTCAGAAAAAGACAGAATTACCCTCACGCTTTTTGATAGTGCCAATAATATTGCAATTAGACAAAACATATTATTTGAAAACCTTCCATTGGGACGGTATCTATCTTTTTATAATAGTATTGGGCTTCTAAATGATGGCAATGACAATTTATTCCTATTTGACTTTATTGAAAGCAAAAAATACTCATATGAAGGTCAATATAACAGATACAATGAAGGCATTGCTTTAGGGAGATATAATCCAATCTTGAAAAAAAATGTTTTAAAAATCATTGATGAAAATTTAAATTTATTTGAAAGTTTAACTTTAAATATTAAGCCAAACAGCAAAGAGTTTTGGATTTTAATGTTGGAGGGTACAGATGTTATGAAGGGCAAGGTGGCACTTTTAAAGTGCGTTAAGCAAAATCAAGATAACTCAAAAAACGTATATCACACTTACGAATACGATGCTTTGAAAAATACAATTAAAAGAATAAAATAAAAACTAAAGGGCTCCATTAACCCTCTATAATTAAGCTGATATTACTAGATTACTCTATGAATAGTTTAAGTTCTATTTTTAATACTTTCCTTCTTAATGACTGCTTTAGAAATATTTCTAATGACTAGGTTACATCTTTGAACTACAATCGATTTCTTTTCAATATATTAATTTTTTTAGAAATATTGTTTAAATTTTTATTTTAGAATTGATTTTTATTTAAACAAAATAAAAAATTTAAAATAAATTAATTTTAATTATTACTCTAAACCAAAACGAATTAATAAATTCAATAAATTTAATAAATTAAATAAATCTAAAACCTTAAAAAATGAAAAAACTTTTATTTACACTCGCACTTTTTATCGGAATGAAATCTTTTGCTCAAGTAAATGCTCACGATGTTGCTGAAATTGTAGTTAAAATTGACAATGATAAGTTTTCATTTATTCATAAGGAAGAATATGATTGGGAAATGCAGCTTCTTGACGACAAAGACGCTACTAAATTAAAAACAAAAGAATTGGAAGAAATTACTGATCATACCTTTATTTTAGAGATAAAAGATTTGGGAATGAGAATTAAATTTGATTTAACAACAAAAAAAGCAATGGTGTACGAAATGGATGATGCTACTAAAAAATATTCTGAAACCATTAAAATTACTGGTGACATAGTAAGTTTTAAGTAAAGGAGATATCAACCAAAATCTGACCAAAAAATCACCTTATTTTTAATAATAAAATAAGGTGATTTTTTTTGCAAAATTGAAAAATTTAATTCTTCTTTAAACGCTATTAAATTTAAAAAAATGAAAAAACATACATTCATTTTATTGATCCTTTTCCTAATAGGAGGTTTTAAATTAACTGCTCAAGTAACGGGCGAAAATGTATCTACAATTATTTATAGAAGCGAACAAACAGTTACTTTGAAGCATATCAATGATAAGAAATGGGCCATCTATTTGGAGGGAGCAGAATTAAAAGATGGGTATGAATATGGTTTTTGGGAAGCGGTTGCTTTTGATGAAAAAACAATCACCTTCGAAAATAGCGAACATGCTATCCGATACACTTATGATTTGGTTAATAAAAAAGTCTATATTTCTGAATTAGATTTTAACACGATGAAGTTTATGGCCAAAAAGCTAGCGCCTAACTATACAGTTTTAACTATATCCAATGAAGATCCTGAGAAAGAAAAGGCCTCTATAAATAATCCAAAAAATAAGTCAGCAACTCATGAGCTAAGTTCCAATGAAATGGTCGGTATAGGTGCCTCTTTCCAAGGAGGTATAGTTTTTTATTTAAACGAAACAGGCAAACATGGTTTGATTGTTTCAAATGAAAACATAGATAAAGAAAAAGTAGATTGGGATAATCAGTCGAATAAAGATATCAACAAAACGAAAATTGAAATGGGTTCAGGGGCAGCCAATACCAACGCTATTATAAATGTTTATAATGACGCGAATTATGCTGCAAATATTTGTAAAAAATATAATGCGGAGGGAAAGAATGATTGGTATTTACCCAGCTTGGATGAATTAAAATTAATCTATGAAAATGTAGGTCCTGGTAGCAAATTAAAAAATATTGGAAATTTTAATAATGATATGATGGCATCTTACTGGAGCTCTTCAGAAAGTCCCAATCAAAGTAGTTTTGGAGGCAAATATGCTTGGGTTATTTTTTTCAATGATGGCACAGCTCAGGAGACTACTAAAAACAATGCTAGTTATGTACGTGCTATCAGAGCATTTTAATAAATAATATATCTTCTACTAAATCCATTTTTAAATGTCCTGAATCTAGCCCCTATACATTGGGCTAACAAGAATTCGGTTTGATTATCAAATTCCTAATTTTTTCCGTTTGCTAATTAATTTAATTGGGTAAATTGTAAAATATTAAGAAACGATCGCTTCATAATAATGAAGCCTCACCTATTAAAATAATATCTTATGGAAATTGTTTACGCCATCTTTGAGCAAGTAAGAAGATTTTTTGGAATGAGTGGTTTAATTGAAATTATTAAATCTGGCAACTATGAAATCCTCCTTACCTACAAAGGCATCGTTAGCGCGCTTCGCCCCTTATTGCAACTCGTTTTAATGCTGGAATTAATTAGAGGACTATTATACCGTAAGTTTAATGTTATTAATTACAAAATCCCATTTTACGCTTATCTATTCAATTCAATTATAGGAAGGTATATTTCTATTGGGATGACTGTAATTATGATTGGTCTTCTCAAAAAATATGCGATCATAAATATCAGTTTTACTTGGTACTGGTTTATATACGGATACATCGTTTGGGAGTTTGCACATTTCATTTATCATTTTCTAGCTCATAAAGTACGCTTATTTTGGTGTTTACATTCTACCCACCATGCCCCAGAAAATATGAGCTTAGCTGTCTCCTATTCTCACTTTTTTTTAGAAGGCCCCTACGCAGATATCATTAGAGTTTCCATTTGCATTCTTGCAGGAGTGCCGCCGCCCATGTTGTTTGTAATCACCTTCATCGATGGTTTCTGGGGATCATTTATACATATTGGGGATACTATGATAAAAAATGCAAGATTTGGTTTTGTAGGAAATATTATTTTAACGCCCTCGCATCATCGCGTTCATCATGCAAAAAATCCACTTTATATGGATACCAATTATTGTAACCTACTTAATATTTGGGACAGAATTTTTAAAACCTATCAACCTGAGCTCAAAGAAATTCCTGTAGAATATGGAATTACTAGGGCCATTCAACCTAATAATTTTTTAGACGCCTATTTTGGAGAAATCACTTTATTGGCAAAAGATATTTATAATGCGCCAGGTGTATTAAACAAAATACGATACCTATTTATGCCACCAGGATGGAGCCATACGGGTGATCATAAAACATCCAAGTTTGTGCGAGAACAATTTGTGGCTAGTCAAAATATTGAAGTTGCTTAATGAGCTGATAGTTGCTTTTCAAATGCATTATCAACTATTTTATTTTAGCAATTCATGAATGAAGAAGGAAGTCTTTTTTTATTTTAGATAAACTTTATTGATAATGAGCTAGAAAAGATGCTGAATTCTTAAATCAAGGATACCACTTTTCCAGTTTTTACTGATTCATCACAAGCAAAAGCTATTCGTAAACTATTGACTGCATCTTCTGCATGATCAGTCAAATCGATATCTTCTATAATTGATTTCAGAAAATATCTTTGTTCACGGTTACACAACTCTTGATGATCCGGCTCATCTTCTAAATTTATCCAAGTGTCTGGTTTTGAAAATTTTTCGTTTTCATCTAAGTCTGCATGATGAAAACGCAAGGATTCGGTTTTGGTGTGCGCTTCAATGGAAGAAGACTTTCCAGCAGCTCCCGCTTCTTTAGCCACTATAGATACAGATCCCTTTGGACCAAAAACATCTTTCACAAAAAAAGCTGTCTCACTAATCATTGGTCCCCATCCAGCTTCGTACCATCCTACCGAACCATCTTCAAATCGAATCTGCAATTGACCATAATTATAATTGCCTTTAGGAATTTCTTCGGTGAGTCTTGCTCCGATTGCATACACCTGTACTGGCTTTGAGCGAGTCATTTGACACATCACATCTATATAATGCACGCCACAATCAACAATCGGACTTAAGCTATTCATTAAGTTACGATGAAGCGTCCACATGCTGCCATCGCTTTGCTGATTCAAATTCATTCGCATCACCAATGGCTTACCAAGCTCCCTTGTCAATTCAATAAAACGCTCCCAAGAAGGATGATGACGCAGAATATATCCAACTACTAATTTCTTATTTGCTTTTTTAGCAGCAACCGCTAAGCGCTCAGCTGCTTCGACAGAGTGAGCCAATGGCTTTTCTATAAATACATGACAACCATTCTCCAATGCTTTCATAGCAAAGCTTTCATGCGTATCTGGATAGGTTGAAATGCATACTGCATCAGGCTTTGTAGCATGCATCGCTTCCCCCATGTCAGTAAATAATGGATAGCGATTGTCCAATTTGGCATTTAATATTTCTTTTGAATTACCTCTAGAAACCAGTCCACAGATTTCGAAGCCGCCAACAGTATGATAGGCAATCGCATGGGAAGAACCCATATTTCCACATCCCACCACAAGAATCCGAATATCTTTTTTTTGATTTTGCATACTATTAAGTTTTTTAAACTATCTCAGGGGATTAATAACATCTTATTATACAATAAATAAATTAACCTTTATTAAAATTAATGCAACTTATATTAAAAATCATTTCTGCTTTTAAAGATATGTTTTTTATTTTTTGTTTACTCTATTTTAAAGGTTTAGAATTTCAACCTGTCATCAAATTTAATTTTGTTTTCAGGTAAAAAACCCTGCTCAATGTAATATTGATACAGTATTGGTTATATATTTACTCTTTAAAATATTCATTTCCATTTTAATTTATTTTAAAATTTGAAAAGATGCAAAAAAGACTCACCTCATTAGATGCCTTCAGAGGATTCACCGTTGCTGCGATGATCATGGTGAATTTTCCTGGTAATTCAGATTTTGTTTTTTTTACTCTTCGTCATTCTATATGGAATGCACTAAGTTTTACGGATCACGTTGCCCCTTTTTTTCTTTTTATTATTGGTGTGTCTATTCATTTTGCCTATTCAAATAAATCACCTAAAGAAAAACCTGCTCTCTACAAAAAAATTATTATTCGCGCGCTCAAGATATTTATTATCGGTATGTTTCTAAATTTGATGCCGACGTTTAACTTATCTGAAATTAGGTGGACAGGGACGCTTCATAGAATTGCAATAGTATTTTTAATTTGTTCCATACTTTCACTTCATACCAATTGGAAACAACAATTAATTATTTTTACCACTCTCTTGATAGGCTACTGGATCATCATGACTGCAATTCCCTATCCAGGTGAGGGAAAAGTAATGCTTGAGCCTGGTAAAAATATTGCAGCCTATATCGACTCACTTTATTTACCAGGAAAAATGTGGCAAAAAACTTGGGATCCAGAAGGAATTTTAAGCATTGTTCCAACCTGCTGTACTACCTTGATTGGAATGCTTGTAGGAAAAATTATGAAATCAGAATTGCATGAAAATATTCGTTTGAATTATCTTATGATTATTGGAGTGGCTATGTCTATCCTCGGGTATTTTGTTGGACTTTCATTTCCAGTGAATGAAAATATTTGGTCCAGTAGTTTCGTATTAGTTACTGGAGGTTTTGCCTGTTTGATTTTTGCTTCGATGTATTTTATATTTGATGTATTGCCTTATAGCAAGTACTCAAAAATAGGAGTGGTATTTGGAGTAAATGCAATTGCTGCTTATGTACTAGGAGATTTACTAGGCTTGGTTTTTTATGGAATAAATATTGGAGGCAATACCATCAATATGCATTTCTTCAATTGCTTCAATCAATTGGGT
>Ga0209443_1002691_pt1 | contig 10414 bp, 9 predicted proteins | sample LauGreBMM110DCMD_2_FD_187571 | JGI IMG/M metagenome (GOLD analysis project Ga0209443, IMG submission 187571) | Freshwater lake microbial communities from Lake Michigan, USA - Su13.BD.MM110.DCMD (SPAdes) (version 2) | ecosystem: Environmental > Aquatic > Freshwater > Lake | place: Lake Michigan... | reverse complement strand
AACTGGAGTGTGCTCAAGTACGTACCAAGCGATGAAAGCAATAACCAGCATGAACCAGAAGGCAGCATAAAATCCAAAAATTCTGGTCTTTACTAATGCAACGAAAGGAATGGTTTGCACACTGAGCGTGGTGTTACCTGCGATACCACTAACGATTCCACCCAGCGCCGTACCCGTACCAAGAGTTACTATTAGGGACGGAATTTTCGCTTTGACGCTAAGCAGTCCATTAATCAATCCAAAGATCGCTGCGAAAACTAGGGCTATCAGGATTGCAACTGGAAGTGACATTCCTTTTTCAGTTGCTAACCAAGCCGGGATTGCAGCGCCTAAGGAAACCGCACCACCAATTGATAAATCAAACTCACCAGCAGAAAGCGCAAACACTAAACCAAGAGTCAGTAGTACGGTTGCAGCCTTTTGATTTGCAATTGACGTTACGTTTTGCCAAGTTGGAAAAACCTCAGGAAGCAAAAGACTAAATATCAAAAACAGAAATACCCAAGCCACAAGAATTGCATAAGCCTGGATTCGGTAGCTGGTGGAAACTGAAGCACTGGTGCGATCTCTGGATCTGCTGCGGCTCAACTTTAAGCGCCGCATGGAAACAGTTTGTGACACGTGAACTTCCAATCCTTGCGTTCCGGCTTCCCCAATGAAGGGGATCTGTTGAGTGTAAGTCTGGGGGAAAGTTAATGCTATCGCAGGGTAAATCCGCAACTTTGTATACAACATTCAGGTAACAAGCCCACTTAAATAAGGGTTTGAACGCTGAAAAACTGTTAGTAACAGGCAAAATAATCGATTTGTGCCGGTATTTATTGAACTTTCGAGAAATTGGCCAAAACATGACATTCTTTGAATTTTGTATACCAAGTGCGAAAATCTTCGATAGTTTCGCCATATTCCAAAGCAGGAGGATCCTTGAAGGTCTCAGTTATACAAAGTGGTAATTGCACGCAAGATGTCTCAGAAAACGTTGCGATGTTGCTCGAATTGGCAGCTCAAGCGGCAGCCACCAATCCAGACCTGATTTTGTTGCCCGAATTAGCAACGACCCCATACTTTGCAGCTGGCGACAAGAGCCCTAAGTACCGAGATTGGGCTGAGCCAGTTGTCGGAGGCCCAAGCACGGCGGCCTTTGCGCAATTCGCAAAAGCCAACAACACTGCCCTCGGTTTTGGAATGTATGAAATAGATAACGGCGTGCGCTACAACTCCCTTGTGATCGTTGATCGCAACGGAGATGTGGTGAATGGAAAAACTCACGATGGCAACACCTATCCCGCATTTCGCAAACTAACTGCGCCTTCAGTTCACATGCCGACTCTTGATGTGCATGAAGATGAATACTGCTCCGCCGGTCCCGGACCAATGAACTTTGATGTTGATGGTGTTTCTTGTGGCGCACTGATTTGTTATGACCGCGCGTTCTCCGAGCCATGGCTCGCTAATCGCGCGCTTGGCGCTGATGTTGTTTTGCTTCCAGTGTCTTCTTTAGGTTGGCGGGAATCATTATTCATTGATGACTTGCGACTGCGCGCCATGGAGACTGGAGTGTTTGTGATTGCCTCCAACCGCTCCGGCGAAGAAACATGTGGCGGTAAGACGCACGACTTCTTTGGCCGCTCTTGCATCATTGCCCCAACTGGCGAAGTCTTGGCGCAAGCGGGTGGACATAACTATCCAGAAATAATTCATGCCGAACTGGACATGTCATTATTGGCCAAAGCTCGTAAAGATTGGCCAGTCTGGACAGATCGTCGCCCTGAACTTTATTCCTGGATGTGGAAGTAAAACTCTTACTTAATAATTCCACGGGAACGTAAGTCAGCTAATTTTGCTGCGTCGTAACCAAGTAGTTCGCCATAAACCTCATCGGTGTGCTCGCCATGTCCTGGTCCACTCCAGCGAATCGATGGCTTGGTATCAGAGAAAAATGGGAAAATGTTTTGCATTGGGAATTCCCCAACGCCGGGCACATCAACATTAATAATGGATTCGCGCGCTTGGATGTGTGGATCAGCAAGCATGTCCTTGGCGGTGTACACCAAACCGTGCGGAACTTCTTCTTCGATCAAGTGATTGATCAGATCCTTCATTTCCCAGGTCCGGCTCCACTCGCCAATCATGGCGTCTAGCTCTGCCGTGTTATCCCCGCGGGAAATGTGGGTTGCATATTTTGGATCGTCCGCTAGTTCTGGTTTACCCATGGCGTGCGCTAGTCGCTTGAACACTGTGTCCATGTTGGCTGCGATCAAAAGCATTTCGCCAGACTTAGTTGGATAGACATTGCTTGGAGTGATCTTTGGCAACACTGAACCTGTGCGTTCGCGTTGGTAACCACCAATAGCCCATTCTGGGATCAAGGATTCCATGTAAGCCATAACTGATTCGTAAATCGAAGCATCGATAACTTGGCCCTTGCCAGTTTTTTCCTTCGAGTGCAGCGCAGCTAATGCGCCAAGCGTTGCAAACGTAGCGGCCAATGAATCGCCCAGTGAAATACCTGCGCGCGCTGGCATGCGATCTGGCTCGCCGATTACATATCGAAGACCACCCATGGCCTCACCTACTGAGGCATAACCGGGACGCGGCGCGTAAGGTCCCGTCTGGCCGTAACCACTTACCCGAATCAAAATCAAACCAGGATTGATTTTGGAAAGTACGTCATACCCAAGTCCCCAGCGCTCTAAAGTTCCAGGCCGGAAGTTCTCTAGCAGCATGTCGGATTGCTCGACAAGTTCCTTAACAATTTGTTGCCCGTCGGGTGTGCGCAAATCTGCAGTTACACATTTCTTGTTACGCCCGGCAATTGGCCACCAAAGTGACTTGCCATGAGCCTTCTCTTGACCCCAGTCGCGAAGTGGATCCCCGCGCAGTGGGTCTTCGATCTTGATAACTTCAGCGCCATAGTCGCCCAAAAGTTGGCCGCAATATGGACCTGCGAGTAACTGACCTAATTCAACAAGTCTTAAGTCGCTAAGTGGTCCAGTCACAATTAAGTCCTTTGGTTGCAGTCAGCGTTTTTACGCATTCCTCTATTTGTATACAAAGATGACCCAGCGCGCCACCACATTTCCAGAAAAACCCGATAATTTAGGCAATCCGAGATTTCAATTCAGGTGGACTTGTATACCATCTCAGGCAAGAATAGCCGTATGACCTCCACTATGCCTATGCCGCGCAATGACATTGACCTGATCGAGGTTTCCCCGCGGGATGGACTGCAGAACGAAAAGATCCCCCTGACCGTAGTGCAGCGCGTCAATTTGATCACTCAATTGGCCGATGCTGGCGCCAAGCGCATCGAGGCTGTGGCATTTGTGCACCCAACCCGGGTGCCCCAGATGGCAAATGCTGAGGAAGTTATGGCCGGCTTGCCCAGGGACAATGGAGTTTCATACTCAGGCTTGATTTTGAACCGAAAAGGGCTAGATCGCGCACTTGAAAGCAAAGTCGATGAAGTTCATTTAGTTATTCCAGGCACTGATGAAATGAGCTTGGCTAATCAAAACGTAACTGTGGCCGAAATGCTAGTTCTTGCCAAAGAAGTTTCTGATGTTTGTCAGCAAGAAAATATTCCACTGACCATGACAGTTGCGGTTGCTTTTGGTTGCCCGTTTGCTGGCGAGGTTTCAACAGAACAAGTCGCGCGAGTACTTGATGGCATGGTTGGTTTACACCTGGCCGAAGTAGGACTGGCCGACACAATTGGCGTTGGTGTGCCATGGCAAGTCCGCGCGCTAACTGCCGCAGTGAAAGAACGTTTTCCAGAGGTACCAACTCGACTACATCTTCACAACACTCGTAACAGCGGCTACGCAAACGCTTTAGCAGGACTTGAAGCTGGTGTCGTTGGTTTTGATAGCAGCGTTGGCGGCTTTGGCGGTTGCCCATTTGCGCCTAATGCAACAGGAAACATTGCAACTGAAGATTTGAATTACATGTTGCAGCGCTCGGGCGTTGTAACAGGGCTAAATCATGACGCCTTAGTAAGTACGGCATCTTGGTTAGCTGAAGCACTCGCAAAAGATGCACCTGGTTTACTAGGTCGCGCCGGACAATTCCCATCTCCAAAATCAGACTAAAGGAAAAACTATGACCAAGATCGCAGTCGTTTATTACTCATCGACCGGAAACATTGCAGCCATGGCAAAGGCCATTGGTGAGGGTGCGCAGAGCGTTGGCGCAGAAGTGCGCGTTCGTCAGGTTGCTGAGACTGCGCCGGCTGAAGCAATTGCTAGCAATCAAAAATGGCAAGATCATTTCGATGCAATGCGTAATGAACCTGTTGCCACTCTGGAGGATCTGGAATGGGCCGATGGCATCGCACTTGGCAGTCCAACTCGCTTTGGCGGGCCAGCATCGCAACTTAAAGCATTTCTTGACACAACCGGCGGCCTTTGGTTTAGAGGCGCATTAGTTAACACTGTTGGTACGGCGTTCACCACAGCTTCAACGGCGCACGGCGGCTTGGAATCAACAACACTTGCAATTAATAATCACTTCTACCATTGGGGTTCTTTGATCATGCCACTTGGTTATGGCGATGAACACGTAAGCAAAGTAACGGGAAATCCTTACGGCGCTTCCCATGTTTCGCGCAAGGGCGCAGGTCCAGATGAAGATACGCTCAAAGCTTGTTTCGTTCAAGGTCGCCAACTTGCCCAAGTTTCTAGTTGGGTCGCAGCCGGAAAGTCAGGACAATAAAAATGACAATTAACATTCTTGCCATCGGTGGCAGCACTCGCCCAGGATCATCTAGCGAACAAGCACTTCGCGTAGCTGGACGCGGCGCAGAAGGCGCAGGCGCCAAGGTTACTTACATCACGGGTCGAGACTTAATGTTTCCGATCTATGACACTGAGACACCTGATCGCACCGAAAGTGCGCAAAAGTTTCTGGCAGCAATTGCGGCAACAGATGGACTGATCATTAGTACTCCTGGGTACCACGGCGGAATGTCAGGCATGATCAAAAATGCATTAGATTACATCGAAGACTTACGCGAGGGTCCGCGGGTTTACTTAGATGGCATGGCAGTTGGCTGTATCTCTGTTGCATACGGCTGGCAAGCAACTGCCACCACATTGCTGCAAACTCGCGTTGTGGCTCATGCCTTGCGCGCTTGGCCAACACCACTTGGCGCAACCGTTAACGCTTCGATCACAAAGTTTTCAGCAGATGGAACCACAGATGATGAAAATGTTCGCACCACTCTGGAAACCGTGGGACGTCAGGTTGAGCAATTTGCAACCTGGTCTCGCAAATAGCCGCTAGCTTTCAGGAGCATAAAAATGGCAAAAATCGCATCTACCGTTTATGAACAGATCCGAACTGCCATTCTCAGTGGTGAACTTTCCAATTCTGAGCGCTTGGTTGAAGAAGATCTAGCCGTTAGTTTAGGTATCTCTCGCACCCCAGTTCGAGAAGCTCTTCGCCGACTTGCTGCTGAGGGCCTGGTGGATGTTTCGCCAAATCGTGGCGCGCGCGTTGCCGAGTGGGACGCTCATGACTTGCGAGAAATTTTTGACTTGCGCTCAATTCTGGAATCACATGCTTGCGAATTAGCGACTCCTCGGGCATCGGCTGCAGAAATCGCATTTCTAGAAAACATCTGCGACGAAATGGAAGCGCTGGCCAAAACTGAACTCTCTTCCGAACAAAGGCTTCCCGCACTAGCTGCAAAGAATCGAATCTTTCACAGCAAGATTATTGAAATGTCTAATTCTTCCCGACTTGGATTGTTGATTGAAACTTTGATCCATGTGCCGATTGTGATGCAAACTTATAAGGTCTACTCCCCCGAGGCACTTGAGCGGAGTTTGCGCCATCACCGCGAAATCGTAACTGCAATGAAAGCTGGCGATGAAGTTTGGGCAGCCAGCGTGATGCGCGCCCACGTCTTAGCAGCCCGCGAAGAAGTTCTGGGTCAAAACGAATCTGAATAACAGCTCATTGATCAACTGCTTTTAGACAAACTAATGGCCACCCGCGTTTGCGAGTGGCCATTAGTGTTTTAGAACGGTTACTTACCAGCGCGCGTCTTCATAAGTGGCTGAACCTTTGTACCAAAGATGTCCATACCTGTAATGAAGTCATCAAATGTCAACATGACACCCTTAACACCTGGAACGGTATCAATTTCATCAAGCATGCGAGCGACTGAGGCGTATGAGCCAACAAGTGTTCCCATGTTGAAGTTGATAGCACCTTCTGGAAGCGCGATGTTTGCAGCTGTACCGGAACCGTCTGCATTTGTATCTGCTGCAGCCTGTCCAGCCATCCAGGACAACGCTCCGGCGTCTGCGCCTGCGTTGTAGTGCTTCCACTTAGCCATGGCTTTTTCATCTGTCTCATCCATGATGGCCATGAAAAGAACTAAGGCGCCAACGTCGCGACCAGTTTCTTTGGTAGCACGCATCAGCTGTTCGGCGCTTGGCGCAAATGCCTTTGGGGTATTTACACCGGTTCCCAAAATGAATTGGTAGTCGCCGTACTCAGCGCAGAAACGCATACCGCGCTCGGACTGACCAGCAGCAACAAGCGGGATCTTTGCCGAAGGCTTAGGCAACATCACGCAGTCATCCATCTTGAAGAACTGGCCCTTAAAGTCGCTTACTCCCTTTGACCAAAGGTCCTGCATTACCCGTACGTACTCTTCCGAGTATTCATAGCGGTAACCGAAGTATTCATCTCCTGGCCACAAGCCCATTTGGTCGTATTCGCCCTTTGCCCAACCAGAAACAATGTTTACGCCAAATCGTCCTGGCGCAATTGAATCAATGGTTGTGGTCATGCGAGCAATAAGTGCAGGTGGCAAAGTCAAAACCGCAACTGATGCATACAATTTAATTTTTTCGGTACGCGCAGCTAATGCAGCCATCAAAGTGAAGGACTCAAGGTTGTAATCCCAGAATTCACTCTGTCCGCCGAAGCCACGAAGTTTGATCATTGATAACGCAAATTCAAAGCCATACTTTTCAGCGCGCTCAACACACTCGAGGTTCAAATCAAATGATGGCTTGTATTGTGGCGAAGTGGTTGAGATGAGCCAACCATTATTTCCAATTGGTAAAAATACACCGAGATCCACAGGGGAACTCCTTCCGGTTTAAATCGCAATAATGACTGCATGAACACAAATTCAAGCAATGCGTTTCCCTGAAACTTAGCCCGAAAAACAATTTTTGTCATAAAAAATAAACATTTTGTGTCCAAAAAGAACATTCGCTTACGCAGTTATTGGGTTTTTGCGCCAAAAATCTCAACTTTGTATACATTTAAGGTACTAATCCTTAAAACCCAGGAGCTCTCATGCCTACTTTCGATGTCAATGGCCACTCAATGTATTACGAAATTTCTGGAATTCCTGGCGCCGACAAAGCAGTCGTAATGGGTGGCTGGGGCACATTTTGTCACGGTAAACAAAAGGATGCGCCGCGTTACTTATTTGATACGTATGAAGTTTTAACTTTTGACTACCGCGGCATGCGCGATAGCACCGATGACTACACACAAGAAGCAACCATGCGTCTATTCGCAGATGACTTAGCAAAGTTGATTGATCACATTGGTTGGACCAATGTTCACATCGTTGGCATGGTTGGAATGGGTGCATGCATTGGTCAAGAACTCGCCTTCGCACGGCCAGACCTTGCTCGCTCATTAGTAATGACAGGCACCTGGGCATTTGCCGACCCAGTCATGGTTGACCAACTAGACAGCATGACCACAGTGCACCAAGAGTCAGGCTTTTATGCGTTTCAAAAATTTGTTGCATCATTTTCCTTTCCCGGCGATTTCTACAACGAAAATCGCGATCGACTTCTAGGTGACAATGGCACCTGGGCAGATCTAAATGGCAACCTTGCAGCGCACGAACGTTACGTCCATGCTTGCAATAACCACGACTCCCGCGAGCGCTTGCCTCACATCAAGACACCATCACTTGTGCTGCATGCGCTTTTGGACTCAATTACTACTGCCCGTCACACCCAGTTAATTGAAGATTTAATTCCAAATTGCATCGGCGTCACCTGGCCAGATGCTGCTCATGTGGTAGCCGGTAAAGAGCAGCGCATTCGCTTTGATGCACTTTTGAAAGATTTCCTCGAAGCTAATTAATCTCAAATCCAAGTAGTTCGTGAAAGGTTTCAGCATGTGCTGGCTCGTTTCACGAGTTCATCGGTAATCCGAGATACTTGAGGAACAATGCGAAACAATAAACCGCTATTTGCCATGATGGCCTCCATGGTCGCTTGGGGAGTTGGCAACCCAATTGGCGACATAGCCGTTGAACACATGAGTCCTATTGCAGTGTTTGTTATTGAAATGATCTGTGGGCTTTTGATTCTGCTCATTGGCGCATTGTTTATCCCAGCACTACGGCGGGCAATCAAACACATACCGTGGCGAATTGCGATTCCATTTGGCTTGCTCCAGCCTGGCTTGGCATATCTATCCGGCAACATCGGCTGGCAATACGGATCGGTAACAACTGGCGCAATTTTGATGTCGAGTGAAGTTATCTTCCTGGCACTTGGAGGCGCAATTTTCTTACGCGAGAAATTATCACTTTGGGCAGTGCTTGCCTTGTTAATTGGCGTATCTGGGGCAATCATTGTTGGAATTGCCGGGCAAACTAGCAACCCAGAAACTGCTGGTGTGCAACTAATTATTCTTGGGGCGTCCATTTCTGCGGGTCTTGTTGGCGCGTTAGCTTTCTTGGGCGTTGGACTAGCGGGCGCAGTCTATGGACTGTTGATGCGCCGACTAAATTCGCAGGTAAACATAGTCTCGTTAACAGTGGGACAAATGACCTCGGCAAGTGCGTTTTCCATCGTCATGCTTGTCGCTACAAATACCCAAATTCCCACCCCAGCTGGCATTGGAAATTATTTTTATGTCGCAGTCCTAGCGGGCATTGTTGGGACATCTTTGCCATTCTTGCTATTCAATTACGCAGCTCCGAAACTTACAACAAAGCAAACTGCCATCACGCTGAATTTGATTCCTGTAGTTGCGATACTTTTTGGCGCAGTTTTAGGTCGTGGATTACCAATTGGCATGCAATACATTGGCATTGGATTAGTGCTCATAAGTCTGTTAGCACTTGAGACCGGCCATGATGATGACACTGAATCCAAGACCGCATCCCCAGCTTTTCCTAGGTCTTGACCTACTGCTAATGTTCACATGTACTAAGACAATTTCTACCAAGCACCGCTAGCTCAACTGGCAGAGCAGCTGACTCTTAATCAGCGGGTTGGGGGTTCAAGTCCCTCGCGGTGTACCAATGAATTTCTATCTGTAAGTGATCCCCAAAACTATTAATCTCCCGTAATCGGTGTTTGGTCATAACCACACCAGCCATCATTGCGACGCAGAAATAAGCCCGACATAAAACTCAGAACAGCACTAGTCATAGTTCGTCCTGTTATCCGAACTACGTCTGTGGCTGGATCGTGTTCTACGAAGTCAATTGCTGCAACCTTTGGATGCTGACCCATAATAAATAGCGCTTCATACAAATCCATTGGATGAATGCCTTCTGGTGTGGCAGCGCCTGTGCCAGGTGTGTAGGCAGACTCAAGCACATCAATATCCACTGTTATGTAAATGGAGTCAGTGCCATTGCCAGCTATCTCTAGTGCGTCTTTTGCAATCTTGGTTATGTTGTTTTGTCGGATGTGACGGCCAGTAAATATTGTCCCACCATGACCTTCTACCCATCGCTTGTAATAACTGGAATTCATGAAGCCATGGATTCCAACTTGCACCAAATTCTTCCCTTCGAAATCCAGTCCAGATTCCAATAACTGTCGAATCGGAGTTCCATTCGTTGGCCCATGATCCATAACTCGAACATCATTATGGGCATCAAAGTGAATGAGGCCCATTTTGTGACCTTTGTGGGCCTTAGCAAATGCCCTGGCAGCCGGCGCGGTCACTGCGTGATCGCCACCAATTAAAATCAAAAATTTCTCTTTATCTACGGCCCATAGTTTTTCCATAGTGTCTTCAATTCGATCAAGAGCCTCGTATTGATTAACTATTGGAATTGATACATCGCCTAGGTCTCGCACAACCATTGTTTGCAAATCCACATCGAAGTCTGGGCTGTAAGTTGTGAAGCCGGGGGTCGATAACCGGAATGCATCGGGGGCTAAGTAACACGAAGTAGGCAAAATTGATGTGGTTGACAAACCGGCTCCAACAATTCCAACATCAAAGCTGGAGTGGAAATCCCACGGCCGAATCCAATTCCATACTCTTGGTTCATGGCGATCTTCAAATCTTGAATTAACAACGACACCTGGTTCTTTCAAGTGTGTTATTCCGTGTTCTGCCAGCCAAAGCGATCTAGTTTCCGACATGTGATCTCCCATGAATTTAAAGCAAATGGATT
>Ga0209443_1002690_pt1 | contig 10420 bp, 6 predicted proteins | sample LauGreBMM110DCMD_2_FD_187571 | JGI IMG/M metagenome (GOLD analysis project Ga0209443, IMG submission 187571) | Freshwater lake microbial communities from Lake Michigan, USA - Su13.BD.MM110.DCMD (SPAdes) (version 2) | ecosystem: Environmental > Aquatic > Freshwater > Lake | place: Lake Michigan... | reverse complement strand
CAGTTGATGAACCAGTTGATGAACCAGTTGATGAATTAGTTGATGAACTAGTTGATGAACTAGTTGATGAACCAGAAAAACAACCAGTAGAAGAACAAGAACATAAATTAGATAAAAATATAATTAAAAAATCTACAAATATTTTAAAAAATTATGAATATATAAACGAAGATTATTATGATATAAAAACAAATAAAGATTTTATAATTGTAAAAAAAAAACCCATTATGTTTTTGGAGTTTCATGACGTTCATATTACTTCTATACCAGTGAAGAATGATATCAAAAAAAACGACAACAAACCTTTAAATAAACCTAAATCGTTTAATTTATGCATGATTTGTTAAATTATAACTTATAAACACTTTATAATACCGCACCACACCAGTTTATATATAATAAAAAATAATATAAAAACATTTTAGTAAATAATATATAAACATTTTAGTAAATATAATTATTTAAATAATCATATTTACAATGACTACCTCCAATATTTATGCTGAATATTTTCAACTTACTAATAATTATAAACAAAAATATGGTGATAACACTATCATATTATTACAAGTTGGTGCGTTTTATGAAGTGTATGCTTGTAAAAACCTTCAAACTAATAATATATCAGAAAGTCAAATTATTGATTTTGCAGAAATATGTAGTTTAAATATTTCTGAAAAAAAAAACATTTATAATTCAAACACAATTATTATGGCTGGATTTAGAGATTATACTTTAGATAAATATCTTCATAAATTAACAGAAAACCATTATACCGCAGTAGTATACAACCAAGAAAAAGACGGAAAAAATATAAAACGGGTTTTTCATTCAATTCATTCTGCGGGAACATTTATGTCGTTTGATACCGAATTAACACAAAACATTACGAATAATATTATGTGTGTATGGTTAGAAACGTTTAATTCAATAAGAAGTTCTTTAAATACTACGACCAATGAGAATATTATTTATGGTGTAGCTGTGTGTAATATTTTTACAGGTAAATCATCAATATTTGAATATCAAACACCATATATATTAAACCCCACTACATTTGATGAATTAGATAGATATATTTCAGTATATTATCCTAGCGAAATTATTGTAATTTCTACGTTATCTAAATCAACGGTAGACACCATTTTACAATATTCGGGGGTAAAAACGCGTCAAATACATTATGTAAACTTAAAAACGCAAATTGAACCAAAAATAGATTCTTCCAAACAGTTGCATATCGTTTCTGAAAGTAATACAACAAAAGCAAACAATTGTACTAAACAAAAATATATTCAACATATTTTATCAACGTATTACGGAGTAGATGTGTATAATCAATGTATAGAGTTTTCTTCATATAGTATAGCAACACAGTCATTTTGTTTCTTATTAAACTTTATACAAGAACATAATCCAAACTTGGTTCGTAATATTGAATTACCAGTTTTTAATAACACTTCCGACCGAATGATATTGGCGAACCATACATTAAAACAATTAAATATTATTGACGATTTAACAAACGACGGAAAACACACCGGCTCAATGTCATCGGTGCTGTCTTTTTTAAATAATTGTTGTTCTCCAATGGGTAAGCGAAACTTTCAAACTCAAATGGTAAATCCGGTATTTAATGAAGATTGGTTAGAAAATGAATACAATAATATTGAAACTATGTTATCTCCAGTAAATTACGTATTAATAGACCCATTCCGTAAATTATTAAGACAAATATGTGATATTGAAAAGTTTTGTAGACATATTGTTCTTGAAAAAATATACCCATCTTCCATTTATACTTTATATAAAAGCATTCATACTATTCAACAAATAAATGTATGTTTGTATGAAAATCCGTATATTTGCGAATATTTATGTTCGGATTTTAAAACAATTGTGTTAAATACCTCCCCTATATTAAACGATGAAAACAATGATAAGTCCAATTCTATCATTTATTATAACTATATTGATACGGGTTGTTCTAATTTGTTAGGGTTTATAGATAAATATATAAATATTGAATTATGTAAAAACGCCAACTCCGTATCTGTTTTCGAACAAACTATAATACGCAATAATATTTCGATTACATTAGATGATTTAAATAAAAGTTTTAATGATTGTTCTCATTTAATTAATAATATACGAGAACAATTAAACACGTTAATGTGTATTAAAGAAAATACAACGATAGATGCAGAATATATTAAAATTCATGAAACTGAAAAAATGGGTATTTCTCTTCAAATTACCAAAAAACGAGGATTATTATTCAAAGGGGTTCTTTCCAAAATCCTAAAAATGAATGAGAATGCTATTATACAAATGGATTTTGAAAATGTTATAAATATTAAAGATATTACATTATCTTTAGCATCTGGGACAAATGATGAAATAAGCATACCATTATTAACAACACTTAGTAAAAAAATGATAAATATTCGCAACGATATTAATGAAACGACGCGTAAATTATTTGATGCGTTTATTAAAACTTTAGAAACGGATTGGTTATCTATGTTAGACAATTTTTCCAAATATATAACAAAATTAGATGTTCTTCAAACAAAAACATATATTGCGTATAAATATAATTATTGTAAACCTATTATTTCACGAAAATCAACTAAATCATTTATAAACGCCATAGATTTACGACATTGTTTAATAGAACATTTAAATAAAACTGAATTATATGTTCCCAATGATATTATATTAACTAATAAAGAATCGGAGGATACAGTTAATAAATCATCGTTAAGTTCAAATAATATGTTATTATTCGGTATTAATGCGGTTGGAAAAACATCTTTAATTCGGGCTACTGGAATATCCATTATTATGGCTCAATGTGGAATGTATGTTCCGTGTTCTCAATTTATATACAAACCATACACCGCAATATATTCTCGTATTAATGGTAATGATAATATATTTAAAGGATTGTCGTCATTCGCGGTTGAAATGTCTGAATTACGAGTTATTTTAAAAAACGCAGATAAAAATAGTATCGTGCTTGGAGATGAATTATGTAGTGGAACTGAAACGGAATCGGCATTATCTATTTTTATTACTAGTTTATTACAATTATATAATAATAATACATCTTTTATATTTGCTACGCATTTTCATGAAATATTAAAGTTTGATGAAATGAAACAAATGCCTGGATTAAGTATTAAACATATGGGGGTGCATTATGATAGAGAACAAGATTGTTTGGTATATAATCGTAAATTACTTGATGGAAATGGTTCTCAAATGTATGGATTGGAAGTTTGTAAATCCATGTATTTGGAAAAAGATTTTTTAGATAATGCGTATTTTATCCGCAATAAATACTTTAAAGACACACAAGGTGTTCTTTCTTTAAAACCCTCTTCATATAACTCAAATAAAATAAGAGGATTATGTGAAAAATGTTCCAAAAATATGGGACAAGAAACCCACCATATTAACCAACAACGGAATGCTTCCAATAATGGGTACATTAATAATATTTATAAAAATCATCCAGCAAACTTAATGTCAGTTTGTGAAACATGTCATGCCGAAATACACGTTCAAACAACGGATAATGCTCCTCCCAATGTAATAAAAATATTTTCAAAAAAAATTAAATTAAACTCAATAAAATAAATACATGATAATACAAATAATTTAATAAAATATAAAATCAATACTATTAATTTATAACAGTAAGTAATGAGTGAAATCGCAGACATAATTTATATTAAAACTTCGAAGTTTAATTATTGTATATAAACTATATTATATACAATACTTTATATTTGTATTCGGTATTGTATATACCAATTTCATTATTGTATTTTATTTTTACATTTCAAATGCCGATTTTTACACATCATAAAATAACTGGATTATTTCAATTGTTTTGTTTGTTATATTTTCCGGACTTATCCAGTAATTGATATGATTTTCTAATACATTTAACCTTTGACTCCATTCACTTTTTTTTGATTTATTTACACCGGTTATTCCGTTCTTATATCGACCCCAGCACGATGATATGTTTTTTCCATCTTTTTTGTAATCATCTGGATTAAATCTGATAAATATTATGGGTCTATGTCCCAAATCTTGGGATAATTCCATTATACGTTTATTTTGACAACTACAATCATAATCAATGTGTTGGTTTTCATCTACTTCTATAATTACAATTTGATATAACAAATCCAACAATAAATCTGGTCTTCGCTTCGAAACCATCTACGAGAAAACGGAAATTAAAATTTTATAAATAATATACTTAAAATTTATTTGTTATTTTAAGTATATTTAAGATGCCTATGCGATTAAAGAGTGAGTTATACAAAAAGGAACAAGAAGAAATAATAGAAAAAATTATATCCATATTAGATTTGAAAAACAAGAATATATATACACTTTATGAATTAGATAAAAATGAAGAAATACAAAATAAAATCATGGAATTAATACCTGAAATAAGAAAATGGTTTTCGTTTAATGGATTAAAAGCAGTTGGCGAACCAAGTAAAATAAAAAGACCTTGGTTAAGTATTATAAAACAATTAACCAAGACAAAATATAATATTGAAAGTAAAGATTTCCAATTTACAGAAAATGGTAAGCATATTAGAACACACATTTATAGTTTTAATAATCTATAACTTCATCTTCATTCATTTCTAAAAATATATTAACATTTTTTTCAAGGTATATATTCAAATTATTAATAAATAATTCCATATCATTTACTTTAATTAATACACGATCTATTTTAATTTTATCATTACCACATATTTCTAACTCTTTACTAATGTCGTAAAAGTAATCTGATATATATTGTGGCAGTTTTTCATATTTATTTAATTCTTCCATAGTAAAATTTATACTATTTTTATTTTTGGGTTTATTTTTATAACAATATTTATAAAATTTATATATTAATTCGTGATGTTCTGAGTATGTTGTAAATAAATAATTTTTTATGGATTGTTTCATTGATGTATCATTTTTATCTATATTTAATTCATAAAATATTGGTTCTACTGAATCTAATGTTAAAATACAAGTATATATTTTTTTATTATTATATCTTTTATAATTATTTTCATAATCAGAAGTGCAATTTAATATCATAAAATTATTTAATATTGATTCACACATTATATTATTAAAATTTAGTTCGTTAAATTGTGGTTTAATTATAAAATAAATGACATGATTTGTAGAATGTCCTATTATAGTATATTCATTCCTTATTGTAAAATTTTTATTTTTCTTTCCAAAATATATTTTATGAAATATATTATATTTCATATTTTCAATTTGTAATTTGTCAGTTATGTATTTTTTATAATTGTAGTATGTTGTATTAATATGTTCTACATTATTGTAATGATTTTTTATACTTTTTCTTATTTCATCATATGAATTATTATTAAAATTACATTCATTAAAACAATTATGACAAATGCATTTATTTTTTTCTGTATGTTCCATATCTATTTCATTGGAACAAGAATCATAACAATACATAATAGAATAAATATCCATTATTGATATATCAGAATAAGAACCGTTGTCAATTAATCTAATCATAAATAATAATACGACGCATTCCAAAGGACATAAAGGAGGTAATCTATTTATTTGTAAATAGTATATTATTTTACTTTGAATATTCAACATAATATCTTTAAGGATATTTGTATATTTATAATATTTTGTATTTTCATTCGTATCAAACATCAATAAAGGTATTTCACTATTATTTAATCTTTTTTTATTGTTACCATCTATTTCTCTTAATTTTTTATTGTAATTTCCATACTTATAATATAAAATAGTTTTGTTAGATAAATTTTTTAAAATAGTAATAAACTGGTCTTTATATTCTTGATTTTCTATTACTTCATTTTCTATAATATTTAACATAAGATTATATATTAAAACCCCATAACGAACTATATGATGCCCCCAATCTATTATAGATTTTTTGTCTTCATTATCAGGTAATAATTTTTTATAATTGTTTGGTTCTATAATTTTATCGTTTATTTCTGTAAATATATTATCATTATTATTTATGTAATTTTGTACTTTTGAAAATTTATTATGACACTTTATACATTCTAATCCTGGTTGTATTTCTTCATCTTCATCAATACCTAATTTTGTAAATCTATTACAAATATCATCATTATTTTTTTCAATACCTATATAAATTGATTTTTTCTGCCTTGTTATTGCTACATGTAATAATGAGTCATAAACTAAATTACATTTTTTTTTACTAAATATCGTAAGTGTTTCTTCTGTAATTCCTAATACAAACACTACTTCACAACCATTTCCTTTTGATGCATGTATAGATAATATCCTTGATGCGTTTTCAGATTCTTTCAAATTTATTGATTTACCTTCATCTGATTTATGTAAATATATATATTTATAAAATTTATTATCGTTAATTTTATCTTTCCAAAACTCATTTTGTTTCAATACTTCTTGATAATCAATATCATTAAATTTATTAATCCAATAATTTTGGATTCTTGTTTCTAACATAGTTGCGAATATATTTTTTGATAAAATTGGAAATATAAACATGAAATTATTTGGGAGATAATTATACTTGTTTATTTCTTTATCTATAAATGATATAATTTTTTCAATAACTCTATCTATTTTAGGATAGTCAAATTCAGTTGCATATATTTTAGGAACTTCAAAAATATTATAAGGAATAATACTATTTTCATGAGTATATTTACAACACCCATCACATATTTCGGTAATTGGGGGTAATTCGTATTTTTCAAAAGGGATAACATCATTTACAAAATTAATAAAATGTTTATTATGAAAACGCATAACTTTATTTATACCATTACTTCTTTCAATATGAGAATCTAAATTATTTACATCAATATATGTGTGAATATTATGTTCTCCCCATATACTTTGTAATTTATCTCCAATAACATAAACATCAATATTTGTATGCGTTATTATAGTATTAAATGCTTCAATATATTCTTCACCTAAATCTTGTGCTTCATCAATAACAATTAAACATTTTTTATTAAGAGATGGTCTTTTACCAGCATAATTTATTTTACTATCTTTTGTTGAAAGAAACCCATTTCTAATAGTTTTAACAATTCCCTTAAAATAATCATTATGTTTTATAATTTTATTTTTATCAACAACAGCATAATTAAATGAATCTATCGTCCCAATTATAATTACTATTTCCTTATTTGTTTCCTTATTAAGATAAGATATTTTATATTGTTTTCCATTATTATTATCATTTTCTAATACTTCTAATATATTTAATTGTCCTTTTATTTCTTGTTCTTTTAATTCATTATAAATAACTTCTTTTGCAGAATGCATTTTTGTAAGATAAATATATGTTTCTTTTTCAATAAATCTTTTATCATTTTGTATAAGTTGTATGCTTTCATATGTTTTTCCGCAACCTGCTCCTCTCTGATTAAAATATATAATACCCTTTTCTAATTGTTTTTCAAGAGTAATTGCTTGATTGATACAATCATCACATGTTTTATTACGAATACATTGTAATTGTATTTTTTGTAAATCATAATTATTAAAGGATTCTATTATATTTTTAGCATCTAATTCAAACCATGGTTCAGGTCTATTCTCTGTTTGTGTTTTATGTGTATTATATATTTCAAATATACATAATATTTCATTATTTTCTATGTATGCTATATCTGCTATTTTTACACCATTATAATCAAATCTATATTCAACTATAATTGACGAACTTTCTGAAATTTCTGGAATATCATATTCGTCTATATTATTACATTTATTACATTTACTTTTAATTGTTAATTGTATTTTATTTTCAAGAATATATTTTAATAATATTTTTGCGTTTTTATGAATTTGTGATTCATTTGGACTACTATAAAAATTACATTTTATGTCTTCTTTACAATGTGCGAAATGATGAATCCTTATTTTTCCTTGACGAATAATAACATCATTTCCACAATCAATACATATAAACTCATCCTGTTTATTTGCGTGTGATGGGGTTGTATATTGACTCGTTATTTTATTAATTGCACCTAATCTTATGAGTTCGGACATTTTATATTTATAGTTATTGTTAAATAGATTTTATATTATTTTGTTTCAATATTATAATTTATTCGTTAAATTACTTAAAAATAAAATATTTAGGAATATTATAAGGGATGTCTATAAAAGAAAAACCACCTGATGATTTTTTCAAAGGAATTAAAATTTCCTTGAAAAGTGTATTGAAACATCCTGATATAAATACACCGAAAATAACTAATGCTGTTATTCTTTGTAATAAAATAGTAATTAATGTTTTATTTTTTATGAAATTATACTTATTGAATTACTATGAAACAAATAACACTTTACCTGTCATAGATAAGGTATTTGTAAATTCGTGTATGAAAATTATGTGTAATGAAAAACCACAAGGCAGACCAGCAAAGAAAGAAATTAAAGAACTCAAATATAATTTAACAGCATTTTACAAAACCGATTTTGAACCACTTATTCAAAAGGAAACCCTTGAATATACACATATGAATACCATTTTGGATTATTTAACAATTGATATTATTACCATGTATGAAAATAACATTAAAAATCATTTTGTAGAATATGTAGAACGATATGTAAATGTGGTTTGGAAAAAGAAATTTATTATAAGTAAAATAAAAAAACTGAATATTACCAAAAAAGAAAAAGATGCAAAAATAAACAAATTATGTAATCAGTTAAGAAAAATCAAAAATGATTTACTGAATGTTGAAACAACACAATACAAATCTCAGAATTCTTATCATACATGGATTAATCAACAAAAACAACATATTATACCAGTTAAAACATTCAAGAAAAATTTATATTATGATTTAATGTGTAGTCCTATGGATTATTTCCCTTGTATGATTAAAATGATGAAACAAGTAGAAAAAGAAGAACAAACAATTTGTAATGTATTTCCTATGCGTAATGAAATTATACCAAAACATATAAGATTAGATACAACTACATTAGTGCATCTTCTTATGACTAAAAAACAAGGAAATAAAAGTGATTATTTAACAGAAGGAAATTTGAAACGAAATGAAAATAAAATTTGGGATTTCTTTTTTAGAACTGAACGCAAATGTTTTCATAAAAAGCATTATGAATTTCACCACATGATAGAAACAGATGGAATTAGTTGTTCTTTGTTATTATTACGAAAAGACCTGATTGGTAAGAAACTACCTATGATGAAAAAAGGAATAAATAATGAAGAATATATTGATGAACTAAAAGATTATTCACAACTACAAAATAAAAAGATTGTAGCAATAGACCCAGGAAAATGTGATTTAATTTATTGCGTAGATAATGATAATAAAGAAGCAAATAAGTTTCGTTATTCACAAGACCAACGAAGAAAAGAAACCAAGAAAAAGAAATATTCTAAAATCCAATTGGAATTGAAAAAGGAAAAAATATATGGTAAAACAATTATAGAATGGGAAACTGAATTATCAAAATTAAATCGTAAATCACTTACCATATCAAATTTTAAGGAATATATACAAAAGAAGAGTGAAATAAATGGTATGTTATTCAAGTTTTACGAAAAATATATTTTCAGGAAACTACGATTACAGAGTTATAGAAATACAAAGAAAAGCGAACAGAAAATGTTAAATAATTTCAAACGCATTTTTGGTAATGAAAAAGAAGTAGTAGTTTGTTTTGGCGATTACGAACAGAAACAACAAATGAAATACAAGGAAGCAACCAAAGGAAAAGGTATGAGAAATTTATTTAAAAAAGCAGGTTTTCAAACTTATTTGGTTGATGAATTTAGAACAAGTTGTAGATGTTCCAAATGTGAAATAGGTATTTGTGCGAAGAATATGGTAATGGAAAATCCAAGACCATACAAAAGAGGAAACATTCTCGTCCATGGACTGATTTGTTGTAAGAACGGATGCGGTTATTGGAATAGAGATGTGAATGGTGCTACAAATATTTATAAAATTGCTTATAATGCGATAAATAATAAAGAACGACCAAATTATTTATCAAGAAGCAATAACTCATCAGGGTTTTTAGAAGAATTCCCAAAATCAAAATTTACATGCCTTGAAATAGGCAAACCTTGAAGTTTCCTTTCATTTTATACCGAAATGTGCAGTTTTAAATCTTCAAGGGTGTAAATCAATTTTACAATAAAAATCGGCGTTTGAAATGTAAAAAGGTGTAAAACTTATTTAATTTGTTTTTTGTGTATTTTTTTGTGTTTGTTTTCTCTGTTTTTGGTGGTCAAAAATATACTATCCGTATAACTGGGTACATACGTAGATGAACCATAAATATATGTTCCGGG
>Ga0209443_1002689_pt1 | contig 10422 bp, 12 predicted proteins | sample LauGreBMM110DCMD_2_FD_187571 | JGI IMG/M metagenome (GOLD analysis project Ga0209443, IMG submission 187571) | Freshwater lake microbial communities from Lake Michigan, USA - Su13.BD.MM110.DCMD (SPAdes) (version 2) | ecosystem: Environmental > Aquatic > Freshwater > Lake | place: Lake Michigan... | reverse complement strand
ATGAATTTTCCAAAGAGTAAAAATTGATGCTAATCTAGAATAAGGGTTTCTAATATTAAACATTAAAAAATAATCTTTTTTTTCAGGAGGAATTACCATTCCATGCTGAGCACTAATATCAAAATTCAAGGGTCTTTGGATAAATCCACAAGCCCTTGTTGCAGTTCTCATTGGAGTTAACCAAATAATTTTTAATTCGTCAGAATAATTATAATTCATAATATTTTTTCTTGATTTCTTCTTGATTCTTCAGCTTCTTTATAAAGTCTAATCCAAGTTAAACTAACATCAATAATTGCCAATACAGGTGATAGTAAAACTATCATCAGTGCATCCAAACCAGGAGAAACTCCTGTAACACCGTCTAAAGATCTGTTTTTGTAACTTTTTTGTAATTTAATAACACAATAAACCGCACATAATAAATAAATAATCCAAAACATAATAAATAATTTTTGAGCCTCTACTCGGAATCGAACCAAGTTATCATGATTACAAGTCATGCGCATCGCCTGCAATGCTTTAGAGGCTTATTCTAAAAATATAGTTTTTCTCCATTTTCTTCCTTTACCTCTACTCTTATTAAATTCGGTAAGAGAATGACAATTTGGGCAAACTAATTCCAAATTATCTATTTTATGATTTTCAGGATTACCATCTATGTGATTTAATTCAATAGGAATAATTCCCGTCCATCCATTTATTTCATTCCATCCACATTTCATACATTTTTCACCATAATTTTCAATTAAATATTTTTTACTTAATCTATCTATTGTTGATTTTTTGCCGAGTAATTCAAATTCAGAATTTTCAATAAGGTTGTTTACTTGATTGTTTCTTATTTTTCTTTTTAATTCACCTTGACACTTATTACTACAATATTTTCTATTATATCTCTCGTGTTTAATAGTATCTCCACAATGTAAACATTTTGGTTTTTCTCTACCATTTGTCCTCTTTGGATATAACTTATTATTATATTTTGCGGAACAACTACTACCACAAAATTTTCTTCCGTTCGGTATTTCTACTGAACATTCTTTACATTTATTTGAATTGTTTACCATATAATAATAAATATTCTATAATCAGTTCAAAAACCTAACGTGAGCGGATTGCCGGTCTCGAACCGGCCCTATTTCACATTGGAAGTGTGATGCCATACCTACTAGGCGAAATCCGCTTAAGAGTGTAGTGGAAGATATCATTCCTGTGGTTACTACACGTTTTACCCACTTTGCGGTTCGTACGAGAATCGGACTCGTGATACTAGCGTGACAAGCTAGCGTTATACCATTTAACTAACAAACCATTTATCAAAGATAAGAAATTATATTCAAATTTCAAATCTTTTTGCGTCCCCTCAAGGATTCGGACCTTGGACTTCTTCGTTAACAGCGAAGAGCTCTACCACTGAGCTAAGGAGACAGATGTCGGGATGGCTGGATTCGAACCAACGAGTTGTCTTGGTCCCAAACCAAGCCGGGTAGCCTGACTCCCGAACATCCCGAAAATAAAAAACCCCAAACATAATGTTCAGGGTTTTAATATTTGGCTTTATTTTTTTATTACCATCCACTCGATTCTGAACTTAAGCATAGAGTGCCCGCATCACCATTAGGTGTTGTCGGAGTGTTTCCTGTATTCAATCTTAAATTTTTCATAGTGTAATAATTTTATAAATATACTCAGAATAAATTATTTCTTTAAAAGTTCAAGAATTTCTTTTTTTGCTTTTTCAGTTATAGATTTATTATTTCCTCCAATGTTCCATTCAATTTCTTCATCCATTTCGATTTCTTTATAATATTTACAATCATATATGGTGAAAACATCTGCACTATCTAACTCTCTAACCCATTCCATGGTATTTTTTTTATCACCACTACCTTTATAAGTGATTTCACCTATTGCTTTAATTAATTGATTTGGAGTTGATTTAAATGTTGTATTATGGAAACTTGTTCCGTAAGTTGTCGCTGTAGGTAAATGAATCATATCTCAATATTTTTTACAAAGATAACAATTAATTTGATTTAACAAATTTTTTTTAGATATTTATTATTATGATAGACAGAAATATACAAAGTCTTTTGGGAAATATTAAGTATGAGAACTCGGATGTATTGAGAATTAAAACCCCTCGAACCATAAACTATTGCTAATCTGTAGTATATTAATAAGGGGTCTTTGACCCCTTTTTTGTTTTTATCATAAAATGAACTATTTTTGTAAAAATTATTGTAATGAGTAATGTTTTGGTATTAAATTATGATTACACTCCTCTTAATATAACAACTATTAGGAGGGGATTTGTATTGGTTGACAAAGGTAAGGCTGAATTAATTAAATCACATGATAATCCTATTGTTAGCGGATATAAAAAGTATGTGCGCCCACTAATTATTAGATTATTAAAATATATTAAACATCATGCAAAAAGTTTAAGGGCTAATAGGTCAAGAATATATAAAAGAGATGGTCATGAATGTATTTATTGTGGGTCAAAAAGAGATTTAACTTTGGATCACGTGATTCCTAAATCTAAAGGTGGTGGAAATGAATGGACAAATTTAGTTACGTCTTGTTTTAAATGTAATCTCAAGAAAGGAAGTAAAACCCCTGAAGAAGCTAAATTAGTGATGAAACATAGACCTTTTACACCATCATTAATAAATGAAACCGATGGTTTACAAAAGGTTTGGAATGAATATCAAAAATCATTTGTTTATTAAAAAAATTTATTAAATTTAAAATTATGACAACAGAAACTAAATTAATAGCAGGATTGGTATTTTCAATTTTAACATCATTATGGTTAACCGTAATGTGGAGTAATAGTATCATAATCTTGAAAGAACAAGAAAACAAAATTGATAGTTTAACAAATATATCTGACAGTCTTCGTGCTGAATCATTTGTTAATTCTATTGAATCCTATAGATATGAAATTGCCTTAGAAATTTATAAAGAAAAAAACCCTGTGGCAGTTCAAGAAATTGAATTAATAAAAACAACACAAACAGAATAAAATGCAAGAAAATTACACAAATCCAGAACAAGCTGGTCAAGGACAAAATCCACAAGATTTATTAAACGCATCATTAATCTTCGCAAGAGCATTAGGACTTATCTTAAAAGATAGTGAAGGAATTGTTGTTGATACCAAAGGAGATATTAAATTAAGAGAAGACGTTAAAAAAGTTATTGTTTTCAAAAATGAAGAACAAGTTCACATTTATATGTGTGAAGAAGATATCCCTGAAGGAACTGCAGTTAACATGAAATCAAAAGAAATGGAACCAGAGTCTACTAAAGATACCGAAGAAGAGATATCATAATTTTATTAAAAATTTTTTAAATGAAGACATTAGGATTTTCTGTTGGCCATGATAAAGGAGCGGTAATAATTGAAAATGGAAAAGTTTCAATTGGAATAACACAAGAAAGACTTTCAAGAATTAAACATGATGGTGCATATCAAGGAGGTGCAATCCCAATAGAATCAATTAATTATTGTTTAAACCATTTAGGATTAACTTATAAGGATATTGATTTATATGTCTATAGTACCACTGAAATAATTGATGATGTTGAGGAACAATTTAATAGATTAATTAAAATGGATTTATCATTTAAATTAAAATATATACCTCATCATTTAGCTCACGCTTATTCCACTTTTTTTAGTTCGGGATTCGATGACGCGGCAATAGTTGTTGCAGATGCATCTGGAAGCATATTAAATAATCTAAATAAATTAAGTTCTTGGTATAATAATATAGATAGAACTAATTTAAATGAGGAAGATGATTGGACAGAAGGAATGTCAATTTATCATTTTAATAAAAAAGATTATGAAGAAGTTTATAAAAAATGGATAAAATTTCCAGTCCCTTTAGATACGGATGATTCTGTATCTGTTGGTACAATGTATTCTGAAGGAAGTCTTCAACTTATTTATGAACCAAATACTCATTCATGGCCGGCAGGTAAATTAATGGGATTAGCCTCTTATGCCAATCAAGACATTGTTAATGAAGCTCCATTTTATATCATAGAAAAAGATGATGAAATCTTTATACCTAACAAAAGAATATATCCAAAAGTTAATTTTAATTCTGATTTTTATTCTAAAGCTTGTGTTGCAGGAATTTATCAAAGAGAACAAGAAAGAGTTTCTTTAATTTTAGCTGAAAAAGCCAAAAAATTAACAAATTCAAAAAATATTTGCGTTGCAGGAGGGTCATTCTTAAACTGTAACTCAAACGAAAAAATATTAAATTCAGGATTATTTGAAAATTGTTATTTTGTACCTCCATCGGATGATAGTGGTATTCCATTAGGATGTGCTTGGTATGGATATCAACAATTATCCGATATTAAAGATGTTAAACCTCTTAGCCCTTACCTTGGGAAAACTTATAATCAAACAGATATCATATCTGCTATTAATCAACACCCTTACTTAACTTTTGAAAAATACGAAGACTTTGATAAATTAATTGAAGATACTTCTTATTGGTTAAGTCAAAATAGAGTTATTGGGTGGTTTCAAGATGGTTCAGAAATTGGACCAAGAGCTCTTGGAAATAGATCGATTTTAGCATCTCCAATTAATTCATGGATAACAGGTCATATCAATAATGATATTAAAAAAAGAGAATGGTATAGACCTTTTGCACCAGCAGTATTGTTTGAACATCAAGATACTATATTTGATTCTAATATATATTCTCCATATATGATGGTAACAACATTAGTTAAAGAAGAATGGAGAAGTAAAATCCCTGCCGTTACCCACGTTGATAACTCATCAAGACATCAATCCGTTACCAAAGAAAGTAACCTAAAGTTTTACAAATTAATAGATAGTTTCAATAAAAGAACAGGTGTCCCTGTTTTATTAAACACAAGTTTTAACGGACCAAAAGAACCTATTGTTGAAACACCAGGAAATGCCATTTCAACATTTTTAGAAATAGGCTTAGATTTTTTAATAATTGGTAACTTTTTAATTAGTAAAAAATAAATATGAGTTCTATCTATGGTTTTTTTGGAGGTTCTCATAGCCCATCAACAAGTTTAATTGTTGATGGTGAAATAATTTTATGCGTAGAAGAAGAAAGATTAACAAGAATTAAATCAGGAGATAACTATGATGGTTACCCTCATTTATCATCTAAATCTGTTGAATCTAACTCAAATTTAAAAATTACCGATTCCGATTATAGAATATTTGTCGATCCAGTTCCAGATAAATTTGCAAGAATGTTGACTAACAATAATTATGAAAAAATAAGTCATCATACCGCACATTGCTATGGATCATATTTTACAAGTGGTATGGATGGAAAAGTTTTAAACATATCTTATGATGGTGGTGGAGATATGTCAGTAATGAAAATATATCTTTGTGAAGATGGAAAAATGACCTTGATTTACTCATACGATTTATGTAATACAGGAAGCTTATCCCATTTATGGGGGTTTAGTACCTCAGGTATTATGGGATATGACAAATATGGTGAAGGCATTTGGAAAATGTGTAAAGACGAAGGAAAATTGATGGGAATGGCACCAGAGGGTCATTATGACGAAGATATTTACCGAATGTTGAATACATGTATAGATTATAAAAATTTTAGATTTTTCCCATCAGCAACATCAACAAAAACTGCATTCCTAATTGATTCAATGTTCAAAAAAGGATATTTTAATACTCAATTAAAAAAAGAAATCTTTTCGTTTAATTTACAAAAAATAACTGAAGATTTGTTTTTAAGTTTTATGTCAGATTTACATAATAGATTTCCTGAATATACAAAAATATGTCTATCTGGTGGTTTATTTGCTAATGTTAAATTAAATCAAAAAATAAATGAACTTGATTGGGTTGATGAAGTATACGTTTATCCTGCGATGGGGGATGAAGGTCTATCATTAGGTGCTTGTATATATAAAGCGGTACAATTAGGGGAATGGACAAAACCAAAAAGGTTTAAAAATATGCATTTGGGTTTAAAGTATAGTAATGAATCAGTTTTCAAAGAATCATTAAAATATAATTTTAAATCTGAAATATATTCTCCATCAAAAATTTCAAAAGATTTGAATGAAGGTAAAATAATTGGGTGGTTTAAAGGTGGTTTTGAGTTCGGCCCAAGAGCTTTAGGATCTCGTAGTATATTGGTTAGGCCAACTCATATTGAGACTCATACAGTCCTTAATAGTAGGTTAAAAAGACATGAAATAATGCCATTTGCTCCAATAATAATGGAAGAATATTTTGACGATGTTTTTTTATATTCCAAATCAAAATATTCGTCAGAATTTATGACCTTATGTTATCCAACAAAAGAAGAATGGATTGATAAAATTCCTGCCGTAATTCAAAAATCTGATAAAACCGCCAGACCTCAAACAGTTAGAAAAGAAAATTTACCACAATTTTGGGAAATTTTAAACGAATATTATAAACTTTCAGGAATACCTCTTCTATTGAACACGTCATTTAACACACATAATGAACCAATAATAGACAACCCATCACAAGCGTTTATCAGTTTAGAAAAAGGTATTATTGATAAATTAGTAATCGAAGATTATGTATATTCAAATTAATGAGGAAAAAATAAAAATAGATTTTAATTCAGGTATCACTGTTTCTGTAGATGGTCCTGACACATCTTATTATGTTGAAATTAATGAATTTCAAAAAAATAATGATGCTCCTGTTCAAGTTGAAGGTTATAATATAAGTAGTAATTTTAATAGTCGTTACTTAAGACAAAATTTTACCTGCCCGATAGAATTTTATTTTAATTTTCAAATTAAAATATATAAATTTATTGATAAAATTGGATTAAAACTAATCTTTACGCATCAATATGACGATAATAATAAATTGGTGTTGTTTAAACTAGATACTAATGATTATAATGAAGCTTTATTATGGGTTGATGGAATTAAAAAATATCAATCAATTAATGGATGTAAAATAATTTTGGAATCTCAGTATGAAAATTTAAATAAATCTTTTTCATCGTTTTATCAAACAAAAAATTTGGACTTATATAAAACTTATAGAATAGGTCGTTTTCCAAAAACAAGTAATGATTGGAGAACAGTTGATTCAAGAAAAGAAGGATTAATTTGGTTTGGTAATTGGAAAACTTTTTGGTCTTATCAACATCCAAGATTTTGGAAAAATATTTCGTCCCAAGAAATTGTTGATGATATTTTGGGAATTTAAAATTATTTTCCATACTTTTGTAAAAAATATAAATTATGACAGTAGGACAAGATTTTCAAAATTATTATGTAAAACATTTAGGTAAAAATTCATTAGACTTACACAACATTGGAAACCACATTGAATCCTCAATGACTCCTTATATCTTGGAAGAAAGAGAAATGAGAGTGACTCAAATGGATATTTTTTCAAGATTAATGAGAGATCGTTTACTATGGGTTGCAGGTGGAGTTGATGATAGAATGTCTACAGTTGTTCAAGCTCAATTAATGTATTTAGACTCTTCAGATAAAACTGACATTACAATGCATATTGATTCTCCAGGTGGTAGTGTTAAATCAGGACTATCTATGGTAGATGTGATGAACTACATCTCTTGTGACATTAGAACCGTAAATACGGGTATGGCAGCTTCAATGGGGTCAATTCTATTGGGAGCGGGAACAAAAGGTAAAAGAAGTTCATTACGATTTTCAAGAACTATGTTACACCAATCTTCAGGAGGAGCTGGTGGTAATATTCAAGATGCAAGAATATCTTTCATTGAATGGGAAAAAATAAATAATACGTTATTTGAACTTTTAGGTGAATATTGTGGAAAAAATGCTGACCAAGTTAAAAACGATGCTTCAAGAGACTTATGGTTAGATAGCCAACAAGCATTAGATTACGGAATAATTGATGAAATCGTTAAAACAAAAAAGAAGGGTAAATAACCCTTCTTTTTTTAGATTTTAAAACACCCCCTTTTTGTTTTAATTCTCATTTATAAATAAGATTCCCTAAGAATCAATATTAACTACTTGGCGTTGTAGGTGCTGTTGTTGGTGATGTAGTGGCGACTTGAGGTTGTTTAGATTCTTCACCTTTCAATTTGGTTAACACATTTTTTGCATTACCTGTTGCTTTATTCCAATAACCACAAATCTTATCTTCAATTTTCTTTTCAATACCTCCAACAAATCCGCTGTCATTTTTTGGAGATAACCAATCGCCTAAAGTATTTCTAACCGCATCCATCCAAAATCCACCTTTACCTGTACTTTGTTGGACTTGCATAGCAGTTGCTTCGGCAATTGCTTCAGCAACACCTTTTGTTAATGTTCTACAATCTTTCAAATAATTCCAAAATCCTTCTTTCTTTGTCAAAAAAGATACTACAAACTTTTTAATGAATGTATTACTTTCCATTCCTAATCCTGATAAAATCCAACTAACAGCCGGTTCTAATACCGCTTGCCCAAGTCCACCACCAATACTTGATCCAAAAATGTTTTTAATAATATCCATAAATTGTTCATTAATAACTCCATTTTGTTGTTGAAAAGATACTTCCTGTAAAAACTTACAGCTAATTTTGAATTTTTTTTCATCAGATAAATTATTCCAATTTTTAAGATTATCTTCACTTTCAAATATCATCATAATTCTACTACGAACAATTTCTTGCTCAATAATCAATCTGTCTTTTTGTTCTTTTGTTTCTAAAAGTTTCTTTTTGATTTTCTTATCTAGTTTCATAATTATCTTGCTGTTCTTGGAGGTGTTAATAACCAACCTGTTGTTCTTGATGGAATTCCTGTACCTTTATAACTATTTTTACGTGCTGTTAAAACGTCTATTATGTCATTTAATTTATTATCACCATCACCAATACCTAAAACACCACCTGATACTCCTGGCCATTTAGGGTACCATTTATTTGCACATGCTTGAACTTTATTTCTCAAGTCAGCAAATTCGGTATCTTGTAAATTACCTTCACCACCACCTTTATAATCATCCCAATATGTTTGAACATAATCTTTACAAGTGTTCACATCAATTGTCATGTTTGCAGATCTGTCTTTATATCCTTGAATATTACCACCTTTTTGTTTTGTCGGATCATACCATACATCTAAACCACTAGGGAATAAAACTTCAAGACCTGGTATTTTTTCAATATCAGCCTTTTTAAGTCTCTTAGATGTGATATCCCATTCCGATGGACCAATAACATATCCTTGAGCAACCAGTCCGTCACTGAATTGTTTTTGTCTTGTAGATAATCCTTCTTGTTCTTTAGCCTTTTTATCTTCTTCAGCTTTTTTAGCTGCAGCTGTTTGAGTGTCATCTTCAGCATATAATTTACTACATTTCCATGACATTGGTCCTTTCAAAATTTTAGTTTCGTCTGTATTAAGAATGTAAGAGTTGTATCCACCAAAATTAGTATTAGGTTCGTTTGTATAAATTTTAACATTATCAGGTCCAGAAACTACTTTAATTGCAGGTTTACCTTTAAATAATGTGTTAACCGCTTTAACACCAGGATTTGTAACACATTTAGATATTACTTGACTAATAGTAAACTTATCCAAAAATATTGGGTCTTGAACTCGTTGTTCAATCATAAGTCCTTTATCAAGATTTATTTTCTTTTCTTCTAATATTTTTTTAAAATCTTTATGTTGATTTAAGATTTCATTTTTTTCAGTTTCATTAATTAATATACGTTTCATATTTGTTTTTTTTACTATCCACCTATTCCATCCTCAGATGAAGTGTTATCAGATGATTTAACGTTAACATTATTTGTTGTTTCATTACCACCTATATCTGTAACATCAACATCAGATGTTAATTTTTCGATTTTTGCTGCAGTTGCTGCTCCACATACTTTATCTATAGTTGCTTGTGTTATTGAACTTCCGTCAGCTCCTTTAGCAACTAACGCTGCTGAGGTATTTGGTCCAAATGCGCCATCTTGTTTAGCACCCACACAACCTTGTACTCTTGCAATTGTTGAGTTCTTACAATACATTGCGATTGGGAATGTCTCAGCACATTGTTTGTATCGACTTCCTCCACCTCCTCCACCACTTGTACCACTGTCAACAGTTCCCGTACTTCCAATCGTAAATTCACTACCTGCAATTGATATCTTTATCGCATCTCCTTCACAACTATATGAACCTTTATACTTTCCGTTACCTGTAGTAACATCAGTGTTATCTAATGAATAAATAAGACCACCATTTAAATCGGCAAGTCTATTTCCAACTTGAGGTCTTGTTATTGTACCTGTAGTCCCAGCCAGTCCCGCCATTTCTTCTTCACTTAAACTATTTAACAAACATGGAGCAACATTTGTTTTGTCTCTTAAAAAATACCATATAGCT
>Ga0209443_1002688_pt1 | contig 10423 bp, 9 predicted proteins | sample LauGreBMM110DCMD_2_FD_187571 | JGI IMG/M metagenome (GOLD analysis project Ga0209443, IMG submission 187571) | Freshwater lake microbial communities from Lake Michigan, USA - Su13.BD.MM110.DCMD (SPAdes) (version 2) | ecosystem: Environmental > Aquatic > Freshwater > Lake | place: Lake Michigan... | reverse complement strand
AAAAGCTTTATAAGGTCTAGGTGTATCAGGTTCTTTTTTCCTAAGAATAAAAATTCCGTAGATAGTTAAAACATAAAATAATAAATTAGCAAAAGTAGCATAGGTTAATAAATCGCCATATTTTCCAGACAAACACAATACAGAAGCCCAAATACATTGCATCCAAAGTGCTTTTTCTGGCACTTGATTTTTATTTAACTCACCGGCACTTTTAAAAAATAAACCATCCTTACTCATCGCATAAAACAAGCGTCCACCAGCTAGAATTAAACCCGAATTACAACCAAATGTAGAAATCATAATTAAACCTGCCATTATAAAAACACCCGCATTCCCAAATATTACAGAAGCAGCACTTGCGCCTAGTCTGTCTTCGTTAGCATATTTAATGCCTTGTCCTAAAAAGTCATTAGCTAATAGATTTCCATCTAAAGGTAATAATGAAAAATAGGCCAAATTGGCTAATAAATAAATTATTGTAACGATTAGAGTTCCTAAAAACAAACTTTTGGGAATGTTTTTCTGAGGTTCTTTAATTTCTCCCGCGATAAAAGTAATATTGTTCCAAGCGTCAGAAGAAAACAACGAATTAATCATAGTGAAGCCCAACATCCCTATTATTGCAAAGCCAGTTAATACTTCTGTGGTGATTTTACCATCCACAACTGTTGTTTTAGATGCTGCCCACATATCAGTAAAATTATTGGCTAAAGTGTCGGATTGTAAACCAATGTATAAACCAAAAACAATTAGGGCAAATAAAGCGAACAATTTAGCCGCTGTAAAAATAAATTGCAAATTTTTTCCGGTTTTCACACCTTGATTATTTATTATTGTTAGCACAACAATACTTAAAATTGCTAAAAGTTGTTGGTATTGAATTTTATAAGTTCCAATTTCTAATATATTTTCGCTTAAAGCTGGAAAAAAAATAGCCGTATATTTAGCAAAAGCAACTGCTACAGCTGCAATTACTCCAGTTTGAACTACAGTAAAAACAGTCCAACCATATAAAAACGACATCATTTTACCGTACGCACGCTGAATGTAAACATATTGTCCTCCTGCTTTTGGCATCATTCCAGCTAATTCGCCGTAACTTAAAGCTGCGGCAAGCGTTAAAAATCCAGTTAAAATCCAAGCTAATAAAATCCAACCCGCTCCACCAATATCTCTGGCCATTATTGAGGTAACAATAAATATTCCAGAACCAATCATTGAACCTGCAACCAAACTAGTCGCATTTAACAATCCCAATTCTTTTTTAAATTCAGTTTTATTTTCCATGTATAAATTATAGTTTTGTTAAAGATAAAAAAAGAATTTTAGGAAAATAAAAAAAGGTGTAAAATTCTAAATCCTACACCATTTTTTTATATTACAATACGTTTTATCTTTTATAATTCTGCTTTTTAACCCAATCTGCATATTTTGCAGCCACTTTTAAATGCGCGCCGTAATCAGTTGCAAATTCGTGGTAGCCAAATCTTTCGACACTGGCACAGAAATATAAATAATTGTGTTTTTCTGGATTTAAAACCGCATCAATTGCCGATACGTCTGGCATAAAAATAGGTCCAGGTGGCAAGCCAGTATTTTTGTAAGTATTAAATGGAGAATTTACTGTTAAATCGTTATGCATGACGCGTTTTACCACTAAATTCCAATCATTTGATTTTTGTTTTAAAGCAAAAATTACAGTTGGATCGGCTTGTAATGGCATGTTTTTGTTTAATCTGTTTAAATACACGCCTGCAACTTTGGGTCTTTCATCTGCTTTTACAGTTTCTTTGTGTACAATTGAAGCTAAAGTATACACTTGGGCAGGAGTTAAATTTAGTGCTTCAGCTTTCGCTAATCTGCCATCATTCCAGAATCTTTTATATTCTTTTGTGAGTTTTTCAGCTAATTCTTCTGGTGAAATATTCCAATAAAATTCGTAGCTATTAGGAATAAAAAACGACATTAAATTATCTGTATTCAAACTATTTTCTTGTAAAAAAGTATCGTTTGTGAAAATTTCTTTCAATTTTGTAGTATCTGGTTCAATTTGTGAAGCCAATCTTACAAATAAATCTTGAACTTTTTCTTGGTTATTAAACGCTAATTTTACCGGAATATTCAATCGCAATGCACGAACAATACTAAAACTGCTCATTCCTTTTTTCAATAAAAATTTACCCGCTTTCACATTTGAGTCATACTCCCTTTTTGAAGCTACCCAGTCAATTTTAGCTTGATTTTTTATGTAAGGTGCTAAAATTTTCTTTACATCTTCGTATTTTGAATCCGTTGGTACATAAACATATACTTCCTCTTCCTCAAATTTAGTATTTCCTGTAAAAGCTTTATTAATTATATATCCACCACTAATAATTATTATAGCAGCTCCAATGCTAATGATTCTAAAGAATAATTTTTTTGCGTCCAAAATTTATTATTTTACGTTTATAAATTGAAAAAGTACTTCATCTACGAATGTACCATTTATTTTACTCCAGTCTTTTTTTATGCCAATTTTCTGAAAACCAAAATTACTAAAAAGCTGTAAACTAGCTTCATTATTTACAGTAATATTTGCAAATAATTGATGTAAATTCAAATGTGTGAAAGCATAATTTGAAAGTAATTGCAAGGTTTCTTTTCCAATACCTTGATTTCTAAAGTTTTCCGAAATTATAATTCCAATTCCTGCACGACTGTTTTTGGCATCAAAATCAAACAAATCGATGAATCCAACTTTTTCATTGGTTTCGGTCCATACAATTACCAATCGCAATTGTTTCGCTTCATAAATATCCAGATGTGCGTTTTCTAAATATTGCTTCAACACCCATTTACTGTATGGTGTTTGCGTATTGCTTACTTCCCAAATAGATTTGTTGTTTTCTATTTCGTATAAAAAATCTAAATCTTCGGGTTCGAGCGCTCGTAAATGAGTATTTTGTCCTTTTAATGTCATAGAGTTTTTTTTTACCGCAAAGACGCTAAGGTTTTCGCAAGGTTCGCAAAGATTTTTTTAATTACCCAATGTTTCTTTAATTTTCAAAGCACACTTTTCACCATCAATGGCAGCAGAAACAATTCCGCCTGCGTAACCAGCGCCTTCTCCGCAAGGATATAATCCTTTAATTTGAACGTGTTCCAAAGTAAAATTATCTCTAGGAATACGAACTGGAGATGACGTTCTACTTTCTGGCGCATGCAAAATGGCATCATTTGTTAAATAACCATGCATTGCTTTTCCGAAAGCTGAAAAACCTTCACGCAGCGTTTGTGATAAAAAAGATGGAAAAACTTCTCCTAATTCTACAGAAGTTGTGCCTGGAACATAGGATGTTTTTGGGATGGCTGTTGAAACTTTCGTTTGTGTAAAATCAATCATTCTTTGTGCGGGAACTTTTTGTGTTTTACCGGCCAATTGCCATGCTTTTTGTTCAATTGCTTTTTGAAATTCCATTCCTGCTAAAGGTCCAAATTTTTCATAGGGTTTAAAATCTTCTAAACGTAATTCGACTACAATTCCAGAATTTGCTGTTGCTTGATCACGTTTACTTGGACTCCAACCATTTGTAACTACTTCGCCTTCGGCTGTGGCACATGGCGCAATTACGCCACCTGGACACATACAAAACGAGTACATGCCACGTCCATTAACTTGTTTCACAATGGAATATGGCGATGGTGGTAAAAATTCGCCACGGTAATCACAAGAATATTGAATTTTATCAATTAATGCTTGAGGATGTTCTGCACGAACGCCTAATGCAAATGGTTTTGCTTCGATGAAAATTTCTTTTTTATGAAGCAATTCAAAAATATCACGAGCCGAATGTCCTGTTGCTAAAATTATTTTTTTTGCATGAATGGTTGCCCCATTTTGCGTTACAATTCCGTCTACTTCATTATTTTTTAACAATATATCAGTAACACGCGTTTCAAACAAAACTTGTCCACCACATGCTGTTATTTTTTCACGAATATCTTGGATAATTTGCGGTAATTTATTGGTGCCGATGTGCGGGTGGGCTTCTACTAAAATTTCTTCTGTAGCACCAAATGCGACTAATAATTGTAAAATTCTTTCCACATCGCCACGTTTTTTGGATCTCGTGTATAATTTTCCATCGGAATACGTTCCTGCGCCGCCTTCGCCAAAACAGTAATTGGAATCGGCATTTACAACACCATCAACATTTAATGCTTTTAAATCTCTACGACGACCACGAACATCTTTTCCGCGTTCTAAAACTATTGGTTTTAATCCTAATTCTATCAATTGCAAAGCGGCAAATAATCCGGCAGGTCCAGCACCAACAACAATAACTTCTTGTTTATTACTTACGTTTGGATAATTGGGCAGTTCTATTTTAGATTCAGTAAATACCTCATCTTTAAAATAAATATTTAGTTTTAAATTGAATTTTATGGCTTTTTGACGTGCGTCGATGGAACGTTTTAGTACAACAATTTTTTGCAAATCAGACACAGAAGTGTCTACCAATTTAGCAACATGTTGGTATAACATTTGTTCGTTATTCGCCATTTCTGGAGAAACTTGAATTAGTAATTCGCGAGGCATTAAAATCAGGCTTAAATTATTGGGTAAAAGTACGAATTTTATTAAGGAATAGAAATCTATTTGAAAAGCGCTAAAATGATTTGTAACTTTGCTATATGGGACAAATAAAACTAATATGGGATTTTCGCGGACATTTTGCTGCTAAAACAGCCGAACACCATGTAATTCATCTAAAAGAATTTTTAGAAAAAGAAAATTATAAGCTAAAAATTACTGGTTTTGAAATTTTTAACGAAATGTACGCTATAGCTTATTTAGTTGTAGAAGAAGCCGATATGATTGTTTTTAGAGATGCCTTAAGACCTCATCGAGGTGAAGTTTATGTAGTCGAAAGTCAAAAGTCTTAAAGTCGAAAGTAAATCCATAAGTTACTTTATGACTTTCGACTTTAAGACTTTCGACTAATTTTAATTCGCTACTTCGCTTATAAATTTAATTCTCATCAATCGTAATTCTTCAGTGTCATATTCTCCGTCAAATTCTATTAACGCATTTTCAATGCTATCAGATTCGGAATCCATAAAATAGTCATAAATTTCTTCTTGCTGATCTTCGTCTAAGATGTCATCAATCCAATATTTAATATTCAATTTTGTTCCCGAAAACACAATTTGTTCCAACTCTTTAAGTAAATCGTCAAATTTTATTCCTTTAGCTGAAGCGATATCGTCTAAAGCTAATTTTCTATCAATATTTTGAATGATATACAATTTATTTATGGAGTTGGCTCCGGTAGATTTCACCACTAAATCATCTGGGCGAATAATATCATTTTCGTCAACATATCTTGAAATTAATTCAATAAATGGGTTTCCAAATTTCTTTGCCTTTCCTTCTCCTACACCATGAACGTTACTTAATTCGTCAATGGTAATTGGAAATTTTAGCGCCATATCCTCTAAAGAAGGATCTTGAAACACTACAAATGGAGGAACATTATGCTTTTTGGCTTCTTTTTTTCGTAAATCTTTAAGCATAGACATTAATATCACATCAGCTGTACCTGTAGCTTTTGCTGCTGCAATTATATTTTCATCTTCCTCTTCGCTAAATTCATGGTCTTCTGCCACCATAAATGAATAAGGTTTGGCAATAAAATCATTTCCAGCTTGTGTTACTTTTAAAACGCCGTAACTTTCAATGTCTTTTGATATAAATCCGGCTACTAAAACCTGACGAATTAATGCCATCCAATATTTTTCATCCTGTTTAGCGCCACTTCCAAATGTTTTTAATGTATCTATTTTTTGAGCTTTAATTATAGCATTAATTTTACCAACTAAAGCCATTATGACTTCTTTAGATTTAAACAATTGTTTGGTATCGTTAATTACTTTTAGCAAAGTAACTATTTGATTTTGAGCTTCTGTTTTTACTTTAGGATTTCTAACATTATCATCCATGTCTGCTCCTTCTCCATTAACTTCATCAAATTCTTCTCCGAAATAGTGCAATAAATATTTCCGTCTTGAAATAGATGTTTCAGCATAAGCAACTACTTCTTGAAGTAATGCGTAACCAATTTCTTGTTCAGCAATTGGTTTTCCAGACATAAATTTTTCTAACTTTTCAATATCTTTATAAGAATAATAGGCTAAGCAAATTCCTTCGCCATCATCTCTTCCTGCTCTTCCAGTTTCTTGATAATAACTTTCTAATGATTTTGGAATGTCGTGATGAATTACAAATCGGACATCTGGTTTGTCGATACCCATACCAAAAGCGATGGTTGCTACAACAACATCAACATCTTCCATAAGAAACATGTCTTGATGTTTGGCACGTGTTTTAGCATCTAAACCCGCATGATATGGCACTGCCGAAATTCCATTTACTTGTAAAACTTGTGCAATTTCTTCTACTTTTTTTCTACTTAAGCAATAAATGACTCCGGATTTCCCTTTGTGTTGCTTAATAAATCGAATAATATCACCTTGAACATTTTTTGTTTTCGGACGTATTTCGTAATATAAATTTGGTCGGTTAAAAGAAGCTTTAAAAGTATTAGCATTTGGCATATCTAAATTCTTTAAGATATCTTCTTGCACCTTGGGAGTAGCTGTTGCTGTAAGTCCAATAATTGGCACATCGCCCAATTGTTTGATTATGCTTCTTAGATTTCTATATTCTGGTCTAAAGTCATGTCCCCATTCAGAAATACAATGTGCTTCATCAATGGCTACAAATGAGATTTTTACTGTTTGTAAAAACTTGATATAATCTTCTTTTGTTAATGATTCAGGTGCTACATATAGCATTTTAGTTTTGCCAGATAAAATATCTGCTTTTACCTGATTGACTTCTGTTTTATTTAAAGATGAATTTAAAACATGTGCTACACCAACGTCTGAGCCCATGCTTCTGATGGCATCTACTTGGTTTTTCATTAATGCAATAAGCGGTGAAACCACAATGGCTGTTCCTTCTAAAACCAATGCTGGTAATTGATAACATAATGATTTACCGCCACCGGTTGGCATAATTACAAAGGTGTTGTTACCGGAAATAATACTAGTTACTACTTTTTCTTGTAGTCCTTTAAATTGAGAAAATCCAAAGTATTTTTTTAATTCTTTGTATAAATCTATATTCTGTTCTTTCATGAAATAATGGGTTGAACTTATAAACAAATGATTTTAGACAATTATTATTTGAATTTTGTCTAAATTTGCAATTATAAAGATACAACTATTCTTTAAAAACAAAAATATAATTCATTTAATTTTGAATACAACTCAAACTATCCTAGAAAACGCAAAGCAATCCATACTTTCACAAAGCGAAAGTATTGCGAAACTTACGCATTATCTTACAGAAGATTTTGCCAAAACTGTACAACTTATTTTTGAATCAAAAGGAAGATTAGTTGTTACTGGTATTGGAAAAAGTGCCATTATTGCTCAAAAAATTGTAGCTACATTAAATTCTACAGGAACGCCATCTATATTTTTACACGCAGCTGAAGCCATTCATGGAGATTTAGGAATGATTCAAAATGGCGACCTTGTTTTATGTATTTCAAAAAGTGGGAATAGCCCTGAAATTAAAGTTTTGGCGCCCATAATTAAAAATTTCGGAACTACTTTAATAGGAATGACGGCAAATCCAACCTCTTTTTTAGCGACTTCTTCTGATTTGGTTTTAGTAGCACATGTAGATGAAGAAAGTTGTCCGTTAGGTTTAGCACCAACAAATAGTACAACTGCACAGTTGGTTTTAGGTGATGCTATTGCGGTATGCTTAATGAAATTAAGAAATTTTCAAGCAGAAGATTTTGCTAAATACCATCCAGGTGGCGCTTTGGGTAAAAAATTATTGTTACGTGTAAAAGACATGTTAGACAATACACACGCGCCACAAGTAGCTCCAAATGCTTCCATCAAAAAAGTAATTATGGAAATTTCGGAAAAACGTTTAGGCGTTACAGCTGTTGTTGAAAATGAGGTTGTAATCGGGATTATAACTGACGGAGATATTAGAAGAATGTTAACCGATAGAGATAATTTTTCAGATTTAACCGCACAAGACATCATGACAAAAAACCCAAAATCTATTGCTTCAACTGTATTGGTTGCTGAAGCTTTAGATGTTTTAGAAGATTATAAAATTACACAATTGATGGTCATTGATAATGGCGCTTACAAAGGCATATTGCATTTACACGATATTTTAAAAGAAGGAATTGTTTAATGGCAAAAAAGAATAAAAAAAATATAAACGAAATGACTTTTTTAGATCATCTTGAAGAATTAAGATGGTTGTTAGTAAGAAGTTCGGCTGCGATTTTATCCGGTGGAGCCATTGCTTGTTTTTTTAACGATTTTATTTTTAATACAATCATTTTCGGACCTATGAAAGGTGATTTCATTACTTATAAGTTTTTTTGTGATTTGGCTAACAAATATGATTTAGACAAAAGTTTTTGCGATGCCACATTAAACTTCAGTATTCAAAATACAGAAATTGAAGGACAAGTTTCCTTAATGGTTTGGACATGTATTACTGCAGGATTCATTATTTGTTTTCCTTATATTTTGTTACAATTTTGGAATTTTATTAGTCCGGCTTTGTATAAAAAAGAAAAAAGAAATGCGGTAAAATTTATAGTTATTTCCTCTTTGTTGTTCTTTTTAGGTGTGCTTTTTGGGTATTTTATTTTGACACCTTTATCACTAAATTTTTTATCAACATTTACAGTATCAGATGTAATTAAAAACGACATTAATGTGAATTCTTACATCGGAACCGTAAAAACCACCACTTTAGCAACAGGTTTGGTTTTCGAATTACCAATTATTATTTATTTTTTATCTTCTTTAGGATTGGTAACGCCTTCTTTTTTAAGAGAATACAGAAAATGGGCGTATGTAATTATATTAATTATAGCCGCAATAGTTACGCCGCCAGATGTAATTAGCCAAGTTATAGTTACTATTCCATTAATAATCCTTTACGAAATTAGCATTTTTATAAGTGCCTTCATTTTTAAGAAAAACAACAAATCAATAACCACAACATAATGAGTGATTTAATTACCGAGTTTAACGACTATCGTGCTAAAATGAATGAAAAATTACTGGCCGATGATAATAAAGTAATAAAAAGAATTTTTAATTTAGACACCAATGCCTATAGCGAAGGCGCATTAGATGTAAAAACTAAAGAGTTACTAGGATTAGTAGCTTCAGCGGTTTTACGTTGTGATGATTGCATTAAATATCATTTAGAAACGGCCTATAAAAACGGAGTAAACAGAACAGAAATGATGGAAGCCATGAGTATTGCCACTTTAGTTGGTGGTACAATCGTAATTCCACATTTACGTAGAGCTTATGAGTTTTGGGAAGCTTTAGAAGAAGCAGGAACTAAATAATTGTTAATTTGTTTAACCGTTTATTTGAATATTCGTTTATTTGTAAAATAATAACTTAGCCACTTTGTAACTTAGTTACTTTGCAACTCACAGAAAAAATGAAATTAAGAGCCGAAAATTTAGTAAAAAAATACAAAAAAAGAAGTGTTGTAAAAGGCATTTCCGTTGAAGTAAATCAAGGAGAAATTGTTGGTTTATTGGGTCCAAATGGTGCTGGAAAAACAACTTCTTTTTATATGATTGTGGGTTTAGTAAAACCAAATTCTGGAAATATTTATTTAGACGATATAAATATTACCAATTTTCCAATGTACAAACGTGCACAAAACGGAATTGGTTATTTGGCGCAAGAAGCTTCAATTTTTAGAAAATTGAGTATTGAAGACAATATTTTATCAGTTTTACAATTGACAAATTTGACCAAAGCAGCACAAGAAGCGAAAATGGAAAGTTTAATTGAAGAATTTTCATTGGGACATATTCGTACAAACCGTGGTGATTTATTATCTGGTGGAGAACGAAGAAGAACTGAAATTGCACGTTGTTTAGCTACTGATCCAAAATTTATTTTATTAGATGAACCTTTTGCAGGCGTTGACCCAGTAGCAGTTGAAGACATTCAAAGAATTGTAGCTCAATTAAAAAATAAAAATATCGGAATTTTAATAACCGACCATAATGTGCAAGAAACTTTAGCTATCACAGACAAAACCTATTTAATGTTTGAAGGTGGTATTTTAAAAGCTGGAAGACCAGAAGAATTAGTAGAAGACGAAATGGTAAGACGTGTTTACTTAGGGCAGAATTTCGAATTAAGAAAAACAAAAATCGACTTCAATGCACCGAAAGAAGTTGAGTTAGATAAGTAATTTTAACACCCACGTACCTATCATATGAAAAAAACATCAAAAGAACAATCAGAAGCTTGGCGCAAAGACCCAAATAATTGGAAATGTGGCGTATTTTAT
>Ga0209443_1002687_pt1 | contig 10425 bp, 7 predicted proteins | sample LauGreBMM110DCMD_2_FD_187571 | JGI IMG/M metagenome (GOLD analysis project Ga0209443, IMG submission 187571) | Freshwater lake microbial communities from Lake Michigan, USA - Su13.BD.MM110.DCMD (SPAdes) (version 2) | ecosystem: Environmental > Aquatic > Freshwater > Lake | place: Lake Michigan... | reverse complement strand
TTTGAAAAATTATAATTTTTTGGGATGGCCGGCTCATTTCATTCGCCGTCATCCCAAGATGGGCTCCTTAACCAAAGCCTTTCACTTTGTGATAGGCTTTCTAGTCCAATTAGGAACCAGTTTGGAAGAATTTGCTGAAGATGTCAGGGCGATTTCGGAGTTTAAGTGATTAATAATTTTGAAAATAAAAATATATAAATTATTTTTTTATATTATATATAATATACTTAATTACAATGTTATATATTTAATGACAACAAGTTTTAGGGTAATTCTTGCACCACCAGGGAAATATCAATATCTTGCAAACTATAATGATAAAAACTAAATCATTACACATTAATATTTAGTTTAACGTAATCCCATGAATCTAGCTTCTTTCTCTCTAATTCAATGTTCCTACTTCTTTTTATTCCTTTTTTCCATCATCGTTTTATTTGATGTCCTTATTCGATTTAAATCACCCATTAGACTAAAAACATTCTTCTTATTATTTGTGCTTGCTATTGTTGTTAGTTCCTTCTGTTTATTTATAAGGTCTATCCCAGATCAGTTAATTCTTATTAGAATGATTTGCCCAATGCTTATTGGAACTTCAATGGTGCAAATTTTTACTAATTTATATTTTGTCCAACACAAAAGGATAGCCAATATTTATTTGATTTCTGCTTACACGATTTATATTTATTTGATCATTTATGTACAAATAGTAGGATATGAAACTGTATTTCCAAAATTTAATAGCATCGGCAGTTCGCCTTCTCAAGTAGCTAAGAGTATCAACTTGCCTATGTATCTTGATATTTTTTTAGAACTGGATTTTATTTTCTTTAATCTATTTTGTCTTTATTACATCTATAATATTTTATTCAAATTTTCATTTAAGAACATTTATTTTAAGAAAATTCAAGTTTGGACCTTTGGTTTTTTTATGGTCATTTTTATTCAATTAATTTTCATTGCCCTTTCTGCTATTTTTAAATTTCCAAATGAGTTTAATATTTATATCCGAATTGTAATGGGTTTATCCTTACTATTAATTATTTTATACAGACCTAGTTTTATCAATAAAAATGGGTCAAAGATTTCGTTTGGCTTTTTATTTAACCGAAATGACTTTAGTTCCGATATAAAAGAGGTAGATTTTAATTTTCATTTCTATACTAATCTATACTATAAGAACAAGTCAGCTGATATAACAGAATTTTCTAATATAATGGGGGTTAGTAAAGACATTATGTTTAATTATGTCTATTTCACATATGCCACGAGTTTTGATGAATTAGTTAACAAAAGCAGGGTAGAATACTTTGTAGAGATAATCAAAGAATCTAAATATAAGAATTACACTGTAGAAGCACTTGCCATGGAAGTAGGGTTTAACTCTAGGCAACGCTTTTATCAGCCTTTTAAAAAGTATCATGGAGGGAATCCATCTGATCTGATTGATATGTTCTAATTATAAAATACTGATAATTAGTGTTATATAAAATGATACAGTTGTAATTTTAATCAACACAATGACATTCGTCGAATTACGCGTGTAATTTTTTCACTAGTATAAATTTTCAAACATTTGTGATCCAAACCCTATGGATCATGTCCTTATTCTCTTTTTTTAAGAATTTCTTTTCAAAGCGTCATTCAAGTAATACTGCTGATAGTAAATCCGTATTCGATCATTACTTTTTTGATTCAAAATACTATTTACATCCAAATGCCTCAATAGAAAATTTCTCCATTTTATTAAACATTAGTCCTGATCAACTAAATCATATCTCGAGAGTTTATTATAACTGTTTATTCGAAGCATTATTAAATGAGCATAGGTACAATTATTTTTTAGATGAATTGAATAATCCAATTAATGCAAGTTTATCAATGGATTCTGTCATAAAGCTTTGTGGGTATGATAATAAAGATCAGTTTTTAGAAGTTGTTAAAAAAAATACAACTAAGTCATAAAAAATTAAATAATTAAAAAATACTATAATGTCAAAGACTAAAAAACTAGATATTTTCAACCTCTTTTATAGTGGTGCAGCTGTAGTTATCCTTATTGGGGTTATAGCTAAGTTATTAGAGTGGCCTGCCCAGGATATACTAATCACGAGTGGTCTCGCCATTGAGGCAATTGTGTTTGGGGTGTCTGCTATAAAGTTCATTGATGTTAAAAAGGACACTGAAGTCGCTACCGAAGCTACTTTATCAAAAGTAGCCGATGGTTTAGGAAATATTGCTGGAAATTTTGAAAGAAATGGAGGTTCTGATTTTATACATTCTTATGATTATATACAAGCTGACAAAATTAAAAGCCCTAATAATCTATTATTAAATTTACCAAATAATAAAGTTGAAATTGATATTCAAGCATCCTCTAATGCAAATCATACAATTTGGCAGCTAGAGCAATTAGATATAGTTAGGATAGAGCAATTAATTCAAAAAGTTGACCAAAGTAATGAAAACGACTTAAGTTCTCTCATTAATTTATTACAATCGCAGTCTGATGAATTGAAATCTAAGCTTTGGTCTAGATTCAAAAAGATTAAATATAATTTAATTACAAATTTTGGATATTCTTATCTAAAGCTGCTTGTTCAATCTACAATTTCATACACTAATGCAAGTTATGGCTCTCAAATATTTAAAAAGTTAATTCAATTCCAAGTTACTGAATCTAAATTTATAGTATTAAATGATGTAGTAAATTATAGTGCAGAAACTATTTATTTTGGTCAACAAAATGAATACAGTATTCATTTAAATGAATTGTTTTTAAATGGTGAGTTAGAAAACTTGAGTTATATAAATACTATTATAGAAAAATTAGTCTCTGATAATATAGCACCTAAATCTAAGTTAGTTCAGTTGTTTGGCTTAAGTGAGTATAATTCTAAAAAAGAAGTTTTTGATAAATTAAATTATCAGATTAATAAAACAAATTCAAATCCAAGTCGCGCTCAATTATTATTTGTTTTATTATATAAACAATATTCAAACTCATAAATTTAGTGTTTTATGGCGGAAGGTCAAGTTGACGTCAAAAGATACCAGATTATAAGTCTTTTGTACATCGTATTTATTTGTTTTTCAGTAATTAATATCAAAATATCGGTATTGGATTCTAATATCTATAATATTAAATCATTACAATCACTTAATAAAGAGGAATTGAAAAAGGTAGATATTAGTAATAGGATTATTGAAGACAACTATGACACATTAAATAAAAGCCCAAAGGCGATTTCTTATTTAAAGATTAGAACTAGATTAAATGCGAGTAGTAAAGTAGTTTATGAAGTTTTAAGACATGTAGATGACGAATTTGCTAAAAATAAAACCTCACTTTCAAAACAATTTAATAGCAGAAATTTAATTGAAGAGATTTTAAAAAGTGATAAGGGCGTAAAACTTTTGGAAAAAGATTTATTTGATTTGTCTGAATTTATTAAAATGTCTACTTATAAAATTCAAACATCACTTGATTCATTAATTCCTATTCAAAAAGTGGTTACTACCATTAAGGGAAAAGAAGAAGCGTGGGATTATTATTTATTCATGCACAAGCCTTCTGCAATTAGTTATATGCAATTAGAACGAATAAAGTTATTAATAACTAAAACACAATTATTATATCAAGAGGCGGCACTTGCAGAAATTGGCTATCAGCCCACTTATTTTTCTCAGTTTAATCCAAAGTTATATATACTTAAAGCTAATGTTAGAGAATATAAAGAGGAGGAGATTATCAAGCCAGGGCAAAAAGTTGTAAGTGTTAATGATGAAGTATTTGATGACCTATTTAAAAAAATATTAGCTTCTCTTCACACGGAGAATATCTTTGTTGGCTTAAACAATACCCTTCTTAGTGATTTTTCTTTTATGATGGGTAAGGATTTTGAGGTTGATATTTTACCTAAAGTAAATATCATAAAAGCTAATAATAATTACAGAGTTGTTTTTAAAAAGACAGGGGAGTATATGCTTCGCTTTTATGATTTAAGAAAGGGTAAAAAAGTACTATTTGAGAAGAAGATTATGGTAAATCCTATTCCTGATCCAATTGTAAAAGTTCGAGGAGATAATTTAAGTAACTACTCAATTAGTATTAAGGATTTATTAAGTGCAGAAAGGTTAGAGGCTAAGCTTGAGATCAATAATTTGAATTTTTTCCCAGGACGTATCAATAGTTATAAAGTAATACGCATTCATAATGGTAAGGAGGAAGAATCTGTCAATAATTATGGAGAATTATTCCAATCAACCACTCAAAAGGTACTAGGAGCGCTCAAAAAAAATGATTTTCTAATTTTTGATAATGTCAATATGTCTTTAGTGGATGGGTCTACAAGAACTTCAGCACCTATTATTTATAAAATAACTGATTAAATAATACAGCAAAAATAATGTTACACATTTTACATATAATAAAAAAGCAATTTACCGCTATAATGATCAATGTACTTGTTTGTGCTGTTACACAATCATTTGGGCAGGATACGCTTGCTGGTAATTATCCACTTCTTTCCATTAAGTCAGGTAATCACGTTATAAAAAGCGTTGTAACCGTAAAAGGAAAACTAGATATTGAAGCTGGGGCAAAGATTGAATTAATTGAACCTGGTATCATTGTATGTGAAGGATCAGTAAATATTAAAGGTGAATTAAATAATAAAATTGAAATTTTTGGTAAATTCAATATGGAAGGTGTGGGTATTGTTATAAAAGACCTAGACTCCAATATTAATAGTACAATTGATATTAGATATGCGACTTTTAAAAACTTACAATTACCCTTATTTTTTGACTTTGGCTGGAAACGAAAAGGAGTGAACATTAGTGATAATTATTTCCTTAATAATATAGGTAAGGTTTCAGTTATACAAGTGCTGAACCCTCCTTTTAATTTTAATTTAGATTCAAGCTATATCGATTTCAAAGTAAAGAATAATGTATTTACTGGAAATAATGCAGCCTTATATTTTGAAGATCTAAAAAGCGATCATATCAATTATGACATTAGCAATAATACTATTGTAGGTAATAATGTATATGGGTTTAAGAACTATAATATTTCAACAAATGTATTATATGGCAGGGTGGATCAATTATTTTCAAGATTTAATCCTAAAATTGAAAGTAATAGTTTCGCTTTTAATTATTTGGTTGATAATATAACAGATACTGTTGTTCATTTAGCTAATTTTGGGGTTTATGGAACAGATAAAACAATTGATTTTAAAAATAATTTTTTAGGCTCTACAGATAAAGCGGCAATTCAGAAAAGCATATACGATCAAACTTTAAATTATAATGCACCCAAGGTTGAATTTGAACCTTTTTTATCCACCCCTTCTGAAAGCAATCCATCTCATGTTTATGAGATCAATAATTTAGATAATTCTTATTTACAGGATACAATTGTTATCAAAGACCCGCTTAAGGGTTTGGTATTGAAGGCCAATACTAACTTAAATTATACCAAAGCTAAATTTGTTTATACTTATTTTAAAGACGATAGTAGTTTAAAATTAGTAGATACAACTGTTACTTATGACGTTCAGCCAAATGGGAATAGCACTAAGTTGACCATTACCAAAAATGTAAATGCTTCAAAAAAGGTTGGGTATTATAAAATTGGTGATATTTTAGACCCTAAAGGAGGTTATGTTCCTGAAGTAAAGGTGGGGTATATTGCTTATTTAAACGATTTAAGAAGAAGAAAGCTAATTGCAGAATTTTTAAAAGAGAAGAAAACAGAGGATAGTTTAAAATTGCCTCCTCCTCCAGCTGACTCAATTAAAAACCAGTTTCAAAAAATTGAAGCTCCGCTTAAAAGTAGACTTGAATTTGGACTTTATAACGGCCTTGCTATTTTTAATGGTACAATAAGTCAAGGCAGCTTAATTAGTAATGATAAAAACTTATACAACGGCATAAATATTAATTATACTATATTTTCTAATATAAGTGCTAGCATGACTATTGCTAGTTTTAAATTAAGTAATTCAGACGCAAATTCGAATAATAATGAACAGCAAGCTAGGGGGATGAGTTTTTCGACTTCAATGCTTAGCGTTTCTACTTCCTTTAATTATGATTTTGTTGATAATCGTCTATATACAAAAGCAAAAAGAATTAGACCATCTATTGGTGTAGGATTAGATGTAAACTCTTTTTCACCTTCTGGCATTTATAATGGGGTTGAATATAAGTTACAACCTTTAGGAACAGGAGGTCAGTTAATTGACAGTACCAAAAAAGCTTATTCCAGTTTAGCCTTGGGGTATTTTTTCAATTTCAAAATTAAATACCAAATAAATAGATTTAATAGTATAGGACTTCATATGTCTATTCATAAGAGTTTGTCAGATTATTTAGATGATGTAGGGCCTGATTTATATCCTTCAATAGACAAAATCATGAATAGTAAAGTTGATAACAAAGATGTTGCAATCTATTTTTCTAATCCTACATCGAGAAACGTTGTGGGTCAGTACAGAAATAGTCCAAATAATGCAAAAGATGGTTATATCAATTTTGGTATTTTTTATTCAAGAAGATTATTTAAATAAAATGAGCTTAAGAAATAACATATCATACTTTTTAATTGCATTCGCATTAGTCCTAGTAGCTGCATGCACAAAGACTGCTGTAATACCTCCTTTGGAGTTTCAGAAACAATTGTTGGCAGGTACAGGTAGTTTTCAAAATACACAACATGTTTGGCAGCTCGATTCTACGAAAATAAATGGAGTAAATAGTGTACTCACTAATGTTCAAAAAAATTATAAAAAAACTTTCACTTTTGACGGCGGCTATAGTGATACAGATAATAATACAGGTAAATGGGAAATTCCTGCGCTTAATAAACTTAAACAAACATTTATTTATCAATTAACAAATAAGCAGGATAGTACTACTTATGATATTATTTCTATTAATTCAGCTCAAATGAGTTTATCACTCAAATTGGTAAATGGTCAAACAGCAATTTATTCTTTTAAAATATCAAATTAATTAATTGAAGACAATACTTACCATATTAACCTTTTGCTTAATCTCAGAATTTACCATAGCCCAAATGAATACAGCTTATTCAATGGGGATATTGGGAGGGGATTTAAAATTAAGTAATAGCTCTAATCCTTTAACGCTTAGTATGGCTAATTGTATCCAAGTTTCAAATGGTGTGACTAAATTTTTAACGACAAACGCTGGAATGTTTATTAATGAATGTGTTGTTGACTTGAATTATTCTAAAGTAAGTATACAAGTATTGCCTAATCCATTTGTTGATGCAGTGTATGTAACATTCAAGAGTAAGATTGATAAAGACAATCATTTTAAAATCTCTGTTTTCAATAATATGGGACAATTAGTAAAAATAGAAAATGTATATCAAGATTTATTCTATACTGGTTATAAGGTTATACTATCAAATTTACCCATTGGCATATATTTTATTCAAATAAATTCTAGTAAAGTAAATGAAATTTTTAAAATTGTTAAAAATGATTAAATTATTAAATATACTATTATTAGTTATATTATTTACTGGAGTACATGTTCAATCTAAAGCACAAGCTGCTCCTGGCGGCATCGTATTTCAGGCCGTAGCTAGAGATATTAATAATAATGCTGCAGCTAATAGAAACGTTTATGCCATCGTAAATATCCTAGAATCATCTTCAAAAGGGACCATTGCCTATAAAGAGTCATGGCAAGTAGTTTCAACCAATGAAGGTGTTTTTACAATCACCATTGGACAAGGCACTAGAATTTCGGGCGCTAATTCTCTTTTAAATTTAGACTGGTTAAATAAAACCTATTTCTTTAATATACAAATTGCAATACAACCCACTTTACCAGATCCAAGTTGGACACCTACTAATAATTATATAGATATTGGTACTACTCAATTTTGGTCTGTACCTTATGCTATAACCTCTTTAAATTCTAAATTTTCAGATTCATCATTAACTATTAATTCTATATTACCCGGCTCTAAAGGAGGAACAGGCATTAATAATAATGGCAAAACCATTACCATTGCAAATAGTATCATTACTAAAGGGGTAGGCGACCTGACTATTACTACAACTGCCGCAAGTAATGTTACTTTTCCTACATCAGGGACAATCTCAACTTTAGCAGGAACAGAGACCATAACTAACAAAACTATTGTCTCTCCAATAATTACTGGGAGGCCTGTCACAGTAACCCAAGACTCTACTGTAGCTGATAGTACTATAGCTACAACTTTATTTGTATCAAAGCAAATTAAAAATTCAAAATTAGCCGCTGATACTAATACTAATAAGAAACTAAATATTTCTGATACATCAGTAATGTTGTCAAATAGAATCGCAAGAGATACAATGAGCCTTTCTAATCGTATCATTAGAGATTCTATATTAATAACAAAGAATAAACAAGCAATAATAGATACAGCAGCTGCTATTAAATTACTCTTATCGAATAAAATTGATACTAGTCAATTTCCTAATTTAATAAAACCATTTCTTGCAAATACAATTTATAGTTTTAGTGATACAATAACTTTATCCAATAGGATAAATACAAAGTTGAACATTTCAGATACTTCTGTCATGTTAAGTTCAAGAATAGGAAGGGATACGGTAGCGTTATCAAATAGGATAAATACAAAGTTGAGTATTTCAGATACTTCTGGTATGTTAAGTAATCGTATTGGTAGGGATACGGTTACATTGTCAAATAGGATCAATACAAAATTGAATCTTAGTGATACTTCGTCAATGCTAAGTAATCGTATTGGAAGAGATACGGTTGCATTATCGAATAGGATTGAATCTATAAAAAATGCCAACAATGTATCTTCTAATTTAAAATTGAATCTTAGCGATACTTCATCAATGCTAAGTAATCGTATTGGAAGAGATACCGTTGCATTATCGAATAGGATCAATTTAAAATTGAATCTTTCCGATACTTCTTTAATGTTATCAAATAGAATCGCACGAGATACAATTGGCCTTTCTAATCGTATTGGCAGAGATTCTATTTTAATAACAAAAAATAAACAAGGAATTATTGATACAGCAGCTGCAATTAGATTAAAGTTAAATGATAAAATCGAGGCTAGTCAGTTTCCTAATTTGATTCAACCATTTCTTGCAAATACTATTTATAGTTTTAATGATACAATGACCTTATCGAATAGGATTGATGCAGAGATTTCAAGAGCAACTAGTATAGAAAACGGTTTAAGTACCAGGATAACTTCCAACACTTCAAGTATCACTGCAAATACCAGTGCGATATCTGGATTGGATACTAGGGTGACATCAAATACAAATAGCATTACGGCCAATACAACAGATATTGCTTCTTTAAATACAAGAGTTACAGCGAACACTTCAAGCATTACTGCTGAAGTTACCAGGGCTCTTGCTGCTGAATTAGTATTAACTAACAATGTGAGCGCCAATACTTCAAGCATCACCTCACTCGATACTAGGGTTACTTCCAATACTTCAAGTATAACTGCACTTGATACTAGGGTTACTTCCAATACTGCGAGCATCACTGCAGAAGTTACGAGGGCTCTTGCTGCTGAATTAGTATTAACAAATAATGTAAGTGCCAATACTTCAAGTATCACCGCACTAGATACTAGAGTTACTTCAAATACTGCGAGCATCACTGCAGAAGTTACGAGGGCTCTAGCTGCTGAATTAGTACTAACTAACAATGTGAGTGCAAATACTTCAAGTATCACCTCACTCGATACTAGGGTTACTTCAAATACAGCGAGCATTACTGCAGAAGTTACCAGGGCTCTTGCTGCTGAATTAGTATTAACAAATAATGTGAGTGCTAATACGTCCAGTATCACCTCGCTAGACGCTAGAGTTACTTCAAACACTTCAAGTATCACAACAAATACAAGTGACATTGCATCAAATACGGCAAGTATTACTTCAAACACGACTGCGATAGCTGGTTTAGATACTCGTGTAAATTCTAACACGGCGAGTATTACTTCAAATACGAATGCGATAGCTGCAAATACATCCAGTATAACTGCCAATACATTAGATATAACTTCATTAAATACAAGAGTTACTTCAAATACTGCAAGCATTACGAGCAATACAGCTGCTATTATCTCTAACACTGCAAGCATCACTGCAGAAGTTACCAGAGCTCTTGCTGCTGAATTAGTTTTAACAAATAATGTGAGCGCAAATACTACAAGTATCACCGCACTTGATACTAGAGTTACTTCAAATACTGCAAGCATTACGAGTAATACAGCTGCTATTGCTTCCAACACTGCGAGCATCACTGCTGAAGTTACCAGAGCACAAGCTGCTGAATTAGTATTAACAAATAATGTGAGCGCAAATACTTCAAGCATCACCTCACTCGATACTA
>Ga0209443_1002685_pt1 | contig 10426 bp, 8 predicted proteins | sample LauGreBMM110DCMD_2_FD_187571 | JGI IMG/M metagenome (GOLD analysis project Ga0209443, IMG submission 187571) | Freshwater lake microbial communities from Lake Michigan, USA - Su13.BD.MM110.DCMD (SPAdes) (version 2) | ecosystem: Environmental > Aquatic > Freshwater > Lake | place: Lake Michigan... | reverse complement strand
TTGATGGATTTGTTCCTGGTTGAACATCGGGTTTTCTAATAACTGCAATAAACGGTAACTTCATATTACCATCATCATCTGAAAATTGCCAATTATTTGTAAATTCACCCCATCTTTGTATTGTTAAAATTTTTGGAATAATTGGAATAGCTGTACCATCCGATACCACCTTGAAATGGTTTTTTATGAAATCTAACATTCCACCATCCAAATCATCGTGTAATATTGAATCGGGCATATATGAGTCTGACTTGGTTATTCTATCTAATAACTCTTGTCTTCTATCCATAACCTGTTTACCTTGATAAACTTCTTTACCACCGTAAACATCAATATTGTTTTTTCTTTTAGGTATTCCCATTTTATACTCCTCTGAATTCTACTTCCTGTGCCGGAACACAAGTTATTGTTCTATAATGTGGTTTGTAACCAAACATTTTATGTTTATTGTCTGAAGTCACCTTACCGTCATTTGTTACGGTATAGTACCTTATTTTATCTTCAGAATCCGCATAACCAATATAGTCACCGTATCTTATATCTATCTTTAACTCTTCCAAATGACTGATATAAACCGATAATGTTAAATTACCAGGTTCAGAGTATCTTATTAATCCTGTTTTGTATGAATTATTTTTTGGTTCATCAATTTTAACTAATGCATTAAATTCAACAGGTGGGAAGTATTTTATCTCATCCTTACCTACTTCAGCATAAACCGAATCGATATCTGTATTTGCTCTATCTACACGATAAAGTACTAATTTCATATTCAAATCTCCGTGAAGATACTCTTGACCCATTTGAATATTGATATCAAAATCATCTTTTGAGAAGAATTTTCCTAATCTTGTAATTGGTAGTTTATTATCCATATCCTCTATAAATAGTTTAATCTTCCATTCTATTTATGTATATTCTACAATATATGGAAAGTATTAATATTCCTGAGATAGAGGCTAGAAATGTTTTATCATCTTATGATGGTTCGAACAACCAACTATTAGAATGGAAACGTAAATTTAAGGACGTTAAAAATTTTAAACTAACAAGACCCCAAGCTGAATATGTTTTAAAATATAAAGAAACAACCCCAAAGGTTGCAAGAAAATATATTAATATTGTTTCAACTTTTGGTGAAAAACTACAAGAAGATAAACTATTAACAACCGTACCCGAATCAATTTGGTGTGAGAAATTATTATGTGAATCAGATAAGGCGTTTCACATTTGGGGTAAAATTCTAAATCACGAACAAATGTCATCCTTTTGGTTACCAAAGGCTGCCGTGGTCCAAGAAGAAAAAAAATTGGATAGGGTAATTGACTATAGTAAGTACGACTCAAGACCTCCAATGGAGCATCAAAAGGTTGCGGTTGAAAAACTATTAGCAAATAACAAATTTATATTGGCGGATGATATGGGTCTTGGTAAAACAACATCTGCAGTAATTGCATCATTGGAAAGTAAGGCGAGAAAAATACTTATAGTGTGTCCCGCATCTTTAAAAATAAATTGGGAGAGGGAAATAAGAAACTACTCAAATAGAAAAGTTTTAATTGTCGAAGGACGTAAATGGGGATCAACATATGACTACTATATTATTAATTATGATATTATTAAGAACTACCACACCACAGACAAAAGCGAAGATAGTGACGATTATAAATTATTGGTTAATGCCAATTTTGACTTGGCAATCGTAGATGAAGCACATTACATCTCTAACGCCACCGCAAATAGAACTCGATTATTAAATGATGTTCTTGAGACTATACCTAAAGTATGGTTATTAACGGGAACACCAATGACCTCAAGACCCATTAACTATTTTAATCTACTAAAGATTGTTGAATCACCATTAGCGTTAAATTGGCAATCATATGTTCGTAGATATTGTAAAGGATATCAATTTAATGTTGGTAACCGTAGAGTGTGGAATACAAGTGGAGCGTCTAACTTAGACGAACTTCGTGAACGAACGAAAAATCTTGTTCTTCGTAGAATGAAAACCGATATTCTTGATTTACCAGAAAAAATTGTTACTCCAGTATTTGTTGAATTAACAAGTAAAATGTATGATGAGGAATTAGAAGAGTTTACACGTATTAGTACTGACAAAAAGGATAACGAAACTATAAGTGTTACACTTAATCGTTTGATGAAGATTAGACAACTTATTGCGTATGAAAAGATTCCATATACTTGTGAACTAATTGACAAGTGTTTAGAACAAGGTAAGAAGGTAATCGTTTTTACGAACTTTACAATGAGTCTTGATATGATTCACGAGAAATATAAGAAGAACTCTGTAACTCTTGATGGTCGTATGAATAAAGACAAACGACAAGAGAATGTTGATAGGTTTCAAACTGATGATAAAATAAGGGTGTTTATAGGTAACATTAAAGCTGCGGGTGTTGGTATTACATTAACCGCCGCTGAGGTTGTTATAATGAATGACTTATCATTTGTTCCTGCTGACCACTCACAAGGTGAAGATAGAGCTTATAGATATGGACAAAAAAATAGTGTTCTCGTATACTATCCTGTATTTGAGAACACCGTTGAAAAGATTATCTATAACATCTTACAAAAGAAAAAAAATATTATTGACCAAGTAATGGGAGATGGAGAATACTCCGAATCGTTTAGTAAAGATTTACTTAAACATCTCTTTTAATTTATCTAACATTTCTATTGATTCTTTTTCTAATGAATTATCTTCATAATCACTGAAATTAATAGTTAATGTTTTATTTTCTTCGTCTAACTTAATGTAGTTTGACTCCTCTTCTTTTTTAATTTGAAATTGAATGTTATTCTCACCACAAATTTTCATTAAGTCGGTTAAGTTTTCTGGCATTGGCATATTTTCTTGTATTTTAAATTTTATATCATCAACGGGGACAATAATACTTTTATCTTTCCTACCTATTTGGTCTGTATTTTTAAACATAATAAACGAAGATGGTTTATCACCATACTTTGTTTGTGTATATATGTAAAGGTCACACTTATCGTATTTTAAATCGTTAGTGGAACCATTTATATAATATTTTCCACCATAATTTTTATCGGTATATCTACCACCTTTTACTTGAATTCTAATTAATGAATCATCTTCTAAAGTTGCTTCAATATCAATACCATCCATATCACCTTTATCTCCAGTCTTAAATCCAAATTTAATATTTTTAATATTAGGATAGAATTTTTTAAGATAAAGAATGGCAATTATAACTGATATATTACCTCTCTGCCAAGATTGGTTTAATAACCCATAAATTAAATCGTAATACTTGTTTGTAATTTTTTTTGTGAAATATAAGTCAAAATTACCAATTATAAAGTTCCATAATACAATTACGTTTTCTCTATGATATTGAGGATTACCAAACTCTACAAAAATATTTGGATTGTCTTTTATACATTCTTCATAAAAAAATTTACATAGATTTGGATGTGTATTAATTCTATTTGCATCATCCCAATCTCCGTCTTCAGTTAAAATTCCTTCTTTTTCTCTAGATTGACACCACCCCCACTTTTCTATTTTACGGTATTCCATTTCAAAATTACGTTGAGCCTCATTGAAATAAAACCCCTTAAAACCATCCCAACCTTCGTCAAACAAGGACTTAAAATCGTTATATTTTAATTTTTTGTCCATATTATTGTACATTTTCTTTTGAAATATAAACTATTTATATGAATAAATCAAACAATGAGCGCAACAATTATTTCACAACCAGAGAAGGAAAAATTATATACTCAGGTATTCCATTTGTTGGGTATGCCTGTTAGAGGGATTGAACTTACAGAAGAACAGATGGATACGTTTATAGAATTATCATTATCTGAATACGAACAATACGTAAGTGATTGGTTAATCGAATCACAATGGTCAGCATTGGCGGGTCTTGATGTTGATACCCAATCATTAACAAGAGCGTTTACAACAAGAAGTTTAAATTACGAAACTCAATATTCTCATTCTTATTCTAAAATTGTAGGATTACAAGCTGGTGGGGATTCTGAACTTAAAAAGGATTACATTGAACTTGTTGATGGTCAACAAATGTATTCAATTCCAGCGGGTAGAGAAATAAATGAACTTTTATGGTTTTCTCGTTCAGAATTATCAGATTCAATCATTGACCCGTTCTTAGGTGGTTTTGGTGGATTAGGAGGTATTGCAGGATCTGGTGGTTTTGCTCAAATGGCCAACGGAGGTTCATATTTTATGATGCCAGCTTTTGACTTATTATTGAGAATGCAAGATAGAAGTATCAAAAACCGATTAATTGGTGGTGACTTAACATACAGAATCACTGCGGGTCCAGACGGAACAAAAATTATTCACTTATATAACGTACCAGGAGGTAGATTTGATTTCTCAAATGTTAAACGTAATTATAACGTTTGGTATTGGTATTATGATACTATGGATAGAGACACTTGTTTAGATAAAAACAAAGATGTTGTAAAATTACCATCTGACGTTGAAACTGAACAACTTACTTGGGATGCTTTAAATAAACCCGCACAAAACTGGGTTAGAAAATATTTGATTGCATTTGCTAAGGAAGGTTTAGCTAGAATTTGGGGTAAATTCTCAGGAGATTTACAAGTTCCAGACAGTCAAGTAAAACTTGATTATTCATCATTATTAACTGAAGCTAAGGATGAGAAATCTAAATTAGTTGAGGAACTTATGGCAAGATTAGAAAGACTCCGCCCCGAAAAAATCCTTGAGAGGAAAGGTAACGAAGCGGAGAATCTTAATAAATCTTTGAAATACAGACCAATGGTATCACCATTTAATGTAATCTAAATTTCAATTGCGTGTAAAGCGAAATCGTTGGTATTTGATAAAATGATTTCATCTTCATTACTTTTAACACTTTGAGCTTGGTTTTTAAGTACTTTACGATTGTGATCAACCCAATATTGGTCAACTAATTGTAAACTATCTTCCACATACATAAAGTATGGGTCCCGACCAACTCTATTCCAAAAAATAACTTCACCATCAGATAGGGTCATAACTTCATCGAACTTATCCTGACCATCTTCTTTAAGTGGAAAACCGTTTACTAACTCACATTGTAATTTAGTAAAGTATTGACGATCTATTGGGTCTTCAATTAAAATGTCTTCACGAATTGATGGGTTAAACGCAACTAATAACGGTTCCACTCTTTTATTAAAGTTTGTTAAATAACGAGGAACATTATAATCTCCCCTTAAATCGGGATTATCTGCAATATCTTTTTCTGGAATCATATAACAGTTAACTTGAACATAATCACTTGGCATTGATTCACCGTGTTTGTCAATATAATCCTGTTGTTGTTTCTTAGTTGGTTTATTAATTTTAGTTACGTCACCAGATGATTTCTTGTCACCATTATTGATATAATAAATTGTATCACCTAAACCTGCGGAGTGATTATTTTGTAATATTAACTCCATATGTGCTTGACGTGACATCAATGAACCAGCCTTCGTTGTCTTCTGTATGTGTTTCTTATAATCGTTAACAGATTGTTTAACACGAGCCTTGTTGGCAATCTTAGATAATGGTATTTCTTTATTATAAATCTTTTCTACATAATCGAAATACAATTCTACAAAAGATAAACCATCACCATCTAACAAATATTTTAATCCTTCATCTAAGAATTCCACAACATATGTTTGTAGTTTTTTAGATTTAATTGTATTACCTGTTAATTTAATTTTCTCCTTACCTTTCTTAATTAACTTAATGATATAATTCTTACGAGATACGTTAATACAAGCAGGTGCGGTGTAGTCTATATCTAACCCCATTTCATTTCTCATAAAGATATCATTGAACTCTGCGGTGTCCGCTTCAATCCCGTGATACTCTTTACCTTCAATTACCAATTCATTTAAACCCTTACCAATATAAACCGAATCTTTAGCTGTTTCAGGCGTTTCAAAGTTAACACCATCCGTATCCATTACAAGAGGTTTATATCCTTTTTTCATATAGAACATAATCATCATTCTTAAACACTGACGACCAATACAGGTAATGGTTTCACCCGAATCCATTTCTCCCCAAGGGAATACGTGTGGCGCAGATAAACTACCAAAATACGCATTGATAAAAATCTTAATTGGTAATTGTTTACGGTCATACATTTCCGCTAATACGGGGTCACTATCTTTTAATTCACCCGCAAGAAGTTTATATTTAATACGAATGTTACGGAAATATTTTAACATCGATTTTTGTACCCCCATAATATCACAATCGGGAAACACATCATATACAAGTTGAATAGAAGGATAAAGTGACGAGTAGTCAAACTTAACAATGTTTCTAGCAAACCCCACACTTAATAAACGAGATAATCCTCCCGTAAATGCACGTTTTTCATCTTTAGATGGAATTGCTAAATTATTTTCATACGACCACGCTAACATTATTAGTTTCCATAATGTTGCAGTACCCATTGTGGCTGCTCTTTCATATGTTGTTGGTACTAATTTAGAAAGTAAGAATGTTGATTGAGAGAAACTATCATCCACGACCATAGTTTCATACAAGTCATCGTCAAGATATTGTTCTACAATTTTTCTTCCCGTCCATATTTCAAACTTACCTGGATATTTTTCTAATAAACCATCAGTTCCAGGTTCTCCAATTTGTTTATATCCACCTGTCTTTGGATTAACATAATAACTTTCATTTTCTAAATAAATTTTAGAAATTTTACCACCGTCAACATAGATACGATTTTCTTTTTCTTTTTCTAAATAAGTGGTGATGTATTTCAACCCCCAAGATTTAATTTCGGAATTGATTGCCTGAGCTCTACGTACTGCGTGTGCGATATCAATAATATTAAATCCCCATATAACGTGTTGTTTATATGTTTCTATTTCGTTAGCTAATTTCAACATACCCTCTTTCTCTTTCATCCCTTGTTTAGTGAATATCTGAGTGAGTCCATTGACATCAACACCAAGTATTTCAGCTCTTTTTAATATAAAGGGCCAGTCAAAGAACGCTGAATTATATCCACTAACGATTGTTGGTTTTAAATCTTTAATATATTTGAAAAATCTTTCAATACATTTCTTTTCACCATCTTCACCAAATGCAGCAATTGTTTCATTTAAACCACGATTATCTTTAACCCCGATTAATATGATAACACAAGTTTCAGGGTCAAGACCAGTGGTCTCAATATCGAATACAAATCTATTAACACCGTTATATTCATCAATACCTTTAAATAATCTTTTCTTTTTTTGAACTAAAAACTGTTCAACTGGAGAAAGTATCTGAAAATTTTGTCTAGACTTTTCACCCCAAGGATCAAGTCCACCTTCCTTAAAGAAAGAGACTAAACTTGTGTAACTTTTTAAACTCTTAACCAAATACTTTAATCCATTTTCAAGTCTGACATTGTCACCAGTCTCTAATTTTTCAATAAGAATACCGTGTTTTGTCATTGCCTTCTTTTGTTCGGTTTTGGAATCATTGTAGAAACCCAACCCAACCAAGTCTCCTACCCATAAAAATGGTGTAAAACTATCAGGTTTAACGATTTTACCCAATTCAGGGTCTTGAATAATTTTGTAAATTTTGTTGGTTGGATAATCATACTCAACACCAACAATGAATTCTTCAGGGTCCGCCCCGTTCAGGAAACTCTCGATGATTTCCTGTGAGATAACTTCTTTCATTATTTTATATTTTGTGACGTATTATCTTGTGAAGAATTCACAATTTGTCTTGTTCAATACAAATATAACAAAAAAAGGTTAGTTTATCAAATTACGTTGATAAATAATTTTTCAGAAATTGGTGTAATTAACTTTGTTGTTGGGTTACTATTGGTATCTAAAAATTGTACATTAATAATTCCCTCGAAACGACCTTTAACTGATGTTCCCTCTCCTGTAAAACGATAGGTAATGTAGTATTCGTCAGTTGTTTGGTCATACTTTTTGGTCCTCGTTGTTAATATACAAGAACCGTTTAAAATATGATACTCTTCCGTTGTAACATCAAACATTTCAAATGTAATGTCTGAATTCTCTAACATATCATTAAAGGATGACTTGTCGTTTTTACCGTCATCAATCAATCTCATTTTAAGGATTGGTTCTGTTGCGTTCTGTCTTATAAAGAATTCCATATGTTATAAATAGTTTTATTTTTTAATTATGGAACATCTGTTACATTAATAGTACCTGCCATACTAGAATGGTACTGACAAACATAATAAAGAGTGGAAGGTGCGTTATATGGAACTATAAATGTTATTGTTCCATTAGCAGTTCCGTTACCTGTTACACCACTACTATATACATTACCTGAACTATATGCACCAGAGGTGGTTTGTATCCAAAAAGGATGCCCAACTGCTGATATGTTAAATGTATAAGTTTGTCCTTCGGTTACACTTAATGTTGAATTTGATACTCCATTTATTATATAATTTCCCGAACCATTATTAGTTACATTAAATGTATTATATGCCCATATTAAACCACCATTTAAATAAACGGAAGATGGTGTATTACCATTAAGTTTTATATTCGACGCATCTCTAAATAAACTCATTCTAATTTATTATAATGTACAATGTACCACTTACAGGTGTTATTGATGTATATGATGCCGATGTAATTGTTTCAATTTTATTAACAGTATTTGATGACACAACTGTACTTCCATTTATATTTACACTACCACTTACTGTTACTGAACCACTTACGGTTGTATTCCCAACCACAGTTAATGCAGGAATTGAAAAAGTCCTAATGGCGCGAACATAGTATGTACCGCTCTTACCGAGGGTGTCCTGAGTACCATCATTCAAGTTCTGCCTCCACGCGTAGGCCACGGCGGCCTCCGTAGAACTCCAATAGAAGGCACTCGTAAAACCTCCAATAGCAACTCTATTTAGATATAATTTATTAAGTTCATCTTTAGATGGTAGATACCAGTCAGAATAACCTCCACCTCCATAGGCTCTCGCTAATCCTGCAGCATAATTAGTAGATGTTGCACCTTGACTTGCAATAATGGCATCTGTATTGGATAACCCCGTTCCTATTGCAGTTCCTGTTGCTGATGTGGTTGTAAAAGCACCATTATACCACTGAATTCCGGTACTTTGATTTGATGTTGCCACTATAATACCTTTAATTAAAGTTGGGTCATAACCAGTATCACCACTTTGTAAAATATATGCCACCTTTCCACCTTCAAGAATTTGTCCTATTGATGGTGAATTTGGTGTAATATTTAGAGAACCACTCATAGTTGTATTACCAATGAAAGTATTTGAACCACTTACATTTAATGAACCACTCATAGTTTGATTTCCTATAAATGTATTTGAACCCGTAGTTGCGTATCCTAAATTAGTTATTTGAGAACTGCCACTTATTAAATTAGATGGAAGTTGTGTTGAAGAACTTATTAATCCGGTTGGTAATTGTGCTGAACTACTAAATATACCACTGCCATTTAATACTTGTAATGAACCCGATACAACGCCAGAAGGTAGTTGAACACTTCCACTCCAAACACCAGAACTATTTAATACTTGTGATGAACCCGAAACCAATCCTGATGGTAGTTGTGAAGAACCACTAACTATACCTGTTGGTAACTGAGAGCTACCCGATATAATACCACTTGGTGTTCCTGTTAATCCTGAGTAAGTTATTTGAGAGCTGCCTGATATTAATCCCTCGTTTAATTTTTCCTTAGTTACCTTAAATGTATTTGTCTCCGCACTATTATTCATAATGAGTACGGCGCCTGAAGTGTTTCCAGTATATAAAGGTAATTCGTTTATTTTTGTGTTTGCCATTTGTTATGTTATAAATATTGTTATTTAATTTTGAAACTCAATTGCGTTATTATTTTGGTCAGTCAATATGTTACCGTTTTGGTCCAATATGAAATATTCAGGAATTGGAGTACTAGTTGGTGTTGGTGTAGGTGTATTAGTTGGCGTTGGTGTTGGGGTACTAGTTGGTATAGGTGTTGATGTTGGTGGTATTGGTGTACTCGTTGGCGTTGGAGTGGATGTAATAGTCGGTACAGGTGTTGATGTTGGTACTGGCGTACTAGTTGGTGTTGCCGTAGGTGGTACCGGTGTTTCTGTTGGTGTTGATGTTGGCGGTACTGGCGTACTAGTTGGTGTTGCCGTAGGTGGTACCGGTGTGCTAGTTGGTGTACTAGTTGGTATAGGTGTGCCAGTCGGTACAGGTGTTGAAGTTGGTGTAGGTGTACTAGTTGAAGTTGGTACCGGAGTAGATGTTGGTTCTGGCGTAGGTGTATTAGTTGGAATAGCTGTGGAACTAGGAGTTGGAGTGCCTGTTGGTATAGGTGTTGAACTACTAGTTGGAGTTGGAGTTG
>Ga0209443_1002684_pt1 | contig 10427 bp, 9 predicted proteins | sample LauGreBMM110DCMD_2_FD_187571 | JGI IMG/M metagenome (GOLD analysis project Ga0209443, IMG submission 187571) | Freshwater lake microbial communities from Lake Michigan, USA - Su13.BD.MM110.DCMD (SPAdes) (version 2) | ecosystem: Environmental > Aquatic > Freshwater > Lake | place: Lake Michigan... | reverse complement strand
GAAGACTTCTCAGAAAAAGTCAATATAGACGAATTATATGAAAAAAAACGCAAACAAGACTTGAATAAATTAGATTTATTTAATAAGATTTTAAATAGAATTCACGTTAAAATAAAAACTATATCACGTCAAAAAGTAGATGAACAAGCATGTTGGTTTTTGGTTCCCGAAACAATAATTGGAGTACCAAGATACGATCAAGCAGGATGTATAGCATATTTAATTAGTAAACTACAAACAAATGGTTTTAACGTAAGATATATTCATCCAAATTTACTTTTTATATCGTGGAATCATTGGGTACCTTCATATGTTAGAACAGAAATTAAAAAGAAAACAGGTATAACCCTTAATGAATATGGTAAAAAGGTAGAAGAAGAAGACCCTGATGTAAAGACAATAGAACCTTCAAATCCAAATGATTATATGTTAAGAGAGCAAAATATGGAACAAAAAGGTAAACCACAAAAGAAAGAATATACGCCAATTAAGTCGTATAAACCTTCAGGTAATTTGATTTATGATGACGATCTTTTAAACAAAATTGAAGATAGATTTCTTTAAATTCAATATTATAGTATTTATTTTACCTACTTAAAGACGCATCCACTACATGATGTAGAGGAAATCAAGAAATTCTGAAAAAGGTCGCCTCAAAAGTTCCCTTCATATGTAGTATCGATATATGAAATTTTTCGGGGAAAGTTTTTCTCAGTTTTCATTTTTGGACATTTATTTTGTCCAATTTTCAAATCCTTGGATATTTTATGGAAAAATATAATTGTGAGACCATAATTGAAAATTAGCATCTGGTCACCAAAAAAATAATTTTCATTTTGTTACCATAAAATTTTATTGTTTTTATTTAAAAGTATTTAGAAGTAATTTTCTGTCACCTATATATGGAAACATTAGGTGACAATTTTACATCAAAAATGGACAAAAATTTTTATTGCGAAACTTGTGACTTTAAATGCTGTAAAACAGGTGATTGGAATAGACATTTATTTACAGCAAAACACAAAAAATATGTAAAAGGTGACGATTTGGTGACAAACGGTGACACAAATTACATAATTTACATCTGTGACGTATGTAATAAAAATTATACATCACGAAACGGTTTATGGAAACATAAAAAGAAATGTCAAATAAATAATGTGCCAGACTTATCAAATAAAGATGAATTAATTATGATGCTTATTAAACAAAATTCTGAATTAATTAAAGAGCAAACTGATATAAAACAAATGATATTAGAACAGCAAAATGTTGTAATAGAAATTGCTAAAAATGGTACGCATAATACTACTACTCATACGAATTCACATAATAAAGCATTTAATCTTAATTTCTTTTTAAACGAAACATGTAAGGATGCTATGAATATTATGGATTTTGTTGATTCTATTAAATTACAATTATCTGACTTGGAAAATGTCGGAAAATTAGGTTATGTAGAAGGTATATCTAATATTATAGTTAAAAATCTAAAAGAATTGGATGTTACTCAAAGACCTGTTCATTGCACAGATAAGAAGAGAGAAATAATATATATTAAAGATGAAAATAAGTGGGAAAAAGATGAAGAGAAACAAAAATTACACAAACTTGTTAGAAGAGTTACTTGTAAAAATCAAAATTTAATACCAAAATTTAAAGAAGTTCATCCTGATTATAACAAAGCTTCTTCAAAATTTTCGGATCAATATAATAAAATTATTGTTGAATCGATGGGAGGTCCTGGTGATAATGATTTTGAAAAAGAAGATAAAATAATACAAAAAATATCAAGAGAAGTAATGGTTGAAAAATAATAAGTTAATCATTTTTTTCTAAACGCGGATAAAAATATGTTACGATATTAACAATTGAATTTAAGCAAAACATAGTACATAAAAAAAACAAACATATAGCATATTCAAATAAGCTCATCATTTTAAAGCTATAATCAATCATCATTATAGCTTTAAATAATTTATAAATACACTTATACACCAACAGAACCGAATAATTTACGAGCATTAAACAAGGCTTGCTTTTTCAAACTTTGTTTAGCCGCAACAATAGAGCCAGTTTGTTCTAAAGTTCTTGAAGCGGCATCAATAGCGGTAACCCATTTTTTACCAGTTTTTGATTTTTTTCCACCTCTCATTCTTCTAGATCTGGTTCTATTTCTTCTTGTAGTTTTATTACGTCTTGTAGCCATTTATATATATTAAACACGATAAATATTTAATTAGTAAATTATTAAATATTTAAATAAACGCTTAACGCTTAACACCTATTGTTTAAGAGCGGGAAGCAGAAGCGGCACGGGAGGCAGCGGCAGCGGCAGCGCGACCGGCAGCGGCAGCACGACCAGCAGCGGCGCCAGCAGCACGACCAGCAGCAGCAGCACGGGAAGCAGAGGCACTACGGGAAGCAGAGGCAGCACGGGAAGCGGCAGCAGAGGCACTGCGAGCAGCAGAAGCAGCGCGGGAAGCAGCGGCGGAAGCACCGCGAGCAGCGGCACGGGTTCTTCCACGAGCAGCAGCGCGGGAAGCGGATCTTGATCTAGACATTGAGCGACGACGAGTTCTTGCCATTTATATATATAACTTACAAAAAAAATTTGTGAACGCCTAAATTAATTTTATTAAATTTTCTAAAATTAATCAATTATTTTCCCCAAACACTACTTGTTGAATTCCACCACATTTTATTTCCTTTTTTAACATTATAAATAGCCCTAAATACTTCGGTTCTTGATAAAGGAACATTACATCGATATTTATCTAAAGGATGTGGATTAGTTTTCAATTGAGCTAGAATAGCTTTTTTGGAAATTTTTTGTCTAGATTGAACAGCAAAAAATATAAAAAAAGCTTCATATGATAATGATTGAATTGGTAAAATATCTTCATTTTTAAGCTGAAAATCTCTTAAATATTCTTGACAAATGGCTAAACCAGAAATATCTGCTAAATCTTCTCCTATACTTGGTTCAGCATTAAATACTATATTGTCATATCCAGCAAAAACTTCATATTGCTTAATAACATCCTCTTGAATTTTTTTAAATGCTTTCATATCTTTTTCTGTCCACCAGTTATTTAACCTTCCAAATTCATCATATTTACTGCCCCAATCATCTAAAGCATGTGACATTTCATGTGCTATAGTAAAACCAATTCGTGATAAATTATATTCTAATCCTCTTTCATCTAAATCAACAAACGGTTTTTGTATGTATCCTAAAGGTATATATATACCATTTTCAGTTGGAGTATAAGCAGCATTTACTACATAAGCTTGTGTTCCTATAAACTTGGGGGGAATTTGCATCCAATCAATTACAGGAATATCCGTAATTTTTTCACCAACTAGTTCAACTGCTTTTTCATGTCGCCAATCACACATTTTCATTAAATTACCCCAAGGATCATCTACTTTATATTCAAGTAAAGGGTCTTCTCTTAAAATCTCAGGAGAACCTACCGTTAATTTAAAATTTTGTAATTTTTCTAAAGCTTTTGCTTTAGTTTTTGGCTGCATCCAATCATTTCGTCTAATAATTCTAATAAATACAGTTTTTAAATCTTCTGCCATTGTTTTAACATAATTAATTCCTTGAGGATTGTTATATTTTGAAATATACTCGTTTGTTAAAAATGTGTTAAATAAAAATCCCATTGGAAAAATAGGTCTAATGATGTGATCAACGTGTGCTGCCTGTCCTCTAACAAAATTGCCTTCAAATTTGAAAAAATTATCTGCTCCTTTTTCGTTCCATCTACATTGTTGACGTATGTATATGTAAATCCAAAATGTTTTCCACTGTTCACTATCCCATTTTTCAAGCATTAGTTTAGTTCCGCACAATAAATAATTTACATTAGATGTTACAAAACTTTCAGGAATTTTTGTAAAACCAAGTGCCTTACAGAATTCTTCCCAATTAAAACCAAAATTTTTTAAAGCTTCATCTTTTGATATTAAATTGTAATCATCATTGTCCGTTTCTTTTATTAAGTCACATGCCATAGCATTTAATATTTCAAATTCTGTATCAAATACATCTTTAACATTAAATCCATGATTCTCACCAAAAGCAATGGTAAATAAGTTATTTAAATATGTAAAAAACTGTTTCCTATAATTTTGTTTATATTTCTTTATTTTTTCACTATCATTATCATCGTCAAAATAAACATCAACGTCAATTAATGATAGCTGCGGAGGTTCTAAATAACATCTATATATTGTTGGATTTTTATCATCTGGGTTAATAGACCAAACAAAAGGACATCCACTAGAAATAATTTCATTTTTATTCATTATTCCTAATCTTTTCCATATGTTACCTTTTTCCTTTCTTATTTCATCTATAAATTCAACAAATGTTTCTGATAAACATCTAGTTTGTTGATCTGTGTTATAACCTGTAAATGAATTATATGCTTTTTTCATACATATTGCTTTTTTAGAACCTTTTGTTTTAGGATCAGATATAAAATCTTCAATTATTTGTATAAGTTCTCTGTAAACTTTATCCTGCGCAATTCTAAAGTCATCTATTTGAACAATATATTGTTGTTGTTCTGTTAATTCATAATCTGTAATCCATCTGTCATTAATATATGAATAAAAATCATCATTTGGTTTTACACCTGTGGGATTTACGGCTTGTTTTAGTTCAGATACAATTTCTTTTTCTAAATTAAAACTTGTAGATGCAACATCCATTTTATTTTTTTTAAATAATTCTTCAACTTTATCTTCAAACGTGGTATATGTATTTGCTGAATTTTTACACATAGTTGCTCTTTGTTCGGGTGTTAAATATAATGACATAGATGATTTTCCTTTTCTTTTTCTTGTTTTATTTTTAATTTCTCTCATTTTTTTTATATTATTACTAATCATATAAAATAATATAATATTTAATTATTTTATATAATTTTATATCATTATAAATAGTTAGTTTATTTATGCGCTGCGATTTTTCATGCTACGGCAATAAGAACGTCTGCGTCCTTTCTTAGTAGACTTACAACCATTCTTCTTTCTACATTTATCCTTAGATAATTTGCGACAAACGGAAGATTTTACACGGTTACGGTAAATTTGCTTTTTAGAGCGTCTCATACTGCGAGTTTTGACCATTTTATATATTAAATAAATATATTAATTAATTTATTTAATATTTGATTATTTCTAAATTACGCAGTAGGAGTCAAACTACTTGTTGCTAATTGTGTTTGTCCTGTAATAGATGGAATTGTAGGTGTTATTGGCATTGTAGATGGTATTGTAGATGGTATTGGCATTGTAGATGGTATTGTAGATGGTATTGGCATTGTAGACGATATAGTTGTTGAAGTAGATGGTACACTTGTAGACGATATAGTTGTTGAAGTAGATGGAACGCTTATAGATGGTTCAACAATAATAACAGCAGGTTTTTCTACAACAGGAGCTGTAGCTTTTTGAGTCTCAATTATAATTTTTTTAGCTTCATTTTTAAGGTTATCAATTTGTTTTTGCGTAGTCTCTAATATTTTTGATTCGACTATTGCTTCGTATAATTTAATTCCATTTACATAATCAGTCTCACATTTAATATATAAATCAACAATAAAACGTCTAGTTTTTTCAACAGATTTTTGTAATAATTCATCATTTAATTTAGGATTAATTCTTATGACTTTTTTTCCTGAATAAGGATCAATAACATATGTAAATAATTCGTTAATAACAGATAATAATTTAGATTGATTATCAGCAGCAGTTTGAATCATTTTGGTAGTATTTTGAGCATAATCAACAAATAATTTATCTTTTTGATTTAATGTAAATTTATTTTTAAGTACAGGAGTTGTACCTTGACAACCAGATTTTTTGTTATAATCTCTTAATTTAATATCACTAAATTTAGTAATTTCTGGAGGCATTATTTCATTACCAGTAAAAGCAGTATAAAAAAGTTTTAAATCTTTTATGAATTGTGTTTTAGTTGAATCAGTCATTCCTGTGAAATTTCCATTAGAATAATCATAATTATCATCAAGATAAAGTCTCATAAGCTCGGTAATACCAGGTTCATCAGCAAGAGTTTTATCAATACCATTTTTGTTAATATTCATGTCACAGACTTTAGGCTGAAGTGTAACATTTCCAGTAACATCATCAATAATTTCGCCCTTTTTAAGTGCTCTAATTCTGTTATCACAAATATTTAATTTATATAACTTTCTATTAACATTTTTAGGAATTTTATCCTTTTCTAACATTCCGGTTTTAACAGTTTGTCCAGTAGCATCTTTATATGTGTAAACAGGATTAATTGTCATAATAATAGCAGCAAATATATGTGCTACTTTGACATAAAATTTAGCAATACCTATACATACACGCTTTTTTTTGATACCTTTTTGAGCATCATTAGAAATATCTAAACTTTCAAGATTATCTTTATTAATAAAAATAACCTTTTCTTTATTAAGGTCATTAACTTCGACTCCGTTTTTAACTCTTTGTGCGAGGTATGTTATTTCCATATCATTAAAATACCTTTCAATTATGTCAGAAGTTAGAACAACTAATTTATCACAATAAGCTTTTTCTGAAAGTTTGCTTAAACTCTTGAAATCCATAGTAAGAATATAATATGTAGCAATATAGTCTATGACATCATAAAAGTTATTAAATTCTTTTTCAGCAGACTTATTTGAATTAGTAGAAGCAATATTTCCCATATATTATAGTATCTTAAAAAAATAATTGAAAAATAATATAAATAAAATTGAATTAAAAATATTTTATCTAATGAAGATAATATAATAATGATGAGCAAAGATAAGAGTCAAAAACGAAAAAATAATAATATAAATAAGACTGAACTATGGAATATATTTGATTCAGAAATAGAAAATCCCGAAAAGCAATCAATTCCACTAGAGTGTATGTATGGTTCAGGAAATAGAGAGAATTGTGAAAGGTGTACAAGCAATTTAGCATTTTCAGATGAAGGATTTTTGACATGTACAAATTTAAAATGTGGAATCATATACAAAGATTTAGTAGACCAGTCAGCCGAATGGAGATATTATGGTGCCGACGATAATCAAAATTCAGACCCAACAAGATGTGGAATGCCAATAAATCCATTATTACAAGAATCTTCATTTGGATGTAAAGTTTTATGTATGGGTCCAATGTCATATGAAATGAGAAAGATAAGACGATATACCGAGTGGCAATCGATGCCTTATAAAGAAAAATCCCAATATGATGAATTTCAAATAATTACCACAATGGCTCAACATGCTGGCATTCCAAAGATGATTATTGATGATGCTATTAAGTATCATAAAAAGATTTCGGAATACGAATTGACATTTAGAGGTGATAATAGAGATGGTATACTAGCGGCTTCAATTTATATATCGTGTCGAGTAAACAACTACCCCAGAACTGCTAAGGAAATCGCATCAATATTTCATTTAGATGTAACAAGTGCGACAAAAGGGTGTAAAAATGCGCTGGCAATTATAAATAATCTGGAAAAGGACATGGTAAACAAAGACAAGACTAATTTTGGAAAAACAAAACCAGAGGCATTTATTGAGAGATATTGTAGTAAGCTTAATATAAATAATGAATTAACAAAGCTTTGTCAGTTTATCTCTATGAAAATAGAAAAAATGGATGTAATGCCTGAAAACACACCTCCATCAATTGCTGCCGGTGTAGTATATTTTGTTGCGCAAATATGTAAATTAAATGTAAGTAAAAGAGATGTTAAAATTGTTAGCGAGACAAGTGAAGTAACAATTAACAAATGTTATAAGAAACTAGAAAAAATTTCAAAGGATGAAAACATAATTCCTGTAGCAATATTAAAGAAATATAATTTAGAGTTATCAAAATAATATTTAATATAAAAATTTATATGAAATATTTGTAGCAATTATTTTTTTTTAAATAATTTATATAAGTCTTTGCTAGTCTTATATATTCTTCTTGTATTATGTTTTTTCATTTTTTGAAATAATTCAAAAAGTTCTTTTTCGAGCTCTTCAAGTTCATCAAGTTCATAATTTTCATTAACTTCACCGCAGCACTTATTGTTAAGTTCTTCATAGTCATTGTAAATTTTTTTCTGAAGTGTTTCAAAATCAGGTTCATAAAAATTTCCAGTTTTACCACATAAATTTTCATTATTTCTACAATGTAGAGCAAAATTAGAAATTAATATATTATTATTATTATCAGTATAAGGTAAATCTTTAAACATTTTACACGTTCCTAAATCCGGATTATTTTTAAAATGCGGAATAAACTGTTTACAAGAACTACATGATGGGTCATAAGAAAAGACTAATGCTATACACGAAAATAACAGAATGTAAGATAACATTGTTATATTAATTTATAATTAAATCTTTAAATATATTTAAAATATATTTTAAATAGTTATAAATTTAAAAATAAAAGATGTATAAACACTATAAATGACATCCGAATTAAAAATTCCAAAACGTGTTTTTATAGTTCCTTATAGAAACAGAATCCAACATAAATTCTTTTTTAGCAAATATATGAGTTTTATACTTGAAAATGATGAAGATTATGAAATTTATTTTACTCATCAATGTGACGCAAGAACGTTTAATAGAGGAGCAGTTAAAGATATAGGTTTTATAGCAATTAGAAATAAATATCCTGAACATTATAAAGACATAACTTTCATATTTAATGATGTAGACACAATTCCTTTTGCTAAAATTTTTGATTATGAAACAACGCACGGAGTTGTAAAACATTATTACGGGTTTAAATATGCGTTAGGAGGAATAGTTGTAATGAAAGGAAGTGATTTTGAAAAGACAAATGGATTTCCATGTTTTTGGGGTTGGGGGATGGAAGATAATGCTTTACAAAAGAGATGTGACGCAGTTGGTTTAAGAATTGATAGAAGTATTTTTTATAATATTGGTAGTCCTGAAATTCTTCAACTTTTTGACGGCATATCAAGAATTATATCAAAGAAGGATCCTTGGAGAGGTGAAAATGATAATGGAGTAGACGGGTTAAGAACAATAACGCAACTTAAATATACAATTGATGAAAAATCTGAAAATCCAAATGACAATATGTTTACAGTACACAACGATAAAATAATGTTTGTAAATATTACAACATTTTTGACGCATGTTCAATTTGGTTCTGAAGAATATTATAATTATGATTTGAGAGAACCAAGAAGAAAGATAATAAATCCAGATAAAATAAGAGAAACTAGAAAGACGGTAGTAACAACAAATGATTGGTCAAATATTCCTCATTATCCAACAACAAGAGAAAAAAGAGAAAATGTTGTAAAATATTTAATGTCAATGGGTAAACCAGTTCCTCAAGATCTTTTAAGACAGATAGCAAATGATAAACAAAAAGAAGTTGAACAAGATTCATTTAATAATTTTAATAATAGTAATCAAGAAGAGCCGCCAGCTCCTCCTACCCAAGAGCAAATATATAGAGCTCAAGTACAACAGCATATATTAAGACAACAACAGCAACAAATAAGACAGCAACAACCACCTCCAAATAAGTATTCCCAACAATACGCATCATATATAGGAGCCAAACCTAGAGCTCAAGCAAGTGTAAAAATAGGAATGGGTACTCGTCGTTAATTTTTTTTCCAAACATAAACCATTTCGGTATGTTCATTTTGTCTCTTAGATTTTTTTAATGGGAATATTTCGTCAGCTTCACCGAGCAGTTTTTTTAATACATTATCATAAACTTCTTTACAAATATTGATTATAAAATGTCCGCCAGATTGTAAACCATTATAAGATTTAGTGAACGCAGGTTTGTAGAATTTTTCATCCATATCTTTTTTCGACTCGTATTGCGCATTGTTGGCATATTTTTCAATAAAATAATATGGCGGAGACGAGAATACCATGTCATAATTAAATTCGCTATAATCGAAGCACGCAGCGTCACCAAATCGTATATCAAAAAACGTCGCGTTTTTTGTCTTCAAATATGACACCATATTGTCATAAGATTCTTTCAAACTTGTATTTATTTCTAGACCATAATATGCGTCCAAATTTAGAGCCGCGGCGGCAACAGTTGAACCACCCCAACCGGCACAAAAATTTAGCACTCTCTTTGCTTTATATTTTGAATAAATTTCCATACAATTTAATGGCCGCATTATATTTATTGCGCTTATACAAATATTGTATACCTCTTTATAAACAATATATTCATTTTTTGTATTGTTTTTATTTTTAACATCTTTATAATATTTTAACATCGTTTGAATGAATTTTTTCTTTTTAAATTCTTCAATATTTTTTATAAACTCGAAAAAATTGGTATCATATTTGCCTTTAGTCTCTAAACGTTGAACAAATGTAAAG
>Ga0209443_1002681_pt1 | contig 10437 bp, 7 predicted proteins | sample LauGreBMM110DCMD_2_FD_187571 | JGI IMG/M metagenome (GOLD analysis project Ga0209443, IMG submission 187571) | Freshwater lake microbial communities from Lake Michigan, USA - Su13.BD.MM110.DCMD (SPAdes) (version 2) | ecosystem: Environmental > Aquatic > Freshwater > Lake | place: Lake Michigan... | reverse complement strand
GAACTGCGAGAAAGTCGCGCGCCTTGGCAACCAATCGATAGAACGTAGGACGCGAAATGCCGAGCGCGCGCTTGGCGGCTTCAACTGGATCGCGTTCGATATAGAAAAGATGCAACGCCAACCGCTCGTCATGAGGAAGTGCCTCAATCGCTGCGGTAAGGAGTGCTGAGGATTCGCGCCGTTCAAGAACAGCGCTTGGAAGTTCGGGTGCGCGTCTGATTTCGTTCTGCATGCCTGTCTCCGGATCTCGTTTCCGACGAAGCCAGGCTGCACGACGTTCGCTACACACGAATCGTGCAATCCCGCAAATCCACGCTCGAAACCCTCGACAGTCGGTCACATCAGCACGCTCGCGAAAAGCACGCAAGAATGTTTCCTGCGCCGCCTCTTCAGCGTCATCAATCGATCGACTTGGAATCGCACTTCGGCAGATGGAAAAGATCAGCGTTGCATGGCGGTCATAAATCCGCCGTCCCGCATCGCGGTCGCCTTCGTTGAGTGCAGCAAGGTCCTGGCAATCGTCAGTCACGTGCGCTTCCATGAAGTTCGATTGTCCCCTGTCTCAGCGATCCATACAGAAAACTTAAAAAATTCTGCTTAGCTATCCTGCTCGATGTCGAGGTCTTCGACAGGCATGCGCTTCGAAAACGATCAAGCCCTCATTCACGCGTGCCTCAAGGGGGATCAGTTCGCATGGACTGACCTCGTTGAGCGATATCGACGACTTGTGTGGAGTGTGATTCGCCAAACGAAACTTCGGCCGGAAGATGCTGAGGATGTGTTTCAGCAAGTCTTTCTTTCGCTCTTGAGATCGCTTCAGGATCTTCGAGAGACGGACCGACTCGCCGCGTGGCTTCTCACAACCACGCGACGCGCGTGTTGGCGCGCATCCTCAAAGTCGAGTGGCGCGCCGGTGTCACTTGAGCCCACCGCTCTTCTTGCAGACGGAACGCAATCCGCCGCGACCGAGGTTGAACTCGACAAACAACTGGTGCGGGATGCCCTTGAGCAACTTGGCGGTAAGTGCCGAGAATTGCTCGAAGCACTTTTTTCTGCGGCGGGCGAACCAAGTTATCCGGAGATTGGCGAGCGACTTGGCATGCGTGTTGGCTCAATAGGCCCAACCCGACAGCGTTGCCTCGAAAAATTGACGCCTATTCTGCACGGATTGGGCTTCTAGCCGCGTTTGAGGGTAGCGCGCGCCTTCCTCTTGAAGCGGTGTATCTAGATCCCCTCTTGGAGACTCGCTTAGTACATGAGAGACGACCCAACACCACCTCGACAACGAATTGTCACAACCGAGGATGCAACTGCACTGTTGTCGATTCTGCGCGCTGATGCGCTGAATGAACCGCCAGTGAGCGCGCTTGAACATGCGCTCCGGCTTGGGCGAACGCTCGCACAGACGCCGCTGCAATCTGGTTCCGGATCTCAAGCGCTCACCGATCTTGCTGCCGCACTTGGTGCAATAATCGCACGGCTCGTTCAACCGAATCCTGATCTCGCACTCGCAGGGCTACGCGACGACTCAGTGGCGAGCGAACTTCTCTTCGCCACGGATGGGCTCCAAATTTCCATGGAAATCGCACCCGCGCGCAACGGAAGCGCGCGCCTCATCGGCGAAGTTCTCAACCACACAGGAGGCGTGGTCGCGGACGCGCGCATTCGAGTTTTTAGCGACTTCTCCCAAACCGCGCATGCGACAACCACGGATGAGACAGGAACTTTCTCACTTACGCTTCCAACGGGTCACTGGCAACTAGTGATCTGTGGCGGTGAAGCGATCGCGCTTCTCCCGCTCACGATTGAGTAGACCAATTTGTCCACCTCACCGATCATCACTCTCGATGCTTGGATCGCGGCGCAGCCAGAAGCGCGCCGCGAAATGCTCGCACAGTGCGCTGATCCCGAGCGTGTCATGCTTTCGCTTGGTGATGAAGTTGAAGCGCTCGCGGCGCGAGATCCGGCATCTGCTGTTTCGGTAGGAAACGCTCTCATCGAAGTCGCGCAATCGCTTGGCATGCCACGCGCAGAAATTCGTGCGTCCCGTGCAACCGCGATGGCGCTCGCAGCAGCTGGATGCGCCGAAGAATCAATCGCGCTCGCTGATTCTGCTGCGCTGCTCGCGGACCAACACGGACTCGTGCTCGATGCGGCGCGCGCGCGCGTGGCTTCACTTGCACCACGCACGATGCTTGGTCGCACAGACGAAGCGCTTCGCATCGGGACTACTGCGCGCGACGCGCTCTGCGCACTCGGAGAATTGATCCCAGCTGCGCGCGCTGACTTCAATCTCGCCAACATCCACAAAGCGCGTGGCGAGAATCTTGAGGCTGTTGCTCGACTGCAACTCGCTGAACCCGCACTCCGGAATGATCTCATTCCAGCCGGCTTCATCCAAAATGCACTCGGTGAAAACCTGGTGTACCTCGACCGATTCGATGAAGCAGAAGCGTGCTTCCGCAAGGCTGATGCGATCTTGAGCACCACGCCAGCGACAATGGCGCTTGCGGTTGTCCGTGGCAACACCGGAGACCTCTTCGCGCGTGAAGGGCGCATGCAAGATGCGCTCAATGCATACTCCGCTGCACGCGCGCTACTCCCTCCTTCAGCGGTCGCGCATCGAGTCCGACTGCAAATTGAAGAGGCTGAACTTCTGGCGCTGCTCGGTGCAACACAAGACGCAACGCAGACACTTCGCGAGACGCTCGAAGAAGCGAACACCCTTGGGCTTTCTGCAGAGCGCATTCGCGCGTCCGTCGCGCAGGCTCGATTATTTCTCTCGATGACACGGATGGAGGACGCGGAGCGGCTACTTCGCTTTGCGATTCTCGAAGTGGAACGCAGCGGCGATTCCCGATCTTTACGCGAAGCAATGATCGTGCTCGCGGCACTGCTGCTCTCGCGCGGCGAGTGCGCGAAGGCGCTTGAACTCGCCACGAAAATTGTGTGTGATGAGCACGCTGCGCCAAGTGAACGCGCGCGCGCGATGATCATCGAAGCTGATGCGCTTCGCCGACTGCAACGAACGCCAGAAGCATTGCGCGCCGCGCAAAACGCACAAGCAATCGCGAGAGGCAGTTCGAATGCCGTCCTTGAAGCTGACGCACTTCTCGCAGAGGCAAACATCGTGCGAGAGAGTTCTGGCGCATCAGAGTCCATCCCTTTGCTCGAGCGAGCGGTGGTTGCTGTTGAGCGAATTCGAGGCACGCTTGCGAGTGACCGATTCCGAGCGGATTGGCTTGGAAGTCGACTTCGTCCCTATGAGGACCTTGCGCTCGACCTTCTAAGTGCAGGAACTCCCGCTGCGATTGCGCGCGCTTTTGATGTCGTCGAGCAAGCAAAGTCGCGCGCGCTTCTCGATGCGATGATCAAGGCAGTCGATCGCACTCGAACAACAACTTCGACCGCAGACGAAACAGCGCTGGCCAGCGTGCGTGCGCAACTGAACGCGTTGTATGCATCTGACTTCCAAAGCAAAGAACCTGGTGCACGCCGCGGGAGCGCTGCGCTTCCTGATCTCATTCGAGTCGCCGAACAACGCTACGCGGAACTCGCGGATGACACGGGCCGAGGACTGCAAGTGATGCTCGCGAAGCCGTCAACGGGAGCCGCCATTCAAGCGCACATTCCCGAACACGTCGTGCTCATCGAATACTTCTCCATTGGTGAAGAGTTGCTTGTTTTCGTCATCACGAAGAACACCGTCCACGTCACGCGAGCAATCGACTCGATGAGCGCGCTCGATGAACTCGTGTCGCGCGCGAACTTCCATCTTCGTCGCGGCGCTCGACAAGGCGACGCGCAGGCGACCACTCGCCATACGTCAGCGGCGCTCTCGTTGATGAAATCACTTGGTGAGAGTTTGATCGCGCCGCTCCTTCCGCACATTTGTGGTGCGAACCGACTTGTGATCGTTCCGCATGGCGCACTGCACGCCCTGCCATTCGCGGCGTTGCTTGTAGAGGGCAAGCACCTCATCGAGCAGTTTGAGATCATGACTGCGCCGAGTGCTTCGGTCGCATTCTCTGTTACAGCGCCATCACACAGCAACGCTGCCACACTCGCACCACTCGTGATTCATGTTGCTGATGCGCGTGCGCCTGAAATTACCCGCGAAGGCGAGCGTGTCGCAGAATCCATTCGCTCGCTTGCTGGAAGATGTGACGTGTTGCGCGGGGACGACGCGACAGCTGATGCCTTCACCGCAAATTGCGCTTGTCGGCCGCTTCTTCATATCGCTTGCCATGGACGTTTCGTCGAAGCCTTGCCTGCTGCAAGTGGGCTTCGACTCGCTGATCGGTGGTTCCCGATTCGAGACATCCTTGCGTTAGAACTCTGCGCGGACCTCGTGGTGCTCTCTGCGTGCGAAACAGGCAGACACGCCGTGCAGGCTGGTGATGAACTCAATGGTCTCGCACGCGCGTTCATCGCAGCGGGCGCCAAACGCCTTCTTGTCTGTCTTTGGGCGGTTTCAGACACGGAGACCGCCGAACTCCAAACCGAGTTCCATCGTCTGAGAACTAATGCAATTCGTTTGCATAGATCACTTCTTGATGCAGATTGTTCTGCGCTTCGAACTTCTCTCTTGAACGCGCGCGACCGCGGTGTTCAACTTCCATTGTGGGCGCCCTTCAGTTTGCTTGGACAAGCAACCGAAGCACGCGTTCGCTCGAATAGAGCCCTGGATTGAATACCCTGATGTTGAACACCACGCACCGCTCTCTTCGCTCGCTCCTTGCTGCAGGATTCGTTTTTAGCGCATGCGTCATGACAACTTCTGCGGAGCAAGGGGATCCTCTCGTTCCGAATCGCATGGTCATTGAGACTCTGAACGCAAAGCAGCGCAGCAGGTTTATCGCGAGTTTCTCGGAACAGTTTGGCGCAATCACAAGTGTCGACAGTATTCCAGCCACAGGCTTTGAACTCTTCGCGTACACGCTTCCTGTGGGATCGACTACTGGAATGGTGCATGATGTACTCGACGCGATGATGCTCGAGGGCACGATTGTGGTTGGCGAGTTGGAATACGAAGGCTCGAGCGGAGAAGGGCGAACAGGTTCGTTGTGGCTCTCGAGTTTGCCGGTCAACGATCTCGCACTCGAAGAACAGTATTCGCGATCACTCCTCGGACTCGACGCAGCGTGGACGCGTTCGATGGGCGCAGGTGTTGTCGTCGCGGTCATTGATGGTGGCATTACGCCTGCGCATCCATGGCTCGGCGGTCGCGTTGCGCAATGGGGCGTGAGCTTTGTTCCAGGCGAGTCTCTCGCAGATGTTGGAAATGGCATCGATGATGATGGTGATGGGCTCATTGATGAACAAGTTGGACACGGAACTTTCGTTGCTGGACTCATTCACTGGGTCGCACCCGAAGCCCTCATCCTTCCGATTCGTGTGTTGAACAGCGATGGCATCACGACAAACTTCCGCACCGCGAAGGCTATTCGCTTCGCGTCGACGCATAATGCGGACATCATCAATCTGAGTCTCGGCAGTGATTACGACTCGGTAGTCGTTAAGCGTATGGTTCGGTTCGCGGTGCAGAACGGTGCAGTTGTGCTTGCTGCTGCGGGAAACCGCGCCGCAGAAGACCCACGAGAGTACCCTGCATCCGATCAATTCTGCATCGGTGTGACCGCGCTCGATTGGTTCGATGTAAAGGCACCATTCGCAAGCTTCGGAACGAAAATCGATCTTGCTGCTCCTGGTCGAACGCTCTTTAAGGGTGGATCGCCTGTTACCTCACGCGCAATCATCGGACCCGTTCCCAACGGAATTGCTGTGTGGGAAGGAACGAGTTTCGCGAGCGCGTTTGCGGCAGGAACCGCTGCGCTTGTTCGCGCGCAACATCCAAGTTGGCCCAACGAAGTCGTGACAGCAGATCTCATTGCTGTTGAAGTTAAAGCAGTACTCGGTAACACTGGACCGAATCCGAACACGACGAATCCTGAATATCCAGACATGCTCGGCACCGCGCGTATCGACGCTTCGCTCGCCACTTTGCTCGCGCCAAACGCGCCGCGACTTGCTGATCTCAATGCGGATGGTGTCGTCGGTGCAATCGATCTCACAATCATGCTCGACTCATGGGCGCTCGGAGGATTTGGATTGCGATGCGATCTCAATGGCGACGCTTTCGTCGGCGCGCAAGATCTTTCGATACTGCTCAGTGCGTGGAACGAGGGATGATCTCGAACGCTACGCCTGCTTCACGGAAGATTGCTTCGCTCTTGCTAGTCGACTCAAGCCAGTGAGCGTCTGCATCGGTGAGCGCGTAGGTCACCACGCGCGTCAGCCCAGATTGCACAATCGCGAGCGCGCAATGCACGCACGGGAAAAATGTCGAGTAGATCGTTCCATCCACGGGTGAAACGCCGTTGCGCGCGCATTGCACGACAGCATTCATCTCGGCGTGCACGATAAGGTCGTACTTCACTGGCCGCACGAGACGCTCGGGAAGATCTTCGACGCCGCGTGGTAGTCCGTTGAATCCTGTAGCGATGATTTGGCGTGATCCACTCACGATCACACTTCCCACGCCGCGCGAGGGATCTTTGCTCCATTGCGCAATCACTTGCGCAACTTGCAAGAAGCGTTCGTCCCACTTTCGCTGTCTTTCGATACCGGGTTCGTCAATGGTCATGGCTTTACCTCTGTTGCTCCGACTGTGGTGGAAGGAAGCACGAGTGCTGGCTCGTTCGACAAGTCGTCCGCCGTCCACGATCGTGTGCGTCCCTTCGTTTGATCTCGCACCGTGCGCACCATCTCTGGGCTGATTGCGTCAGCATTGTTTCCCCACGCGCTTCGAACGTACGTCAGTACTGCTGCGATGTCTTCATCAGAACCGAGCGGCGGGACTTGCATTGCTTGGTTGTAGCGCACGCCGTCCACTTCGATCTCGCCTTCAAGTCCGTGCAGCACGATACGGATGAGACGACCTGGCTCACCGAGTGCGGATGGACTTCCACGCAGTGGCGGATACACCGGAGGTTGTCCTCGCCCATTCGCTTGATGGCACGACATGCAATTCGAGAAGAGGCGCTTGCCGCGATCCGCGCTTGATCCTTGAGATGTGAGCACGTACTCGGGTGCAACGCGAGCGATGTCTCCGCGACCAGGCCAATACAAGTGTTTATCACACTTCTGTGCCAGCACCGCACACGTCTCTCCACATGCGAGGAGCGCGCTCCAATCACGCGGTTCCGCTGCGAGGAGTAACTGCACTGGATGTTTGTTGTTCAAATTCTGCGCAACCGCAGTGCGCTCAAGCGCGATCTCTGCACACCACTGCTGCGAGACGGATCCTCTCACTGCTAGTGTGAGCACCGCGTGGGTTCCTTGAGGAGTTCCGCCATCAAGAACGAGATCACAGAGCTCTGCAAGAAATGCGCGTGAGCCCTTCGTGCTTGTGGGAAGTGCCTCGCCGTTCGCGATGATGTCCAACATGCGCACTTCGCGCCCCGCCAGACTTGAGAGCACTGCGCTTCGCATGAGGCGCCACTCAAGATCTGTGGTGAGTGCTTGCGTGAGAATGTTGAGCGTGTCTTGATCGCGAGGAAGCGCGGCTGCTGAAAGTGCCGCTTGTGCGCGCACGAATCGGTCTGTGTCTTTCACTGCATGAGCAAGCAGTGGTGCAAACCATGCGGCTTCACCGCCGCTTTGAGAAAAACTCTGCTCTGCGACACGCACGGCCGCCGCGCGCAGTGCTGCTGGTCCGTTGATTGCGTCTTCAAAGTCTGCTGGGCTACAGAGATTAGTCGCGCCGAGTGTTTCGAGCGCGGCGATGCGCACTTCGATTGCAGTCGCGCGATTGTGCAAGAGTGTTTGAAGTGGTTGAACTGACGCGGCGTCTCGACGCGCAACAAGTTCTCGACGCACTTGATCGCGCTGACCCTTCTCGGGAGTTGCAAGAAGTTGTGCGAGCGAGATTGTGTCGAGCGTGGAGAGTTTGGGTAGCGCTGCGCATTGCGCACCATCGCGCACCACCCGCCAGATCCGTCCGTTGGACACAGGGAGCGTGAGCCGTCGCTCTTCCACTTGCGCGCGCAAGAACGACGTCATGAAATTTCGGTGCTGCACGATGCCGCGATAGAGATCCGCGATGTAGAGCGCGCCATCCACGCCCGCGCCACACCACACGGGACGAAATCGCTCGTCGGTAGATGTCAAGAACGATTGTGGCGCATCAGCGTTCACTGCGCTCGGGATGCCATCCTTCTCCACAAGATCAAATCGTTGCACAAGGTTGCCCGTCACTTCACACACGAATGCTTGCGGCGTTCCGTTCGTGAGTGCTGGCCCTTCGTGAATGTGTGTGCCACACGCGCCAGTGAAACTTGCGAGACGACCATCCTTCAACAAACCTTTTTGATATGCACGATTCACGCCAGGCGTGAGGTGACTTGGCGCGACACGCATATCGTCTGCTGCACGGTGCGGGACGCCTTCGAAGCCCTTCAAATCTGGTTGCCGCGCTGCGTACACGCGAGACACAAGGTCAACGAGCAATGGATCCGAGTTGGGCGAGCAATACACGCGACCGAAAGAATCTTGCGAGATTCCCCATTGACCGTGCGCTGCTTGTGGAATGAGGTCGAATGCGCCTTCCGCATTTGGGCGAACACTGAAGGGTTGCTGCGAGATCAAGAATGATCCATCAAGCGCGAAGAACAAGCCATTTCCAGCGTGTTCGGGGTTGTCGAGCGCGGCCTCGAATCCGCCTGCGATGACTTCGGTTTGATCGGCGCGTCCATCGCCATCCGTGTCGACTGCATAGAGCAGATGTGGTGGCTCGATGACGAGTGCGCCCCGCGCACCTGTTGTGTTGTTGGTTCCGCCGAAAGTCCATGGCGCAACCGCGCGTGGTGCGACGAGGCCATCAAGAAACACGTCGGCTTTGTCGAACACTCCATCGCCATCAGTGTCGGTGAGCACCTTGATTCGCCCAGTCGGACTAAGTTCGTCGCTGCCTTGAACATCGGTCATGTAGCTCGGCATCTCGACGACCCACAAATTTCCATCGCCGTCAAAGGAGAATGCGATTGGCGCTTCAATGAGTGGCTCGGACGCCGCGAGTTCGGCGTGATACCCCGTGGGCAATGCAAACGTCGCGAGTTCTTCGCGCGGCGTGAGTGGAAGCGGCGGTGTTGCGACGCGCCATTCGGGCGGAAGCATTGGCTGCGCTTCGCCTTTTCGATCACCGTTTTGTGCGTGCGTCATCGATGCGGCAGTAAGCGTAAGCAGCCCGACGGTTAATCGAATCACGCAAGAATCTCGCATAGATATGGCAAGTGTAGAGGCATTGGTTGAACGGGGGGCGCCGTAAAACGACACACGCGAAACCCTTTAGAGGATTCCGCGTGCGCGAGATTCAATGTTTGATCGTGCGTTGACTTCACGCTCACTTCGCTGGAACAACAGCGGGCGTTGTTGGTGCTGTGGACTTTGGTGCCGCCTGCATGCGCTTTATGGCATCAGCCTTCGAGAGGATGGTGACCTTCTCAATCACGACAGCTTCCACTGGAACATCCGTCATGGGCATCGTGCCTTGTGGTGTCGTCGCTTTTGATGTTCCTGTTGGCACAGCCTTGATGCTGTCCACCGTGCTCATGCCTTCCACGACCCGACCGAACACCGCGTAGGCAGCACCGCCGCGCGCAACATCAAGCATCTCGTTTTCGACTGTGTTGATGAAGAACTGACTTGTGGCGCTGTCTGGTGCATTCGTTCGCGCCATGGCGATGGTCCCGCGTGTGTTCTTCAATCCGTTCTTCCACTCGTTCTTGATTGGCGCTGAGGTTTCTTTCTGCGTAAGTGTCGCATCGAAGCCACCACCTTGAATCATGAAGGTTGCGATGACGCGGTGAAAGATGGTGCCGTCGTAGTAGCCCTTCTTCGCGTATTCCACGAAGTTTGCGACCGAGATGGGTGCCTTTGCCGCATCGAGTTCAAGCAATATCTCGCCCTTCGACGTCTTCATAAGTGCGTATTCAAAATTTGCCTCGGCAGGCTTCGCAACTTCTGGAGTAGCAGGTGGAGTCACCGTTGCTGGCGGGGCTTGTGCACTCACCGCGCTCACGCAAAGAGAGGCGAGGAGTACAGAAGGAACGAGTCGTAGTGAAGTGTGGAACATAGAGAACTTAGGTGTTTGGAGTAGAAGGTGATTGCAATGCACTGTCGTGCGCAAACGATTCACGCACGATGTAAGGCTTGATTCCGCCAATGGCGTTGTTGGCATCAGAGAGTAATTCAAGCACAAATCCCATAGCGAAGAAGAAGAGTGCCGCGAGGAAGAACATAATCGCAACAAGAAACGGCGGACGCGTGCCCATGTCGATGTCGTGCACGAACTTTTCATACAGCAGCCATGGCATCACGATGCAGTCGACAATAAGCAACAAGACACCAATGCGACCGAAAAGGTAAAGCGGTCGG
>Ga0209443_1002679_pt1 | contig 10438 bp, 7 predicted proteins | sample LauGreBMM110DCMD_2_FD_187571 | JGI IMG/M metagenome (GOLD analysis project Ga0209443, IMG submission 187571) | Freshwater lake microbial communities from Lake Michigan, USA - Su13.BD.MM110.DCMD (SPAdes) (version 2) | ecosystem: Environmental > Aquatic > Freshwater > Lake | place: Lake Michigan... | reverse complement strand
AGTGAAAATCACGGATGAAGACGGAGCAGAACTTCCTGCAGGAGAAATGGGCGAAGTCTGGCTGCGTAGTTTGCGCGACACGCCTACCTACAAATATGTCGGAGCTGTTGCGCGTACGTTGGAAGGTGGCTGGGAATCACTCGGTGACATGGGGTATCTCGATGCCGATGGTTATCTGTATCTAGGAGACCGTGCAGCAGACATGATTTTGTCTGGCGGCGCAAACATTTACCCGGCAGAAATTGAATCTGCAATTCAAGAACACCCGGCCATCAAGTCATGTGCCGTAATTGGATTTCCCGATGAAGACAAGGGCAATGTGATTCACGCAATTGTGGAAGCTGACCCCGCTGAAATTAGCGAAGCCGATTTGAAGACATTCCTTGGTGAACGCCTTGTGATCTACAAAGTGCCACGTACCTTCGAATACGTTGACTTTGCGCTTCGAGATGATGCAGGCAAGGTGCGCAGGTCTGCTTTGCGCGCGGAGCGTCTACCTAAGTAGTCAGGACTGCGTTAGTCAGTCGAAGGGCGTTAGCGCCTAAGACTTTTTCAAGCACGTCACGCGGCACGTTCATGTTTGTTAGCCATGCAATGCAGGCAGTGACACTGAGCGTGGTGTTCGGGCAATCAGAACCAAACAAGATGCGGTCCGAGTGTCGTTCAATATGTTCCGCCGTAATCGTCGGATGTTCCGTTACAACCGGGGTTAGGTCTGCGTATAGCGATGGGTGTGAATCCATCAGCGCTATTGCTTCTGGAGCTGCGTGGTGACCGCAGTGAGCCAAGATCAATGGCATCCCGGGAAACTGGTCGGCAACTTCGCCAATTGCTGGAAGTTCTTCAGCATCGGTGCGTCCGTTGACGTTGTGGCCAAGGTGCACCACAGCGGGTAAGCGTCGCTCAGAAGCAAACGCAAACACGGGTTGCAGTCGCACGTCGTCAACCGCAAAGTTCCCGACCGAGCAATGCAATTTCAAAACTCGTAGACCAAGCACATCAACTGCGTGACGAACAATTGATACAGGGTCCTCATCGGCTGGGTGAATTGTTAAGCCACCAATCACTCGCACGGGCGACTGCGCAAACTGCGCAACGGTTTCTGCCGATGCACTATTGAGCCCTTCAGCCACACCTGGTTTGTGTGCATAGGGCAACGTCCAAATTGCATCAACTCCCTCGCGCGCCAACGTGTCAATGACAACCGGGTGGTCATTGGGGTATGCGAGCGTGAATGCGGAACTCGCGCCTGTCTCGAAAAAGGCTCGCACCTTCTCTCCGAGGCGTCCAGGCAATAGGTGCACGTGCGAATCCACCACTGTCATGCCAGCAATTGCCATATCTCAAATTTAGGCACAAATTGGTAACAATGCCGAATAGATGTGAGTAAGGTCGCAGTTGGGGTCGGTTTGAATTTTTTTCTATCACGCGTGACGCGAGTGTTAAGCACTACCGCGGTTGTCGTTAGTGCCGTTGTCTGCGTCTCAGCATCGTCTGTTTATGCAGAGGGTAGGGCGTCAGCCGCTGTAGCGGGAGATGGTCTTCGTGCGACCGACGCAGGAAGTTGTACGGGCACCGATGCCAGTACTGGTAGTTGGACATGGACAAAACCCACTCTTGAATTTTCAACTGACAGTGGTGCGACGTATCAATCGGCAAGCGGAACGCAGTGGCAGACGAGTGTGTGCCGTGATTCTGCCAGGTACTGGTTTATTATTCGAACAAGCACGGCGGCTGACATGGGTAGTGCAGGTCTCGCTTCCGGTCTGCAGTTTAAGGTGACGGTTCCGGCAAAGGCTGGTGATAACTACATGTCGGTACAAGGGTATTCCGACATGGTTAGTTATTCAGAGACTTCTGGGGCCGCAGTGATTGTTACAAAGGCTGCACCTATTGCAAAATTAAATTTTGATAGTCAGTCAGCTGTTCTTGCTCGTCATCCCGAATGTAAGGGTGTTCTCGATCAATGTTCGTTTGAGAAAGCCGATGTTGATTATGTGGCAACCGTAATTCAACACATAGATTATTCAACTGCAGCTCTGAGCGAACAACAATTGTGGCAAAAAGGGTTGTGGGTGGGAGCCAATGTCAACGGTTTCACTATTTCAATGAACTGTGCGAGCCCACCGAGTGGTTCGACTGCCAGCCCACCGAGTGGTTCTGCTGGAAGTCCACCGAGTGGTTCTGCTGGAAGCCCACCGAGTGGTTCTGCTGGAAGTCCACCGAGTGGTTCTGCTGGAAGTCCACCGAGTGGTTCGGCTGGAAGTCCACCGAGTGGTTCGGCTAGCAGTTCTAGTTCTCCAGAACTAAAAATTGCTATCACCAATACGCCACACCTGAGATTCTCTGGTGAGGTGAACAGCGGCTCGTTAAAGACATTCTTTACGAAAGATGTCGCTACTAAATGTTTTGGAGATGGGAAGAGCACCACGACATTGACCCAGATAGCTGAAAAAATGTCGGTGCAACGTTCTGAAATAAAGGAAGGAACAACGACACCTGTCTTTAAAGCAGAAGCAGTGTCTGTTCCTGTGGAGGGAATAGTTGTCTCTGTTCCGAATATGACATTTTCTAGTCCGATATATTCAGTGAAAAATACGCTTGCAGCTCAGAATTTAGCGGTGTTGACGCAGAACAATAATTCCTCCAGTTCCCCCTCGGGTACGTCATCTGGTTCGACCTCTGGCTCCACGTCTGGTTCGTCCTCTTCAACACCAGTTTTGAAAAATTATGTACGGACCACCGTCAACGTAACTAAGGCCACCATCACAGTGATGCTGGTTACTGGGCAAAAAATAACGATTTACAGAAAAGTAAACGGCAAGTTGAAGTTGCTCAAATCAATGACCGGCAAAAAGGGCAGCAACAAGTACATCACAGTATTCAATAAGGGGTACTCATTTGTGGTCAAGGACTCAAAAGGTAAAGTAATTTCTACTCAAATTACTTCGACGAGTCTGCGGCACTTCGTCTAATTCGGTACCGTTTAGTGCTGGGTGCGACAATGAGTCATGGGAAATTTCGCTTTTGATAATGAACTGACACTGACTGGCCCTTTTCGTGCCCCGCGCCAGATGTTGGCTGATCAGGAATATGACGGCCACACAAGCGTGCATGACGATGCCACGGCCGACAAGTTGGGATTACCTGGAGCGCCCATTGAAGGACCAACGCACTTCAGTCAGTTCGACCCGATGGGAGTTGCCATGTGGGGTAGTGCGTGGTTCGAGCATGGTTGCATCAGTTCACATTTCGAGAACATGGTGATCGAAGGCGAAGAAGTGCAAGCAACAGCTACTCGCTCGTCGGCTTCATCGGCGCGTATTGGTGCTGTTAAGTCAGACGGCAATTCAGTGTTGTCAGGCACCATGACGCTTGGCCCACAGCATCTAGAGACAGAACTAGATCGCAGGCTCGGTTCGCTAAAAGATCCAGGCGAGTTGTTCATCATTGATCAACTGTGCGTGGGGGACAAGAGCGCACCAGAGCGCGTGTCGATGTCGTTTACAGAAAGCAACGGTCGTCTGTATCCATTTTCTCTGAATGACAAATTGCAGATGATTACTGAACCGTCTCCATGGTACGCATCTGATACCGCTGCACAATCGCCATGGGGTCGGGCAGTCATCCCTACAGAAATGGTCAGTGTCCTTGCGCACAAAGTCGGTGGAGTTGGCAAAGTACGTGGCCCTGCGGTTGGGTTATTCATTGATCTGGAGATTCGCGTCATAAACGGCCCGCTATTTGTTGATGCAGAATATGAATTGGTTCACGAAATAGTGGGCATTGGCCAAAGTCGACGTGTCGAAAGTTATTGGACTCGCACATCGATCACCGATCCAGTATCCGGGGTATTGGTTGCCACGGTGCTTCTACATCAAGGTGTGTTCAAGGCGTCGTACGACAAATATCCTGCCGACAAATTGGCTCTTTAAATTTCGACGCGGGATCCGACTTCAAAGACGCGGTCTGTCGGCAAATTAAAGAATCGGCCAGCACTATCAGCGCCACGATTAAGCCACACGAACAAGTGCTCTTGCATGGGGTTCATTCCTGGTGCTTTGCCGGCGACAATTGATTCATGTCCAAGGAAGTATGTGACGTCATCTGTGTCGTACTCAAGACCAAAGTGAGACAACGTCGATAGAACCGCTGGAACATCTGGTTCATCCATGAATCCAAATGTTAGTTGCACTTGAAAAACTCCTGGTGCAACTTTGGTGATGTGGGCGCGATCCTCTGGCGCAACACGAGGTTCTTCTGCGGTCTCAATTGCAACAATGAGAGTGCATTTGTGAAGAACTTTGTTGTGCTTCAAATTGTTCACAAGCGCAGGTGGTGCTTTCCCAAGGTCCTTGAACAAGAAAACAGCAGTACCAGAAACGCGTTTCACGTCTTCTGTTTCATCGAGAACTTCTTCGATGGGGCGTTCTCCACGGTGGATGCGATCTGCGACAAGCATTCGTCCACGACGCCAGGTTTGCATCTGGACCATCAGAATGATTCCGACGGCAAGAGCGAACCAACCACCGTGCGGAATTTTGACCACGTTTGCGCCGAGGAATCCGAGTTCAATTACGAACAGTGGAGTACAAATTGCAAATGCGCGCAATCGACTCCAATTCCATCGATCGGTAAGCACTCGGAAAAAGATGAGAGTTGTGATGGCCATTGTCATGGTGACTGCAATCCCGTATGCGGCAGCCAAGTTGCTTGAGGTGCGGAATCCGACGACTAGTCCGATGCAAGCAATCATGAGACCCCAGTTGACGAGTGGAACATAGATCTGGCCGGAATGGCTGTGGGATGTGTGGCGAATTTGAATTCGCGGTAGGTAATCAAGTTGTACGGCCTGCGCCGTGAGTGAGAACACACCAGAAATTAAGGCCTGTGATGCAATGACAGTTGCACACGTGGCAAGCAAAACAAGCGGGATGAGAAGTGGCTCTGGTGCCATGCGGAAAAAGACACTTTCAATGTCTTCTGGATTAGCTAATAGAAAAGCTCCTTGACCCCAATAGTTCAATAGCAAGGCTGGCAATACCATCGCGTACCAGCCAATGGTGATGGGGCGACGACCAAAGTGGCCCATGTCGGCGTACAGGGCCTCGCCACCTGTAACGACCAAAAAGATTGAACCAAGCGAAAGGAACGCTTTGCCTGATTCATGCGTGAAATAACGAATCGCATACATCGGGTTCACTGAACTGATGATTCCTGGTTCAGGAATAATTTTCGACAATCCGAGAAGAGCCAATGTGACAAACCACACGACCATGATTGGTCCGAACACTTTGCCCACGGCTCCGGTGCCTCGGCTTTGCACCATGAATAAGCCGAGCAAAATGACGACGGCAATGGGGAGAACCCACGAAGCAAAAGCGGGAGACACTTCTTCAAGGCCCTCCACGGCACTCAAGACTGAAATCGCTGGTGTAATGATTCCATCTCCGTAGAGAAGCGCTGTTCCAAACACTCCGAGCGAAACAAGCAGACCTGCCTTGGTGACATTTTTGGTACGTTTCGGCATTACGAGGGCAGTTAAAGCAAGAATGCCGCCTTCGCCTTTGTTGTCTGCGCGCATGACAAGCAACAGGTACTTCACCGAAATAATGATGACAAGCGCCCAAAATGCCAAGGAACAAATTCCATAGACATTGATGGTGTCCACAGTCATCGTGTGAGACTTCTCAGTAAATGCTTCTTTAAATGAATACAGAGGGCTCGTACCAATGTCTCCATACACGACACCAAGTGCACCAAGGGCTAGGGCAGCGGTCCCTACTTTTGTATGGCTGTGCACACCATCAGGCTCATGATTATGAGACTGGCTGGCTGGTTGTTGTGATGCCGCCTCTGCATTGCGCCGAGCGCCCTTTACCGAGTCGATGCCGGCTGATTTGTCTGATCCCACAGGAAGGCAACACTACTGCTCGGTAGGGCAATCTCCTATAAGCGTCGCGACAAGCATGGCGATAGACCTATCGAGACGATGTGGGGTATGGCAACCAGGTTGCTGCTTCAAAGTCATATAGCTTGCAGGTCTTTGTGGCTTGCAGGTACGCCTTCAGCGAATACTTGGAATAGCGCACAGTGTCAGGGAAAGCCTCTGCAATTGCGGCTGCTGCTTGTGGCAACTTGTGAAACGGAATGCGGGCATCAACGTGGTGAGGCACATGTACAAAAATATTGTGAAACCACAAGTAGTTAATGATGCGTGGCGTGTGAAGAACTGTGGTCGATTCCATTTGTCCGTTGAACTGGGTCCACTCTTTGCGAGTCCACCAACGAATGTCTGGCGCCACGTGGTGAACATAGACGGTCCAGCCGATGATTTGAGTGAACAGCAGGAACGGAACAACTAATACTTTGATTGGCATCCAGATGGCTGCTGCAAGGCCGCCAGTCAGTGCACCAATGACCACTGTGGCTGCAATTGCTACAAGCAATGCTGAACCCAATGTGATTTTGTCGCGCACGATTGCATCGTGACGCTTTCCGGGCGCATTGAAGCGCCACATCTTTAGCCACCACACTTCACGAAGGAAGTAGGCGCCAGAACCAATGCAGGACCATTCAAGACGGTGACGAAGTTTTTGCTTTCCATTAAGAGCTTCATATTCAGCAACAGTGAGTGGCTGCCACACAAAGTCGAAACCTTGACGAGTGGTGTACCCGTGATGAATACGGTTGTGTCCGAGATCCCATGCAGATTCAACATGAACGCTTGGACCCATGCAAATTTGAGCAATGATGCGATTCGCCTTACGCGAATCAAGAAGTGCATTGTGTGATGCGTCGTGGCCCAAAACAAAAAGTCCTGAAACGGCAAGACCAGCAAGAAGCCACCAGATGCCAACTGCCCACCATGTGTTGGTAAGGACTAACGCGACTGTAGGAACCACGTACAAGACAGTTGCTTGAACGAGAGCGCGGGTTGCGCGCAACGGTGAACGTTCGTAACAAACGGCCGGCAGGATGGCGCGGACGTCATTGAGCGAATTTTCGCGGGGGACTGGCATGGTTGGTGATTCGATACTCACCCTCACAGGATATGTCCCTACCTACCGTTAGGTAGGGACATTCCGAAGAATCTTCGTCACATTGATCGCGGACTGTTACTTCAGCCGATTTCTCAACTGCACGAGGACTTCGGTGCCGACGATCTCTGATAACTCATCACCCAGACTGTCGAGAACAGAAGAGCCACCGACATATGCATCGGCCCCCTCCGTGCAGCACCACGCCATTTTTGTGCCCTGGTCGCCCCAGTCGGCACGAGACCATCTGCGAACAGTGGCAACTTCGACATTGTCTTCGCGCATTTCCCAATCAACTTTAATCGGTAACTGCCAACAGACCGATGGTTTCCAATCAATGGGTGATTCATCGAAGTACTCAGCTGCCAAGTGCAGTGCGCAACCTTCCCCACCACCAAAGCCATTGCGATTATGAAAAATGCATGCACCATCAATAATGCGTGTTGCAGAGTATGACTCGTCTGCGAACACAGTGCCTTCATTTGCTTCGGCGTGAAATTGAAACAGGTGAGTGGGGATAGTGGCAGCGGCAGCAGACAGATTGCGTGCTTCATCTATTCCGTCTAGTTCTGCCCCCAGGGAACAACAGCCGTGGCCGAGGGTTTCGTCGGCTGTGGTGTTGATGCCTTTGCATCCTTTGCCCCAAATACATGTCCAATTTGAAGAAAGGAAATCACGGTCGAATCGCCAGACGGTCTCGCCGGCGTCGATTTCTTCGTAATTGCTCACGAGCCCACGATAGGGCAGGTGTCTAACTATGTGACAATGGTCTCCTTAGACAAAGATGAGAACATGATCAATCATTACCGCGCTGCCCGTGCCGAACTCGATGCGACCGGGTCACCCTTTGCCACCACTATGACCGAGGTTCGTGGTGTGACCATAAAGACGTTTGTATCTGCTCCACCAACTATGCGTGTTATTTGGGAAAACTCCATAGGTCATGCAGACAAGGACTACATCGTTTACGAAGACGAGCGGTACACGTATGCAGATATTCATTCACAGGTGCGCAAGCTTGCACGGTACTTAGTTGAACACGGCGTCACGCCAGGAACTCGTGTCGCGCTTGCGATGCGTAACTACCCGGAATGGGTCGTTGGCTATTGGGCAACTTTGTCAGTAGGTGCAGCAGTGGTTGGAATGAATGCATGGTGGACAACTCCTGAAATGGAATACGCACTCAATGACAGTGCACCAGTTGTATTGATTGCAGACGACGAGCGCCTTGAACGGTTCGAACAAATTGACAATACGCCGGCAGTGCACATTCTTGGCGTGCGTACTGAACGCGCGCTGCCTGCAGGCAGTGGTCGTTGGGCAGATGTTCTTGCAATGGCAGACCCCGGCGTGTTGCCAACTGTTGATATTGACACTGACGATGACGTCACTATTTTTTACACATCCGGAACCACTGGTTTTCCAAAGGGCGCACAGTTAACGCATCGCGGATCAGTGTCAAACATCTTCAACATGCTCACTATGACAATGGCTGCCAACTCAGCAGAAGCAAAAGGTATTGCTGCTGGCGATATTCCAGCACCAACAACTACGCCGTCGGCGTTTCCTCCTGCATTTATGGCGCCAACTCCACTGTTTCACGTGACTGCGTGTAACTGCATTTTGCATCCTGCAACTGTGATGGGAGCGAAACTTGTTCTCACATATAAGTGGGATCCTGGTCGCGCGCTTGAACTTATTGAACGTGAGCGAGTAACCACATTGTCGGGAGTCCCCACAATGAGTCGCGAACTCTTGTTGCACCCTGATTGGGAGACACGGGATACGTCATCCTTGCAAGGCATGGGTGGCGGCGGTGCGCCATTGCAGCCAGACCTCGTGCACAAGATTGCGGGCGCGTTGAAAGGTGGCGCACCTTCAACTGGTTATGGCATGACAGAAACACACGGAATCATTACTGCGAACTCTGCTCGTTGGCTGATTGCAAAGCCTGCATCATGTGGTCCGTTAGTGCCAACACTGGAAGCAAAGTTTGTTGATGAAGACGGAAACGATCTTCCTTCTGGTCCAGACACCGTTGGGGTGTTGTGCGTGAAGGGCGCGGTCATCATCAAGGGGTATCTCAATAGGCCAGAAGCTAACGCTGAGAGCATTCAAGATGGCTGGCTCAACACCGGAGATATAGCTCGCATTGATGAAGACGGTTTTGTGTTCATTGTTGACCGTGCAAAAGACATGGTGTTGCGTGGCGGCGAAAATGTGTACTGCAGCGAAGTTGAAACAGCTATCTATCATCACGAATCAATTGCTGAAGCTGCAGTTTTTGGTGTTCCCGATGAGCGTCTAGGTGAAGAAGTTGCAGTTGTTCTCGTGTTGCGCCCTGGTAAAACTTTGGCAGAAGATGAACTTCGTACATTTCTCGGTGCAACTCTTGCAAAGCACAAGATTCCATCAAAGATCTGGTTCCGTGATGAGCCAATTCCTCGAAACGCAAGTGGCAAGTTCCTGAAGCGCGAATTGCGCAAAGAACTTATTGGGGAATAAGTACTCCGGCTACCTCGGCCAAGATTTCAATTGAGCGAATGCGTGAGGCAGTGCTGTCGGCATGATGCGCGGTCATTATTTCATCGGCATTTGTCAACGACTGAAATTCGTCTAGACGAGCTTTGATAATTGATGCGGTTCCGATTGCTGAGTACTTAAACACTTCATCAAGGTATGAAGCTTGAGGAGACAAAAGCGCTGCATCCACTTGCTCATCTGTCAATGGTTGCCCAGGGCGGCCAAAAATACGACGCGCAAAAGAACGCTTACGTCGTTCAAATTGGGCTGAAGCAGATTCTTCAGTATCGGCCGCAATCACGCTCATGCTTGCAATCACATAAGGCTTGTCCAGTTGCAAAGACGGGGTAAACCGCTCGCGGTAGATACGAATTGCATCCAAAAGTGATGCCGGCGCAAAGTGCGAAGCAAACGCATAGGGGAGACCCAAGACGGCTGCTAGTTGAGCGCCGTACAAAGAAGACCCCAAGATGTACAGCGGGATGTTCGTGCCACGTCCAGGTGTTGCAATGACGTCAGCAACTCTCGAGGTGTCGCTTAGGAACCCCTGCAGTTCTTGAACGTCTTGTGCGAATGTTTCAGCAGCTCGCGGGTCACGTCGCAAAGCCTTAACTGTCGTTTGGTCTGTTCCTGGCGCTCGACCAAGGCCAAGGTCAATACGGCCTGGGTGCAACGTAGCCAGTGTTCCGAATTGTTCGGCGATGACAAGTGGGGAGTGGTTCGGCAACATGACGCCACCAGAACCAAGCCGAATTGTTTTTGTGTTGGCTGCAACGTGTGCGATGAGAACTGCTGGTGCTGATGATGCAATTGTTTCAGAGTTGTGGTGTTCTGCATACCAAACACGCGTAAATCCAAGCCGTTCTGCTGCTTGA
>Ga0209443_1002677_pt1 | contig 10441 bp, 9 predicted proteins | sample LauGreBMM110DCMD_2_FD_187571 | JGI IMG/M metagenome (GOLD analysis project Ga0209443, IMG submission 187571) | Freshwater lake microbial communities from Lake Michigan, USA - Su13.BD.MM110.DCMD (SPAdes) (version 2) | ecosystem: Environmental > Aquatic > Freshwater > Lake | place: Lake Michigan... | reverse complement strand
AGCGCCAAGTGCAATGGACAGAGCAATCGCTTGGTGCAGGCGATGCATGGATCCGATTGCATACAACAATCCGGTGACATGCCACACAATGCTGAAGTCGCCAACTGTACTTGCAATTCCAAATATTGAAATAAAAATGCGATTCTTGCGCAATGGTTCGAAAAGTTCATCTCCAGCAGTATCAAAACTCATGACAGTGTGGCAACAACTGAAGTGACGTACTGCGCTATTAGTTCTGGTTTCTCCAGCGGTCCGAAATGTCCTACTTCATCCCAACGCACGTATGTGCTTCCAGGAATTCGTTCTGCAACGGTGATGGCAAATGTTGACGGCTGAAAAGGGGCCATTGCGCCAGATAAAACCCACACAGGGGTTGTGATTGAGGGAAGTGAATCCCACGCACCACTTACGCCCGTCGTTTCATATGTACGTGCTTCGTGTTCGGGAAGACATTTCAATTCAATGTCACCATCTGGCGTTGGTTTGAATCCGTGGCGAACGTATGCCTCGCGAGCAGCAGCATTAAATGCTGCCATCGGTGGCTTTGCTGCATAATTTTCAATGGCAGCTTCAAAAGATGGGAAACGACTGCGTCGCTTACGTGCACCAGCAGGAAGTGGGCTACTGGGGCGCTCACCAGCATCGGGGTCTGGTGGAGGAAAGACGATTGGCTCAAAGACAAAGAGTGCTTTGAATAGATGGGGTTCGCTATGTGCTGCCATCAGCAGGCTTGCACCACCCATGGAATGGCCAATGCCGATGATTGGCTCATTGTGTTGGGCGTATAGGTCACGAGCAGCAGCAAGTGCATCGAGGCCATATTGATTCCACGTCATTGTGGCTGGGTCAACAGTTTCTGCGTCGCCGTATCCGCGATGATCAAGACCAACGACATGATGATGGGCATTCAAAGCATGCGCGACAGGTTCCCAACAATGTGCGTGAAAACCGGTGGCGTGAGACAACAGCACGGGAGAGCCGATACCCCCGAAATCATGTATTGCGATAGTGACACCATCAACAGACGTGATGAGATGTGCGTCGTTGCATGCAATGTTTTGTGTCATTTTGGCTCGCGCGGTAGGCCGAGTAAACGCTCACCAATGATATTGCGTTGCACTTGGCTTGTGCCGCCAGCAATTCCTCCGCCCGGAGCAGACATCATGCCAAGCGAATCGGGGCCTTCAAGCATTGCATCGGCGCCTGCAATGTCTCCGCGCAACATTGCAACTTTAAAGCTCATCTCTGTTATCCCAAGCTTCATCAATGACGATGCCGTGGAAGCGACGGGACCTTGAGTTTGTGCAACAGACTTATATGCGGTTCCCGTTGAAATGAGAGCGGCAAGTTGCTGGCGTTGCGTAGGGGAGAGTTCGCGGTCTTTGCCGAGACTTGCCAATGATTCAAGTCGACGCTCGAGACCAATGATGCTTGCGCCGATATGGCCGCGTTCGTTAGTGAGCACGGCCATGCCGACACCCCATCCGCCGTGCAGTGGACCGATGAGATATTCCGCAGGTAATTCCACGTCTGTGAAGAACACTTCATCAAATTCTGATTCACCAGTCATTTGCTTGAGTGGCCGTACTTCGATACCAGGTAAATCCATCGGAATGAGAAAAAATGAAATGCCCTCGTGTTTCTTTGCTTCAAAGTCTGTGCGCGCCATAAGAATGCCCCAGTTACTGCACCGACCGCCACTGCACCACACCTTTTGACCATTGATGATGAATCGGTCGCCGTCTCGGTCTGCACGCGTTGAGAGTGAACCAAGGTCACTTCCTGCGCCAGGTTCAGAGAACAATTGGCACCACACTTCGTCTGCATTGAGCGTTGAACGAAGATGTTGTTGTTTTATTTCGTCAGTTCCGTACGTCATCACTGCACCGCCGGCCAACACAAGTCCCACCATGTTCAGAACAGGTGGCACTCCGACCTTTGCGCACTCTTCGACCCATGCGCCGTGATGGGCAGGAGAAAGTCCTTGTCCGCCGTGTTCAGTTGGCCAATGAAGGCCAGCGAATCCGGATTCAAAAATCAGCCGTTGCCATTTCTTCGCTTCCTCTATGAGGTTCGGCGGACAAATAGCTCCGTAGTCACGCGGGGCATGCTGGCGGTTTTGTGCCAGCCATGCCGCAGCGCGAGCACGGAGTGTGTCGACTGATTCTTCGCTCACGCGTCTTTCATGGCATTAAAGAACATGCCAGTTTCTTCTGGAAGGTTGGCGGGAATTTGGTAACCATCGGTATCGCGAATCTGTGTCCAGTTGTCGCGTACGTCTTCAAGTGTCAGGCCTGGCTTGTAGAAACCTTGGGTCTCACCAATAAATACACGTGCCACGCGTCCGCCACCGACTGAGTAGATCTCGCCAGAAACATCGCAATCTTCGTGTGCAAGCCACGCAACGATTGGTGTGACAAGTGATGGGTCAAGCTTGTCACCAATTCCGCCCATCAAGTTTTCTGTCATACGTGTCAAAGCAAGCGGTGCAATGACGTTTGATTTGATGTTGTACTTAGCTCCCTCGGCTGCAAGCACGCGTGTGAATCCAACCAGACCCATTTTTGCTGCGCCGTAGTTTGCCTGGCCGAAGTTGCCGAAGATTCCTGCTGCTGATGATGTTGAGATAACACGTCCGTAACCCTGTTCGCGCATGTGAATCCATGCTGGACGAGTGACATTGAAGGCACCCTTCAAGTGAACATCAATCACTGGGTCAACAAATTCAGACGTCATGTTGTGGAATGTCTTGTCGCGCAAGATTCCTGCGTTGTTGATGACAATGTCAACACGACCATATGCATCGATGGCTGTCTTGATGATGGATTCTCCACCTTCAGGCGTTGACACGCTGTCGTGGTTTGCCACTGCTTCTCCACCAGCTGCTCGAATTTCATCGACAACCTTTTGTGCGGCGCTGGCATCAGAACCTGCGCCATCTACGGCACCGCCGAGGTCATTGACCACGATGAGTGCTCCGCGTGAGGCAAGAAAGAGAGCATGTTGGCGGCCAAGGCCACCTCCGGCTCCTGTGATTACTGCAACTTTTCCGTCATATCCCAATGTGTTCATTCCAGCGAGCGTAGTCGGGCGCCCATAGAGACTCCGATTTGAGGAGTCCAGGAACTCTGGCTGACCTTTGGCAATTGCTGTGCGCCTACTCTGAATACATGGATGAATTGCTCCCAGGAAATGATGATCTTCGCCGGCTTGTCGTTCGCAAGTGGCTTGAAACGCATCCGAATCCCACAAATGTTCAACTTGCCGAATCTGGGTATGTGGCTCCGCATTGGCCAGAGCCATGGGGGCTCGGAGCAGACCCGGTTCATCAATTAATTATTGATGATGAATTGTCGCGTGCTGGCGTGTCGCGACCATCAAACCAAATAGGAATTGGCTGGGCTGCACCCACAATCATTTTTGCAGGTACTCAGGAACAAAAAGATCGCTATGTCATGCCTGCGCTCACTGCAGACGAAATTTGGTGCCAACTGTTTTCAGAACCGGGTGCGGGAAGTGACTTAGCAAGTTTGAGCACACGTGCAGTGCGTGATGGTGACGAATGGATCATCAACGGCCAAAAAGTGTGGACCACAGGTGCTCATTATTCAAAATTTGGAATTCTGATTGCGCGAACGGATCCTGATGCGCCGAAACACAAAGGAATCTCATACTTCATTTGCCCGATGGATTTGCCAGGCATCGAAATTCGCACCATCAAGAACATTGCTGGCGCGGAAAGCTTTAATGAAGTGTTCTTCACGGATGTGCGAATTCCTCATGCCAACGTGGTCGGAGACGTGAATGACGGATGGCGTCTAGCAAAAGTCACCTTGGGTAATGAGCGAGTCTCGTTGTCTACAGGGGGTGTGTTGTGGGGCAATGGTCCAACAGCACTTGATGTCATCGCTGAGGCCAGAAAACTAGGTATTACGAATCGAATAATGCGTCATCGGCTCGTGGGTATCTATATCGAACACACAATTCTTGAAATCATTCGGATGCGCACATTGACTGCTCGGCTTCGGGGAACGCAGCCAGGCCCTGAAGCAAGTATTCGAAAAATCATGGCCGATGAACATGGACAAACCGTAATGGAACTCGCGCGCGATATCACTGGTGCCAATGCAATGGTCATCGGGCAAGATGATGCAATTGCAGGCAAGTCAATCACGTCAAAAAGTTGGTACAGCGGCTATATGTTTTCAAAGGCACTTACCATTGGCGGCGGCACAGGAGAAGTGCAGCGAAATATTTTGGGTGAGCGAGTTTTGAAACTGCCAGCTGAACCAAATCCACAATCGGGACAATCGTGGTCGCAATCCACTTCACAGAAATGACATGACATGAACCAAGACACTGAACGAATGACCGTTGACCTACTAGATCCGCTGTTATATCAATCGAATCCGCATGAAGTGTGGGCGTGGATGCGCGCCAATGAGCCCGTATATCGAGATGAGAAGAACAAGTTGTGGGGTATCACGCGCCATGCAGACGTCATGGATGTTGAACGACGCTCGTCAGTTTTCTCATCACAGGGCGTGTATCGAGCCGTACTGTCGCCAGGCGAAAGCAACATGATTGCACAGGACGATCCGCGCCATCGTCAACAACGCATGTTGGTGCAACCACAACTCACGCATGCTGGAGTTGCAACACGCACTGCAGAGGTAGAGGCATTGGTGGCAGAACTTGTCGCAGAAGCTGTATCGCTAGGCGAGTTCGATGTTGTTGAGTTGCTAGCTGGGCAGTTGCCTGCTCGACTGACTGCACGATTGCTTGGCTTTCCCGAAGAGATGTGGCCCCAGGTGAAGTCATGGAGCGAACGATTGATGCGCACCGACATGCGCGAGCGTGACCCACTCATCATGAATGAATTCATTGATGCCAACAGGGAATTTCTTGGTGCAATGATGCCGATCTTGGAAGAGGTGTCCGCGTGTCCGCGCAATGACTTCATGTCAATTTGGTCGCACGCAGAAATCAATGGACAAAAGTTGCCACCAGAAGCAATTTTTCACGAGGTGGGATTATTCATTGCGGGCGGTGCTGAGACAACTCGTACTGCTGTCAGTCATGGCATTCGTGCATTCATTGATCATCCAGAACAATGGGAAGAATTAGCTGCCAAACCAGAACTTATTGATTCGGCAGTTGAAGAAGTGTTGCGGTGGGTTACGCCTCTGAACAATTTCTTTCGCATGGCATTGACTGATGATGTCGTTGGCGGTCAGTCCATCGCAGCGGGTGATCGAATAATCATGTTGTACCCCTCGGCGAATCGTGATGAGTCTGTCTTTACTAATCCATCGGTGTTCGACATTCATAGGAACCCAAACCCGCATCTCTCGTTCGGATTTGGAACTCATCTGTGCGTTGGCGCAAATCTCGCACGGCTCGTGTTGACCACTATGTTCCGAGAACTATCTGCCCAGGCCACTGAGTTGGCTGTAGTCACCGAACCCGACGTAGAAGCAAATATCTTTGCCCGTGCTGTGCGGTCTTTCCAGATAAGGGTCTCACCCAGGTAGTCGGCATGTGAACTTGGTTCAGGCACAAGTATCCTGACACGGTGCGTATAAACATCCCCACTGCCGCTCTCGTCGTTACTTGCTTATCTTTGGCAGGTTGTTCATCAAGTTCGGCAACACAACCAGAGGGCGACCTGAGCCCCGAAAATATAAGTAAGCCCGCCGACTCAGATGAAAATCTGGAGATTGCTCGTATCAAGTGTTTGACTGGTATCGCAGTCTCGGGCAGGGCACTGCGAATTGTGTCTACGGTTGCTCCCATTACAAATTTAGTCGGAATGATTGCCGGAGATGTTGGACCTGTCGTCAAAGGCGTTGTTCCTGAAGGAATTAACTCGCATACATTTGAACCACCCCCAAGTGCTGCAGCAATTCTCGAGCAAGCAGACATCATTTTTGTTAATGGATTGAAATTAGAAGACCCCACCCTTGAGTTGGCAAAGGCCAATGCACCCGACGCAGTCATTTGCGAGCTAGGCACGTCTTCGCTTCCACAAAGTAGTTGGTTGTACGATTTTTCATTCCCTGAAGAATCAGGCAAGCCAAACCCCCACCTGTGGACAAATCCACTCTCAGTCATGTCGTACCTGACGACGATTCGAGATGTTTTAGTTCTTGCAGATCCTTCTAATATTGACAAGTACGAATCAAATTATGTGGTTGTGTCAAAACTGGTGATGGATCTTGACGCCGCTATGAAAGTCAGCACAGAAACTGTTCCTGCCAATGTCAGGAAACTGCTGACCTATCACGACGCATATGCTTACTTCGCCCTTCGTTACGGATATGAAGTGATTGGCGCAATTCAGCCCCAATCTTTTGAAGAGCCATCCCCAAGTGATATTGCAGCTCTCATTGACCAGGTGAAGTCAAAGAAGGTAGAGGCGGTTTTTGGAAGTGAAGTATTTCCATCCCCGGTACTCGAGCAGATTGGTAAGGAAACTGGAGTGCGCTATGTGGATGTGTTGCGCGACGATGACTTGCCCGGAGAACCAGGCGATGCAGATCACTCATGGGCTGGGCTGATGAAGTTTAACTACATCACAATCGTCGAAGCGCTCGGCGGTGACGCAACCGCATTAAAGGCTGTGTCTGTTGATACGAAGATCCCAGACAAAGCGAACTATCCGCAGTGATAGGTGAAGTTTTGGTTGAATGTGCGCACATGACATGTGCGTACAACTCAACGCTTGCAATCAAGAAGATCGACTTCACAATTCGTAAGGGAGACTTCGTAGGCATAGTTGGGCCGTCTGGCTCGGGTAAAACCACCTTATTGAAGGCGATTCTCGGATCAATCATTCCTATCGAGGGTCATGTAACAAAGAAGCCTCATTTGCGTATGGGCTACGTACCGCAAGTGGAAACAGTTGATTGGAATTTTCCGGTAACTGTTCTTGAAGTAGTGGCGATGACGCGATCATCTACTGGCCGCCTTCCGCGGGTAACAAAAGATGAGCGTGCAGATGCATTGTTAGTTTTAGAACGGCTTGGTCTTGGAGGCCTCCATAATAGGCACATTCGTGAATTGTCTGGTGGGCAACAACAGAGAGTCTTCGTAGCTCGTGCACTGTTTCACCGACCAGAACTCTTGGTTCTCGACGAACCAACATCAGGCGTTGATGTTCGTACTCGACATGAAGTGCTTCACTTACTTGCTGATCTTCATGATGAGGGTGTTTCGATAATTCTCTCAACGCACGATCTGAATGGATTGGCTGCACACTTGCCACGGTTGGTCTGTTTGAATTCCGAGATCATTGCCGATGGATCGCCTGTTGAAGTGTTGACTCCTGAAGTTCTAGAACAAACTTTCGGTGCGCCAATGGGAGTTCTCATTCATGGTGGGATGCCCGTCGTGGTCGATGGTGTTGGCGCTGACATTGCTGAGCGAATGTCTCGGTTGGGCTAACTATGTCATTTGTATTTGCCGGACTTTTTACACCATTTAACTATCAGTTCTTCAATAACGGAATTATTGTCGCCACCATTGCTGGCGCTTTGTGTGGTTTGCTTGGCGTGTTTGTCGTGCTCCGTGGCATGAGCTACATCGGTCATGGTTTGTCGCATGCAGTGTTTGGTGGTGCCGCAGCATCGGCAGTGATGAATATCAATTACTTTGTCGGCGCTGGGGTGTGGGGAGTTGCTTCCGGAGTGATTATTGGCCGCATTGCACGTCGTCGATTAATTGGAGCAGATGCAGCAATCGGAGTTGTGACTACGGCCTCGTTCGCTTTGGGCCTTGCCTTATTGAATCGCTACGGCCAGGCCAAGAAGAGCATCGAAGCCGTCCTGTTCGGAAGCGTGCTCGGAGTGAAAACTATTGACATTGTTGCTGTCTCTGCTGTCGCAATTCTGAGCGTCGTCATCGTGGTGGCGCTGTACCGAGCATTCCTTTTTGCCACATTTGATCCTGAGGTCGCTCAAGTTTCTGGTGTGCGCGTGGCATGGATTGAAGCGTTGCTGATGGGGCTCTTGTCGCTAACAATCCTTGTGACGATGCGAGTGATTGGAACTCTTCTCATCTCTGCACTCTTGGTTATTCCTGCGTCAGTTGCGCGTATGTTGACAAACTCTTTTGCGCGAATGTTGTGGATTTCGCCAATTATCGGAGCCGTATCAGCCTTCACGGGCATGTATCTTTCGTACTTTCTGGACACGTCGGCAAGTGCGACCATTATTCTCACGGGCACATTGATGTTTATCGTTGTATACGCAGTCACTGGACTTCGTGGACGCACCAGAATCTCTGGTCTGCATCACATCTGATTTTATTCAGTTGGTAGAGACCACTCGACGCCTGTTGGTGTGTCGCGCACTTCAATTTGCAGCGAAGCGAACACATCGCGGATCACGTCAGATAAGTCGAAGCGTTTTTCAGCGCGAACGGTTGCCCGGACAGAGAGCATGGCCTCAACAAATGGCGCCACAACTTCACGAGGGTCCCTCACGCCACCAATTGCTGCGTCACCCAATTGACTAATCATGGAACGAAGAGTGCCGCGAGCTCGGACAAGTACATCGCTTTGCAGTGTGTCGATTGACCAGTCCTGCATCGATTGTTCAAGAGCCAAAACCGCGCGAACGGCGGCCAGTGCATCACGCTGTTCCATTGCTCGGTCAAATTGTTTTATTGACTCTGCGAGTTCTGCATCGAGTGAATCCGGTTGCGTGGTGGATGCGCTTGGTGCGACAGGCGCCGTTGCAACGGAATGACTGGACGAAACGTCACCAGATGCAGTCAACAAAGAAAAGGGTGACTGCAGAAGTGATAGTGGAATGACTGAACCTGTTGGGTACACGAATGATTCACTGCGCAAACGGATGGTGACATTGCTATTTCCGACAACTGTGGCTGTGGCTGCATCGATGTCAATTACTAAACCAGTATGTTCGTCGACACCGAGAACGAAAGTGTCTTCATCTAATAAAGATTCAAACATTTGCAAACGAGCTTCACCGAGGTAACAAAATCGCGTGTCGTGGTTTGCACCTTCTGTATTATCGTAGTGCGGGATAACGGCTGCATTAATTCCGATACACGCGAGAATGTCTAAGCCATCAAGTAGCTGAACATCTTGGCCGACTTTGTACACCTCGTACACCGGAACGGTTGCTTTTCCGAGTGTGAGCGCGGCTGCTGAAGCAAACGTAACGATTCCGCCGTTAATCAGTTTGTCGATCATGATTCGGGCGACGGATGATCCAGCCCACTGACGCAATGCGTATGTTGGCGAGCCCGGCCCAGCAAAGATGTAGTCGGCGTCGGCGAGTGCGCGAAGCCCGCGTTCGATTGCAACAGGATCAGCAGCTAAATGTGTGTCATGCAATCTGACTAACCCGGCCACGCCTAAGTCAACATTGATAGATGTTTTAAAATACTCAACGGCTTTAGCGGCGAGTTCTGGTGCATTTTCCTGAAAGCCATAAGGAGTGTCAAGAACCACTGCTTTTACTGGTGATGGAAGAAGTGATGTCAAACGACGGTGTGTTGTGACCATGGTGGGGGCTGTTTCACCAGAGCCCATGATTGCGAGAATGCGAGGAAGGCTCACGAAAAGAATCCTGAAGTAATGGCATCGTCAACTACGCCAGCAAATTGCAACGGAAACTGTGCGTGTAAATCATGGTCGGCAGGTGTAAACCATTCGACGCGCCCATGAGAAAGGGTGTCGAGTGCGAATTGAATTTGGGCACGTTTTGTTTTCGTATGTTGATCTTCCGATCGAGATGCTGGCGTAAACAACACCGGAATCTTGATTCCAGCCCACAATGTTGATGGCTTGTGCATCCATAGCCCGTGTAAAACGTCGATATGTCGATCAAAGGTGAGGTGTGGACGAATGGTGTTGTCTGCCATGCGCTCCATGTTGTGCATCTGGCCATCAATCGCCTCTTCGCTCCAATCAAGATGTGCAGCGCGAATGTACGAACGAAGTTTTTCGTATTGCATTCCTGCAATTGCTGGAGGCGCCATCGTCACCTTGCACTGTTCCCATTCAGGGAATGCTTGTGACAACTCAATACTTCCGCCGTCAACCGCAACGATGCCACGAATTGTGTCGCCATGCCGATGTGCATATTCCACCACGATGTTTCCGCCCCATGATTGCCCGAGGACAAGAGGTCGTACCCAATTGCGTTGACGTGAACTGAGCGCGTTGATCACGTCGAGAACATCGTCGGCAACGTTGGCCATGTCGTATCCAGAATCAGGTTTGTCGCTAAGGCCGTGTCCGCGAAGGTCAATGGCAGTTACTGCGTGGCCAAGTTCGGCGAGACGTCGCGCTGGTCCATCCCACAGGCGAGCGTTCGAGGCAAGACCGTGAATAAGAAGAATGGGAATGCCAGGGGACTCGTCGACTGACGACCATTGCAACATACGCAGGGAAAGACCGTCGCGAGTC
>Ga0209443_1002676_pt1 | contig 10441 bp, 12 predicted proteins | sample LauGreBMM110DCMD_2_FD_187571 | JGI IMG/M metagenome (GOLD analysis project Ga0209443, IMG submission 187571) | Freshwater lake microbial communities from Lake Michigan, USA - Su13.BD.MM110.DCMD (SPAdes) (version 2) | ecosystem: Environmental > Aquatic > Freshwater > Lake | place: Lake Michigan... | reverse complement strand
AGTATCTAATGCATCAAAAATTGGTGTTCCTGGAGTTGTAGCAGTAATTTTAGTAAAAGTTACATTGTACGAAGCATCAACTGTAATGAAATGTTCATCCATAAAGTCTTCAATTTCAGCTATATCCTCATTGTAAACCTCTAAATAAGGTCTTGATTGAATAGGTTCTGGGGTATCATCACCTGGACAACCCACCATGATAAATATAAAAGGTATTAAAAGTAATAATCTTAGTGTTAATTTCATTTTTGTAAAAATTTAATTTAAAAAAGTGGTCGCAAGATACGATTTTCATTTATTTTTGTACAAATATTAACATTCATTTTTGATTTTATGCGAATTGATAAATATTTATGGTGCATCAGATACTTTAAAACAAGGGGTTTAGCCACAGAAGCCATAAAAAAAGGACATGTTTCTGTAAATAATATAAAAGCAAAAGCATCTAGAGATGTATTTCCTTTAGACAAAATTACGCTTAGAAGAGACCAAATAAACTACATTATTAAAGTTTTAGACATTCCGCCCAGTAGAGTCGCAGCAAAAATTGTAGATTTATATAGAAAAGATGAAACACCGCCCGAAACCTTTGAACATTTGGAAATAATTAAACTTGCGAAGGAACATTACAGAACAAAAGGAGAAGGAAGACCTACCAAAAAAGACCGAAGAGATATTGACGATTACACGGAATAAAAAATGATTTTAGATAAATAATATTGGAATATAGGACAAGTTTCGTTAACCTTGAAAGAAAATTTTAATCAATTGACGGATAAGAATTGTCGTATTTTGATTCCTGTTACATATAATTCGATAAAACCACATGCAAATAAAGAATTGTTTTTTACATTTGAAAAAAATAAACCATGCAACACATTATTTTAACTCACAAAGAAATAGAACACAAAACAAAACGAATTGCGTATCAAGTATATGAAACATTTGCAAACGATTCTGAATTGATTATTGCAGGAATTTCAAATAGTGGGTTTGTTTTTGCTCAAAAAATTGCCAAACAATTAGAAACTATTAGTGATATAAAAATTACACTTTGCGAAGTACAAATCAACAAACAAAATCCTACGGATAGCATAACTACTTCTTTACCTGAAGCAGTTTATGCAAATAAAAATTTAGTTTTAGTTGATGATGTATTAAATTCAGGTGCGACCTTAATTTATGCCATTAAACATTTCCTAAACGTGCCCTTAAATAAATTTAAAACAGCCGTTTTGATTGATAGAAATCATAAAAAATATCCGGTAAAAGCTGATTTTAAAGGGTTGTCATTATCTACTTCATTACAAGAACATGTACAAGTAGTTTTTGAAGAACAAAATTCTTATGTTTATTTAAGCTAATTTAGAAAGAATTTCTGAAACAATTTCCGTTTCGTTTTTATCATCAACAGAAATAACAGTTTGTACCTGATTGTAAAAAAAATTGCGTTCAAATAAGTGTTTTGCAACAAATTCATTTAGCGCTTCATCATTTAAATTAACTAAAATTGGTCGTGTATTTTTTTGAAATTTCAAACGTTCAGATAAAGTAGTAACAGACGCTTTCAAATAAAAACTTTTTACAACCTCTTTCTGATATAAATCAAAATTATCATAATAACATGGTGTACCACCACCTAAAGCCAAAACATAATTATCTGTTTTTTTAAAAAATGATTCCAAAACTTCTCTCTCTTTTTTTCTAAAGAAAAGTTCGCCTTTTTGTTCAAAAATTTCATTTATTGTTGCCTTTAATTCTAGTTCAATAATAGTATCTAAATCATAAAAAGGCAATTCCAAAGACTCTGAAATTAATCTCCCTATAGTTGTTTTTCCAGAAGCCATATAGCCAATAAGAATTATTTTCATATTTATGTTGGAATTTTACGCTATAAAAGTATAAAAAATAATGAAATTTTAACCAAAAATGAATCAAACACTTCTTAATTAAGGGGTTATATTTAAATATTTAAAAAATATTAAATTATTACAAAAAAGCTATTGCTAAATAAATAAATCATCATATATTTGCACCCGCAATGAAGAAATAGTTTTTAGACTCTGTAGCTCAGCTGGTAGAGCATTACACTTTTAATGTAGGGGTCCTGGGTTCGAATCCCAGCGGGGTCACAAAAATATTTTCAAAATTTAAAAAATTACAACTTCATTGGCTACGACTCTGTAGCTCAGCTGGTAGAGCATTACACTTTTAATGTAGGGGTCCTGGGTTCGAATCCCAGCGGGGTCACAAAAAGAAGTTAAGCACCAGCTTAGCTTCTTTTTTTATTTTCGGCCATATGGAGAAATTGGTAGACTCGCCATCTTGAGGGGGTGGTGCTGCAAGGCGTATGGGTTCGAATCCCATTATGGTCACTTTTAAAATTTACTTTTACGAGATTTTACAATAAATATTGTAAAGTTGCTAATTTTTATGTAATTTTGTTTAAACTTCTTACAATAAAAATGAACAACATAAAATCTACATTCAGTATTAAAGACCTTGAAAACCTCTCGGGTATAAAAGCTCATACTATTCGTATTTGGGAAAAAAGGTACGATTTACTTGAACCAATGCGAACAGACACTAATATTAGACTGTATGATTTAAAAAACCTTCAAAAACTTTTAAATGTTGTTTTATTAACTAATTTTGGTTACAAAATTTCTAAAATTTCAAAACTTAATCAAACTGAAATTGAAAAATTTGTAGTTAAAATTCAAACTGACAAAACTGTTAATAATCATGTGATAAGCAGTTTTAAAATGGCGATGTTAAATTTTGATCAGCCGCTTTTTGTAAAAACTTACAATGAATTACTTAGTCAGAAAAGTTTTAGTGCCGTATTTTTCGAAACATTTATTCCTCTTTTAGAAGAAATTGGCGTTCTATGGACTACAAACACTATAACTCCTGCTCACGAGCATTTTATTTCTCACCTGATTAAACAAAAAATATTAATTGAAATTGAGAAATATCAAATTAAACAAAATAGCGTTTCCGATCAAACTTATATTTTATACTTACCCTTTAATGAAATTCATGATTTAGGTCTTTTATTTTTACATCATGAAATAGTAACAAAAGGTCATCATTCGATATATTTAGGAAGAAGTTTACCTATTGAAAATTTATTGGAATTAAATAATCATTTCAAAAAAATAACATATATCACCTATTTAACTGTAGAGCCAAATGAAAGTGAAATTGAAAATTACATTCAAGTTTTTAAAAACACAATATTAAAAGACAATTCAAACGAACTTTTTATTTTTGGTAGAAAAGCACAAACATTAGACAAAACCGCACTTCCTAAGAATATAAAATCTATCGAGAATATAAAAGATTTTTTATTTACATTATAAATTAAAAAAAAATTAATTAAAATACATGCCAAAAACAATAATCATTATAGGATCGGGGTTTTCATCATTAGCCGCAGCTTGCTATTTAGCTAAAGAAGGAAATAAAGTATCTGTATTTGAAAAAAACACTAGTTTAGGAGGTCGTGCTCAACAATTTTCTGCAAACGGATTTACTTTTGATATGGGTCCGTCTTGGTATTGGATGCCAGATGTTTTTGAGAGTTTTTTTGCTGATTTTAATAAAAAACCTTCTGATTATTATAGCTTAGAAAAATTATCGCCAGGTTATAGAGTGTTTTTTGAAAACGATACGCATTTTGATGTTTCTGATGATTTAAATACTATTATTTCCGATTTCGAAAAAATAGAAAAAGGAAGTGGAAAAAAATTAAAAGAGTTTATTAATCAGGCTAAAAACAATTACGAAATTGCTATTAAAGATTTGGTATACAGACCTGGCGAAAGTATTTTAGAATTAATTACACCACAAACAGCATTAAAAATAGACCAATTTTTTTCAAACATCAAAAGAGATGTTCGCAAGAAAATAAAAAACAAAAACTTACAACAAATTTTAGAATTTCCAGTATTGTTTTTAGGAGCAAAGCCATCAGATACGCCATCTTTTTATAATTTTATGAATTATGCCGATTTTGGATTAGGAACTTGGCAACCCAAAAATGGTTTTTTTGATGTGGTACAAGCCATGGTGAAATTGGGTACTGAATTAGGCGTTTCGTATCATACAAATACCAATATCTCTAAAATTATTGTAGAAAAAAATATTGCAACTGGTATTGAAATAAACAATGAAGTTTTAAATGCAGATATAATACTTTCTGGTGCCGACTATCATCATACAGAAACTTTATTACCTGCTGAAAACAGACAATATTCAGAAGCGTATTGGGACAAAAAAACATTTGCGCCTTCTTCCCTATTGTTTTATGTTGGATTTGATAAAAAACTAGAAAATGTTTGTCATCATAATTTATTTTTTGATTCTGATTTTGAAAAACATGCTGTTGAAATTTATGACAATCCAGAATGGCCAACAGAACCATTGTTTTATGCCAATTTCACTTCTATAACCAACAAAGAAACCGCTCCAGAAGGTTGTGAAAACGGATTTTTTTTAATCCCAATAGCACCTGATTTAGAAGATACTGAAGAATTAAAAGAACTATATTTTGAAAAAATAATGAGCCGTTTTGAACACATTACAAAACAAAGTATTAGAAAAAATATTATCTTTAAAAAATCTTTTTGTGTAAAAGATTTTAAGTCAGAATACAATTCCTATAAAGGAAATGCATACGGAATGGCAAATACGCTTTTGCAAACAGCCGTTTTACGACCAAAATTAAAAAGTAAAAAAGTTAAAAATTTATATTTTACGGGGCAATTAACCGTACCTGGACCTGGTGTTCCACCAGCGTTAATATCAGGTAAGTTAGTTTCTCAATTAATAAAAAAATACCAATAATATGAAGGCATTATTTGATACCGTTTCATTTGCTTGTAGTGTTAAAGTTACTAAAGCTTATAGCACCTCATTTTCTTCTGCTGTAAAGATGTTAGCACCATCAATTAGACAAGATATTTATAACATTTATGGTTTTGTTAGATTTGCAGATGAAATAGTGGATAGTTTCCATGACTATAATAAAGAACTTTTGTTTGAAAAATTTGAAAAAGAATTAGAAGATGCAATTCAGGACAAAATTAGTTTAAATCCTATTTTAAATTCCTTCCAACATACTGTAAACAAATACAATATTAGTCAAGATTTAATTGGTGCTTTCATGAAAAGTATGAAACTTGATTTAGTAAAACAAGAATACAAAACCACTGAAGAATATCACGAATATATTTATGGAAGTGCTGATGTAGTTGGATTAATGTGTTTGATGGTTTTTGTAAATGGTGATGAAAAAAAATATGAAGAGCTAAAAGAATCTGCCATGAAATTAGGTTCTGCATTTCAGAAAGTAAATTTCTTGAGAGATTTAAAAGCTGATTTTGAAGGATTAAATCGTACGTATTTTCCAAATACCGATTTGAATATGCTAACAGAAACTTCAAAAAAAGAAATTATTGATGACATTGAAGCTGATTTCAAAATGGCTTACGAAGGCATTTTACGATTACCAATTGAAGCCAAGTTTGGAGTTTACACTGCTTACAGATACTACAAACGTTTATTAAAAAGATTGAAAACTACACCTTCTACAGAAATAAAAAACACACGAATTAGAGTGCCTGATTATGAAAAAGCAGAGCTTTTAGCGCGTTGTTATGTAAAATACAGATTGAATTTACTTTAATCGATTAACTATAAAAATCGGTAGTTAACAGTAAAACATTTAAATAAAAATTATGTGGTTGTATATTGTAGTGTTTCTTTTAACATTTTTAATAATGGAATTTATGGCGTGGTTTTCACATAAATTTATTATGCATGGATTCCTTTGGAGTTTACACGCAGACCATCATAAAAAAGACCATGATTCTTGGTTTGAAAGAAATGATGCTTTTTTTATATTTTATGCTGTAGTAAGTATGTTTTTTTTCTTCTTATGGCAAAACAAAATTTTAGTATACGGATTGGCAATTGGTTTGGGCATTTTTGCCTATGGCTTAACTTATTTCTTTGTACACGATATCTTTATTCACCAACGATTTAAACTTTTTAGAAACGCCAACAACAAATATGCTCGTGCCTTAAGACGTGCACATAAAATGCACCACAAACACGTTGGAAAAAACCAAGGCGAATGTTTTGGAATGTTATTATTTCCGTTTAAACATTACAAAAACGCTTAAAAAAAAGCCCCGGAAGGAGCTTTTTATTGGTTTTAGTTTAATTCTATTTCTCAATTTCCTTTAAACTTTCCATTTTCTTATACGCTAAGAACCCCTTGATGTCTTCGAAATGTTCTTTAACGCGTTTGTTACCAAATTCAAAAACTTTTGTGGCTAAACCATCTAAGAAGTCACGGTCATGAGAGACTAAAATTAAGGTGCCATCAAAATCGCGTAAAGCATCTTTAATAATATCTTTTGTTTTCATATCTAAATGATTCGTTGGTTCATCTAAAATCAAAACATTTACGGGTTCTAATAATAATTTTATCATTGCCAAACGCGTTTTTTCTCCACCAGAAAGTACTTTTACTTTCTTTTGAATATCATCACCCTTAAACATAAAAGCACCTAGTAAATCTTTGATTTTTGTTCGTACATCGCCAACTGCAATTTGGTCTATAGTTTCAAAAATTGTCATTTCACCATCTAATAAGGACGCCTGATTTTGTGCAAAATAACCAATCTGAGAATTATGTCCCACTTCTAATTTACCGTCAAAATCAATTTCATCCATTATAGCTTTTATCATGGTAGATTTTCCTTCTCCATTTTTTCCAACAAACGCTACTTTTTGACCTCTTTCAATAACCATATTGGCATCTTTAAACACAACGTGTTCGCCATATTTTTTTGATAATTCTTCAACTACTACTGGATATTGTCCGGAACGTGGTGAGGGTGGAAATTTTAATTTTAAAGCAGAGGTATCTAATTCGTCCACTTCAATTGGAACAATTTTTTCTAACATTCTAACGCGAGATTGAACCGCATCTGTCTTAGAAAATGTGCCTCGAAAACGATCAATAAATACTTGATTATCTGCAATGAATTTTTGTTGTTCGTCAAATGCTTTTTGTTGGTGAATTCTTCTGTCTTTTCGCAATTCTAAATATTCAGAATATACAGCTTTATAATCGTAAATTTTACCCATTGTAACTTCAATAGTACGATTTGTAATATTGTCTACAAACGTTTTATCATGGGAAATTACCATAACCGCTTTTGCCGAATTAATTAAAAAATCTTCCAGCCATTGAATACTCTCAATATCCATGTGGTTGGTTGGCTCATCTAACAAAATTAAATCTGGTTTTTTTAATAAAATTTTAGCCAATTCAATCCGCATTCTCCAACCTCCTGAAAATTCTTTTGTTAAGCGAGTAAAATCTTCTCTCTCAAAACCTAAACCTTTTAAAACTTTTTCAACTTCCGCTTCATAATTTACTTCTTCAATGGCATAAAATTTTTCAGAAAGTTCAGAAACGCGTTCAATTAATTTCATGTACGCGTCACTTTCGTAATCAGTTCTAATAGTCAATTGCTCATTTATATCGTCAATTTCTTTTTTCATGTTTAAAACCTCAGCAAATGCTTTTGAGGCTTCTTCCATAACCGTACAATTATCAGAAGTTAACAAATGTTGCGGCAAATAGGCAATTACTGCATCGCTTGGAGCTGAAATACTACCACGTGTAGCTTTACTTTCTCCTGCCACAATTTTTAATAGTGTTGATTTTCCTGCGCCATTTTTACCCATAAGGGCAATTTTATCGTTTTCATTGATGGCGAAAGTAACATCGCTAAAAAGTATGGTGCCGCCAAATTCAACGGCAATATCATTAACTGTAATCATTTTTTAGGGTGTAAGGTTTTGGGTAATGGGTTAAAGGATATGTAAATTATATAAAACTTTTCACTTTTTACTAATCACTAATTACTAAAATTACATATTCATTTTAAAATCTTCAATAACATCTCTTACTTTCATAAAATCATCTTCTTCAATAAACAATTCAATTATGGCTGTATTTCCTGAATTTTGTTTGTTTTCTCGTTGTATGACAATTACATTTTCAGCTTCAACAGTAGCTTGTAATTTTGTAGCAATTGTTTGTTTTCCAGAAAATATTTTAATTAGTCCCATGTTTGTAAGTTTGGATTTTTGAGGTGCAAATATAGTCTATTTCAATAATTTTAGACAAAATTGAAAGATTAATAAATTATTGTTTTATTTTTTTTCAACAAAACAAGTAAATCCTATTTTAAACTTGATGCATTTCAGAAAAAAAGTTATATTTACAAAACAAATAATGTGAAGTAATTCTTAAATTAAATACCTATGGCAAAAAGTCAAGACGCAAAAAAGGTTCAAAAAAAGGAACCTTTAAAAACCGCAAAGGAAAAAAAAGAAGAAAAGCGCGATAAAAAAAACAATCCGAAACGAGATTAAATAACCAGTCTTGAATTAGCAATAATTGAGGACTTTTTTTGTGCTAAACTTTTAGTACTTTTACAAAAAAAAATGATCTATTCCGAGCAGATAAATGTAATATTTGAACATTTAAAAACCAGTTTGTCAAATGGCACTTTTGCCAAGTTGACTTTGGGCAAAACCGTTGGTAAAAACGAGTTAACAAATATATATTTCCGAACGGTTGTAGAGAATGAAACTTTAAAATTCAATGTAACTTTTAGATATCTATCTGAAGAAATTATAGAAATAAAGCCTATTGAAGATGTAGTTATGCTTTTAAGTCAATACCTCAACAATCCGTTTTTAACGTTGATTTTATTTACCACAGAAAAAGATATTTTGATAAAACTTAACAAAAAACGTATTGCAACAGTAACAGAAATGGACAATACGTTTAAAAACGCAGATCCTGTTTTGTTAGAATACTTGAAGAAATAAAACTCTTTTACAATTCATCAGGGAAAATTTTCCCGGGATTTAAAATATTATTAGGGTCAAAAACGGCTTTTATGCGTTCCATAAGTTCCAAATGACCCTTATTAAAAGCAATATTCATGTAGTTTTTTTGTACCAATCCAATGCCGTGTTCTCCAGATAATGTTCCTTTTAATGAAACTGTCAATGCAAAAATTTCTCGAATTCCTTTTGGAACTTCTGTTTTCCAATTGTCATCAGTCATTGAACCTTTGATAATGTTTACGTGTAAATTTCCATCACCAGCATGTCCATAACACACCGATTGAAATCCGTATTTTGAACCAATTTCCTTTATTCCTTTTAATAATTTTGGCAATTCGTAACGCGGCACTACAGTATCTTCTTCCTTATAAATTGAATTTGCTTTTACGGCTTCTGCAACACCTCTCCGCATTTTCCAAAGGGCATTTTTCTGATCTTCTGTATCTGCAAATAATACTTCATCAATTTCAAATTGTTCCACCACTTCCAATATTTTTTCGGCTTCTTGCATTAAAATTTCTGGGTAATTTCCATCTACTTCTATAAGTAAATGTGCTTGATGTTCTGGTTTTACCTCAACAGAAATACCATCTAAATATTTAACAGACCAATCTATTGCATCGCGCTCCATAAATTCTAAGGCGCTAGGTACAATTCCGGCTCTAAATATAGCAGAAACGGCTTCACAAGCTTGAGTAGCTTGATAAAAAGGCACCAAAAGCAAGACATTATGCGTGTTTTTAGGTATTAGTTTTAAAACAATTTTAGTTACAATTCCTAAAGTTCCTTCGCTTCCTACCATCAATTGGGTAAGGTTATAACCTGTTGAATTTTTTAACGTATTGGCACCGGTCCAAATAATAGCACCCGTTGGCAAAACCACTTCTAAATTCAGCACATAATCTTTAGTTACGCCATATTTTACAGCACGTGCGCCACCAGCATTTTCGGCAACGTTGCCGCCTATCCAACAACTTCCCATACTGCTTGGATCTACAGGATAAAATAGGTTTTTTTGGCCTACTGCGTCTCGTAATACTTGAGTAATAACAGCCGGTTCGGTAATGACTTGTAAATTATTTTCGTCTATTTCTATAATCTTATTCAATCGCTCTAGCGATAAGCCAATGCCTCCAAAAACAGATAATGCACCACCACTCAAACCAGTTCTTGCGCCTATAGGTGTAGTTGGTATTTTATATTGATTGGCTACAATTAAAATTTCTGAAATTTCTTGTGCATTAGCGGGTTTTAGTACAACTTGTGGCGGAAAAGACAAATCTTCAGTTTCGTCATGACCAAAATGCAAAAGTGTTTCTGCATCAGTAAAAATATAATTTTCGCCTACAATAGCGGTTAATTTTTGATAAGCTTCTGTATTGAAATTCATAGTTTTATGTTTTTTTACCTCTAAAATTCGAAGGAATCGAATAGTACAGGTTTGGTGTTATTTTTGTTTTTTGAAATTGAATTTACTTCTTTTGAAAAAAATGCC
>Ga0209443_1002673_pt1 | contig 10450 bp, 9 predicted proteins | sample LauGreBMM110DCMD_2_FD_187571 | JGI IMG/M metagenome (GOLD analysis project Ga0209443, IMG submission 187571) | Freshwater lake microbial communities from Lake Michigan, USA - Su13.BD.MM110.DCMD (SPAdes) (version 2) | ecosystem: Environmental > Aquatic > Freshwater > Lake | place: Lake Michigan... | reverse complement strand
TAGCGACCAAAAATCGGGAAGACCTGCCAACCTTGGACTATGACGCCATTGTCATAGGAGCCGGCTTCGCCGGACTAGCCCTTATCCATTATCTGCGAAAATTGGATCTGAACGTGCGCGTGTTCGACCGGGCCTCGGATGTTGGCGGCACCTGGGCTTGGAACCATTATCCGGGAGCAGCCACCGACAGTGAAAGCTATTATTACTGCCTGACCTTCTCTCCAGAACTACTGCAAGAATGGTCGTGGACACAGCGTTATCCTGGTCGGAAAGAGACACAGAGCTATATGCGGTTCGTCGCCGACAAATGCGACATGTGGCCTTATATTCAGCTTAACACGGAGATCGTCGACGCCCAGTATATGGAGGAGCGCGGTTACTGGCAGGTGACAACTGGCGACGGCAGTATCTTTACATGCAAATATTTCATCAGCGGAATGGGGATGATCTCGGAGCCGATGATACCAAAAATTGCCGGTATGGATAAATTCAAGGGGCCGATCTTTCATTCGTCCCGCTGGCCTACCGAAGGTTTAGATTACGCGGGCAAGAAGGTGGGGATTATTGGCGCGGGTGCAACAACGGTACAAATGCTGCCGGTTGTCGCCGAAACCGCTGGCAGCGTCACGGTCTTCCAGCGCACGCCAAATTATATTTTACCCGCAATGCAAAAGTCGATGACGCCCGAGTGGGAAAAGGAAATAAAAAGCAATTACGACGGCATTATATCGAAGTGCCGGAACCACGTTTTCGGAATGGCCTTCGACAGCCCTGTGGGGCGTAATGCAATCGACACGCCGGCCGACGAACGGGAGCGTATTTTTGAAGAGAATTGGACGGGTAGCTTTCGATGGGTTTTTGAAACCTTCGACGATCTTCTCGCCACCCCTGAAGCCAACCGGATGGCAGGCGACTTCATTGGCAAAAAGATGAAAGCGCGCATAAAAGATCCAGCGCTAGCCAAATTGCTTGTGCCGAATTTCGATGATTATCCTCTGTTCGCAAAGCGCCCGCCGCTCGATCATGGGTATCTAGAAGCATTCAGCAGAGACAATGTGCGTCTGGTCGACATCAAAAATCAGGAACCTCTGGTAGAGATTACGGAGACCGGTGTACGCACTACCGAAAATGAGTTTGAATTTGACATCATCGTGCTGGCGACGGGCTTTAAGGCTTACACAGGCGCGCTGGAGGCATTTCCGATCCGTGGTGTAAGCGGGCAAACGCTCAGTCACAAGTGGCAGGTCCAATCGAGCAGTATAATGGGGGTATGTGTCACCGGTTTCCCGAACATGTTCGTGGTTACCGGGCCTCAGGCACCATTTGCTAACCTGCCGACGTCAATTGAGCAAAACGCTATGTGGATTTCGCGCTGTATTGATAAGATGGAACGCGAGGGGTTAGACGTGTTTGAGCCGCAAGCAGCAGCTGAAGCTGAATGGACTGCCGCTACCAGTAATATTCACGAGCAAACGCTTATGGCAGACGGAGACAAGGTCAACTCTTGGATGATGGGTGCCAATCGGGACGATAAAGGTGCGCGTGTTCTGATTTACTTCGGCGGTGCCAATGCATATTATGATGCCTTGGACCAATCAGCTGACGAGGGTTTTCCGCAACTGACATTTAAGAAATTGTCATAGGCGGCTTCGCATCGGGCATTCAACAAGACACATTAACAAAACTACATTCATACGTCTTAAAGAGGCTGGGGATGGCAAAAAGGATATTGGTAAATGCGGCTGGAAAATAAAGTAGCGGTCATCACCGGCGGAGCAATGGGTATCGGTGCTGCAACGGCGAGCCGATTTATTGCAGAAGGCTGCAAAGTCGTCATCGGCGATATACAACGCGGCCCGGGCGAAGCTTTTGCAGCACAGTTTGGCGACCAAGCTGCTTTTGCTGTGTGTGATGTGACGAAAGAGGACGATGTCGCGGCGCTTGTGGATCTTGCCGTCAGCCGGTTCGGTAAGCTGGATATTATGTTCAATAATGCCGGCATTATTGGCGCAGTGGGACCGATTGATACAACCCCGGCCGATGAATGGGCGGCTTCGCTTGCGGTGCTGATCAATGGAGTGTTTTTTGGCATGAAGCACGCAGCACGCGTCATGAAGCCAGCGGAACGCGGCAGCATAATCAGCATGGCAAGCACGGCTGGCTTAATGGGCGGACTTGGGCCGCATGCTTATGCAGCAGGAAAGCACGCTGTCGTTGGAATGACCAAAAACGTCGCTGCTGAGTTGTGCCATTTTGGAATTCGCGTGAATTCAATTGCCGCAGCAAGCATGGCGACGCCCATGGTTGCAAATGTCCTGACCGGCGATCCTGGTAATATCGAAGAAGCCAAGCGAATATTGGCTGAAGTTTCCCCACTGCACGGGCGACCAGGTCTAGCCGAAGACGTGGCAAACGCTGCTCTGTGGCTGGCAAGCGATGAATCGGGCTACACAACTGGTCACACGCTGACCACAGATGCCGGGGCCACTATTGGCGCGACGTCTGCAAAGCCGAACTTCAGCGAGTATCAGCCGATGATCGGCGAAGTAGTCGTAAAGGCCAGCTAACGGCCGCCGCTAGAGTGGCCGGCCAAATGCCGCCCCATGCGCCACCTGGTGCTATGCCCATGGATGTTGCCTAAGCACGCGGCATATCCTCGGCTAGTCATTCGGAGGTACTGGGGACAATGAAAACCAAAGCCATGATTGCGGCTGTCTTCAAAGTATCTGATGTCACCCAAAGGCGAACATAAGAGAGCGCGCGAGGGCAAACTTGGCCTGTACCAGGCTAATATCTAGTGTGGATTTAATCATGAATCTCAGATAAGCGGACCAAGAAATTCAGACAGAAAATTTTTGAAAAGTAATGAAGCATGAGTACAGCACAACAGCAGTTAACCTTGTCTGAACCAGACAGAAAAAATGCCGTAAGCACGGATGGGCTGTTGAGTGATGATCTGCTTGCTTGCATTGGCCGGACGTCCGCACCTCGGACCGAAATTGCCTCTCGGCGCGAAATACGTAAATATTCAATTGCGACGGGCTGGAAGAAAAAAGAATATCTGGATGGCGATGAAGCCCCACCCTTGTTTCATCTCGCTCTGTTTTGGGACATGGTGGAACTTGACAAGCTGACCCCCGACGGCGTTTCAATCGATGAATTGCTACCCAAATTTCCGCTTGAAAAAGCAATGGCCGGCGGCCTCAGTATCGATTATTTCAGACCTATCATGGCAGAGGACGTGCTGGTTGCCACCCGCACCCTCACCAACATCTATGAAAAATCGGGCTCGCAGGGGCCGATCATTTTTTATGAAGTTTTAATGCGCGTAGAAACGGCCGCTGGCGAACTTGTCCTCACTGAAAAAACAACACGGCTCTTGCGGTAATGAACACAGCGGAAATAACAAACCTCAAGCCAGGCGACGCCTTACCCGGTCGCGCTTACGCTCCAGATAACGTCCAAAATTTCATGTACAGCGCTGCTCTTTGGAATGCCCATCGCATCCATTTCGATATGCCTTACGCCACTGAAGTCGAGGGCTATTCGGGTATTGTGATGTCGGGGCCGATGCTTGGCGACTGGCTAACCCAATGTGTCATAGAATGGCTGGATGGCGCGGGTCAGATGACACAGCTTGAATATTCGAACCGCAAAGCCGCATATATAGGCGAGACAGTCACCTCAGGCGGGCGTGTGCTTTCGGTGGATCATGACAAGGGTTCCGCAACACTGGAAGTCTTCATCAAGAATGAAGCCGGCGACGTTATCGTTCCGGGCACTGCCGTCGTTGCCTTCGACAAGGCCTGATCGGAACAACTATGGATAACTTGCGGGGAAAAGTCGCAATTGTTGGGGCTGCGGATACTCAGGTGGGAAAGCTTCCCCAATTCAGCCCCACCGGCTTATGTATCGATGCGGCGCGGCGCGCTATGGCAGATGCCAATATCACAAAGGGCCAGATCGATGGGCTGATCACCTGCAATTCGATGGCCGAACCGTATATGTATCACGCCGAAGCAATGGCCGAGTATATGCAAATATTCCCCCGCTATTGCATGAGCGTTGGTGCTGGCGGCAGCACGACCTTTTCGATCCTGCATCATGCGGCTGCTGCGATCGTCAGCGGCATGTGCACCACCGTCCTGATCACGATGGCCGACAGTTTGCGTAGCGGCCTGACACGAGACCAGGCTATGAAAATGCAGTCGTCGGCCGGCCATTCTCAATTTGAAATTCCCTTCGGCCCCACAGTCCCAGCTTTTTACGCCCTCATTGCCCGTGCCCATATGCACAAATATGGCACGACCGCCGAACAGTTCGCCGCAATCGCCGTTGCCTGCCGCAAACATGCCTGCCTCAACCCGACCGCCGAAATGCGCACCCCTATCACAATCGACGACGTCATGAATTCGCGTATGATTGCCGATCCCTTGCACCTGCTTGACTGCTCTCTGGTGTCGGACGGTGGATCAGCGATCATCATGACCTCGGCTGATAGAGCTGCTGATTTCCCTCACGACCCCGTGTATATTCTAGGTGTGGGCGAAGGGCATGGCCATGAACATATCAGCCAAGCACAAAGCCTGACCACATCCTTCGCTGTGGAATCGGGACGGCGGGCTTATGCCATGGCGGGTCTTAGGCCGAGCGACATGGACTTCGCACAACTGTACGATTGTTTCACGCCCACGGTGCTGGTGGAGCTTGAAGATCTAGGCTTTTGTCAAAAGGGTGAAGGCGGAGCGTTCGTAGAAAATGGTAATATCGAGCTTGGTGGCATGCTACCAGTCAACACCCATGGCGGACTTCTATCCCATTGTCATCCAGGCAACCCTGGGTCAATGTTTGCGCTCACCGAAACCGTGACCCAGCTTCGCGGCACGGCGGGCGCGCGTCAGGTCAAGGATGCCAAAGTCGCAATTGTGCATGGCCAGGGCGGCATCATGTCCAGCCATACCACAGTGATCCTTGCGAGGGAGCGCCACTAATGACGGGCCAGATGGACAGATTTCTCCCCCGCCCAACCCCAGAAACCGGGCCTTTCTGGCAGGGCTGTCGCGATCATAAGCTATTGCTGCAATATTGCACGGCCTGCGGCACGCATCAATTCTACCCACGCGTCATCTGCGCAAACTGCATGTCCGAACATCTCGAATGGCGTGAAGCCAGTGGGCGCGGCACTGTGGAAACCTATACTATCGTCACGCGCGCCGTGTCAGACGCTTATGCCGCCGATGTCCCCTATGTCATTGCCCTAATCACGCTTGAGGAGGGCCCGCGAATGATGAGCAATGTCGTCGGCTGCGACGTCGAAAGCGTCAAATGCGGTGTCGCCGTCGAAGTAATTTTCGAGCAGTGGTCGGCTGAAATCACTATGCCCAAATTCCGGCCTGTCGCAGGTAAGCCAGCAAGTTAGGCCTGGATCCGGGGCCTGAATACCGGCCTAATAAACCAACCTAGTTCGCCGCGCGGTCACATCGTGTCAGCAAGTCGGTCCGCGTCGGTAAATGCCTGTGCCATGGCGGCCGCAACAACATCGTCAGGCCCGAAGGTACCAGCCACGCGCACAGCGCCGATGTTTGTCACGCCGATGAACCCGAGCCAAGCCTTCAAATAGGCGAGTTGAAAATCCAGCCCGTCAATTTCTGGCAGGCTGCCAAAGGGCATTGCGCTGGCAGCAACGATTATCCCACGCCTCCCCTGGGCCAACCCCTCGACATTGCCATCGCTATCATTGCGGAATGTAAGGCCCGGCTGGGTCAATATATCAATATACTGCTTCAGCCGATACGGGATGCCGAAATTCCACATCGGCGTGGCTATCAAATAGCTATCAAATGAAAGGAATTGATCAGTCCATTTCTTCAGATCCCGCCATGCGTCTGCCTGCTCGGGATCAACCGCGTTGCCGGCGAGCAAATGATAGCGACCAGCAACTGCATCTTGATCAAACGCGGGTAAATCTATGTCGAACACGTCAAGACGCTCGACTGATAACGCCGGATATCGCTCTTTAAGGCGTGCCAGAAAACGATCGGCAACCATGGCTGATCGCGACCGTTCCTTGCGTGGGCTGGCACCGATATAAAGCAACCTGTTCATTCAACGCCCATTCCGATGTAGATGACATCGTCAATTATTTCGACGTCCCATACAATTATCGGCAATTTGGTTAATCTCCCCATGGCGGAACCATCCCGCATGTCGAAGCGCACACCGTGCGCCGGACAGAAGATATGAAACCCCCTCAATTTCCCGCCTTCGAGGGCCTGCAAGGCATGGCTACACCTGTTTTCGATAGCGAACACGCCTGCAGGGGTTCGTGCGACAAGCACAGACTTTCCATGCAGGACGAACTTACGGGTCCCATTTTCGGGAATATCCGAAAGCGGTGCAACAGGAACCTTCACGGTTTCAGTATCCTTGATCAACGGTGTGTCCTATCAGTCGAAAACTCATGAAAATCCCTTCGGCAAATCCGTACACTTTGCCCTCTGAAGATGCCTGAAATACCTTGAAAAAGCAATCATGATTGTCGTTTCAGGTTAGCGCTCTATACGGGAATCCAGCACTTTATAAAGGTCATGGGCTATGGATGCGAAGACGACGCGGCGGATCAAAGAAAACATCGCATTCGAAGCCGCGCGGACTAAGCCCCCGGCGGGATTTCCGCGGCTGCCCGACATAGCAGCGGCCCGCTACATCGATCCGCAATTTCTTGAACTGGAAAAGCAGGGTCTTTGGAAACGCAGCTGGCTTTATGCCGGCCACACTAGCCAAGTCGCCGAACCGGGCAGCTGGTTCCTAACGCGCAATACCGGGACGCCCATTCTAATCGTACGTGATCTGCAAGGTGAATTGCGCGCCTTCTACAACACCTGCCGCCATCGCGGCGGCCCACTTGTCGCAGAAGAGGCCGGTCAGGGCCGGGGGTTTGTGTGCGGCTATCACGGCTGGAGCTATGCGCTCGACGGTGAGTTGAAATCGGTACGCGACAAGCGCGATTTCGTCGATCTCGACTTTGCCTGTCGGTCGCTGCTGCACGTCCGCTGTGAAACGCTTGGAGGCTGGATTTTTATCAACGAGGACCCTGATGCGCTAGGGTTACTCGAAAGCTTGGGACCTTTGGAAAGCGAACTTCGGCAATTCGATCTCGACAATCTCATGCTCGTCCATTCGCGCAGCTATGACGTACCATGCAACGTCAAAGTTCTGCTCGATGTATTTTTGGAAGTGTATCATCTAAAATCGATCCATCAGGATACGGCCGATCGGTTCCTCGATCACCGCGGTATGACCGCTACTCTTTGGCCGCATGGCCATTCACGGATGGTCACGCCCAATCGTCGGCCCGATTGGATCGATCCCGGCACACGGGGAATGCCGGAAATCCAAAGCGTCACCGAGATACCCCGCATAAACAATGTCAGTTACAACATTTTTCCCAACATCGTGATGCCCCCAACGGCAACGGGTATACCCATGCTTGTTTTCTGGCCGCAATCGGCGAACACGATGCGGATTGAGTGCCATTGGTTTGGCCCTAAGCTTCCAGCAGAAGATCTCAGCCCGCTTTGGGACACGCGGATCAAAAATTTTGAAACGATCCTGCTCGAAGATCTGAGGTTCGCGGGAAAAATTCAAGAATCAGTCCGCGGGAAAAATTCAAGAATCAGTCGAAGGTCCTGGGTTCATAGGCATCCCCCTCAACTATCAGGAACGCCGCATCTATCATTGGCACGAGGAAGCAGATCGCCAGATAGGGCCCGAGTGCGTGCCGGCTCACATGCGCGTCGAACCCATGCTTGGCGACTGGATTGAAAAGCTTTGACCTAAATATGGCCAGGCGCAGCTGCGATTATTTTCCGCCAGGTGTGAAGATCATCAGCAAATTACCGGGCATATGGTTATAAAGACCATAGCCCGAGTTAACGACGACATGGCCATTGGCCACTGCCGCACCTGGGCCACTCATGCCTCCGCCTCTCGCTGTCGAACCTGAAATCGTCTTTACGGGCAATGTTGTGTCCACAGTCCATATCGGTTTGCCAGTACGGCTGTCATAGGCCCTAAAGCGACCATCAAGATGCCCCGCGAAAACAAATCCTGTTAGAGCCGTAACTGCCGAGGAAATGCCAGGATCACAGTTTGCTTTCTTGCCGCAAACGTTATCTGCTAATGACTTCCAGAACACACGGCCAGTTGCGCCATCGATTGCGTGAAGACCAGATCCGCGCAACTTTGCATTATAAACGCGGCCGTCATTCGTATCTGCCATGTCGTTGATTGGAACATAAACAAGACGCCCTTGCGCTGCCATCCCAAAATGGACACCGCCCTGCGTTCCCCCATGCCCAAGTGTCGTTTTCCAGACAGGCTTCCCAGTGTCCGGGTCAAGGCCAAACACATCTGCCGATTTCTGTCCGGCGACGATCATGGTTTTTCCGCCACCAATGGGCACAAGAAGAACTGAAGCCGCCACATCGAGATCAGGGCCGCTTTCCTTAGGGCAATTGTCATTGCCTATCATGCAACCAACATTCCAGGCATCGCCCTTGGTTAGCTGCGACTTCCAAATCCGCTTGCCCGTTTTTGCATTTACCGCAAACACAGCGTCGCTATTCCCATCAGCCGGGGAAGAGTAATTCTCTCCAGAGCCGAAATAGACCCGGTTTGTTGTCGCATCAAAAGTGGGGCTGTTCCAAATTGGAGCGCCCGACGGTCCGATGATATCCGTTCCAACTTTGGTCTTGCCATAGCGAACGCCCGGAGCGGTAACACTGTAATGCCGCCAATTTACGGAACCCGACTTGGCATTAAGTGCCACGACCGAACCCCTGAAAGTGCAGCATGCATAATTTGGATCGGCGGCAGCGGTTACCTCAAGTGACGAGACAGGAACGAAGAGTTGCCCCCCTCCAATAGTCGGCGTTCCTGTGATCGTTGCGTTTGAATGGTCATCTATTTTCGCCTTCCAAACGAGCTTACCCGTCATCGCATCAAGCGCATACAAGCGCGCCAACACATCCCCGAAATAAAGCCGCTTTGTCGCCGGATCTAAAACGACAGCAGTGCGGACTTCAGCCGATGCGCGGAAAGACCAACGCATACAGCCCGTTTCGAGGTCAAACGCGTATACTGTGCCGTCTTGGCTTCCTACAAACACCGCGCCCCAGCCGATCGAAGGCTGAGACCTAGCCCTTAGCGCTTTCGGATAAGCGAACGCCCATTTGAGTTTTAGCTGCGGGACCTGTTCCTTGGTCAAACCTGCCTGTTGGGCCGACACAAATCTATTGTTATCATGCCCCCAACCCGTCTTGGCGGGAAGTGATCCTGTGTCAAACCGCGCATGCTGCGCATCGCATGAAGCCGGCGGCGCAGGTGCCTTGTAATCTGCCAGTGATGTGCGGGTTAGATATTCTGCAATCTGCAGGCGTTGCACCGGAGAAAGTTTGGCGGCCTGCTGGCTCATTATCCCGCCATTCATGGAAGCCAGGATGGCGTCCGGGGACATCATTTCCAGCCATACCTGCTGGGGCGCTTTTGGCACGCCGCCATTATGGCAGGCCGCGCAATTTTCTAGAAACAGACCCTTTCCGGGATGCTTCTCAATATCAATGGTCGGGCCATCTCGCGACTGCATTTCGTCGGTCGAAGTCATTCGTTCGCCGGCGACCATATCAGCCGATGGTTGACTGCACCCTGAAAAGGCGAGCGACGCAGCTAAAACCAGTCCGATCCAACTGCGTCGCATAACCTTTTCCCCCACTTTTATTTAGAACTTTGCGCCAGCTTCAACGCCAAAGTAGCGTGGCGGGCCGTACAGCGTGAATGTCCACAAACCACCGACAACTTGGCTAGCCGTTTCATAACGCTTGTCGGTCAGGTTTTTGCCGACGAGGCGCAGCGAATATTTATCGTCCAAATCGGCAAGGGTAATCGACCCATTCAGTAGCGTCCGAGCGCGGAGGAATGTGTTATCCCGCGCATCCGAAATCGACTGCGTAAACAGGTTGCTTCCTACATAGCTCACATTCGCATTAACCGCCAATTTCAGATTGCTACTGACAGGTTTCGAATAAGTCCCGTCGACGGACCATTGCCATTTAGGCGCACGGTCCATCGGAGCTTTCGACAGATCATAGCCTGCAGGTATCGGCGTTACATATTTACGGTACTTCGCATCCTGATAACCAAGAACACCGCGAAGGGTTAGGCCGTCGGTTGGGATAAGTGTAGCCTCTGCCTCAAGGCCCTTTACCCGGGCGCTGGCTGCATTGAAGAAGCGTGTGACCTGATTAGGCTGACCATTGACAGTGATGGGCACAACAATCTGCTTTTGGAGATCGCTGTAATCCACCCAGAAACCCGTCAGGTTAAGCCGCGCGCGGTTGTCAAGGAACTGCGTCTTTACACCAGCCTCATAGCTGTCTGCCTTTTCAGGCTT
>Ga0209443_1002671_pt1 | contig 10453 bp, 10 predicted proteins | sample LauGreBMM110DCMD_2_FD_187571 | JGI IMG/M metagenome (GOLD analysis project Ga0209443, IMG submission 187571) | Freshwater lake microbial communities from Lake Michigan, USA - Su13.BD.MM110.DCMD (SPAdes) (version 2) | ecosystem: Environmental > Aquatic > Freshwater > Lake | place: Lake Michigan... | reverse complement strand
ATTACTCCACGCGGACATCTCGCCACAGGTCGAAAGCCCAATAAAAGGTTCTTGCCGAATTTTGTTATGAACTTAATGTTCAAGCTCCCCTGAGGCGGAGCTATCGCCGTTCCAACAGTTTTGAGTGTGCCATAACTAAAGGGATTCGAGCAAATTACAAGCAGAATGCCACGAAATCGTAGGGTCATATATATGATTAGAGCGTTCCCTACCGAAAGTTTGCGCATGCCTAGGCCGCCAGCCACTTCTCCCAAGCCTCGATTGGGTAATCCGAGAGTAACTGGCAAAGAACAGTTCTATACCCCGCCGGCAATTGCCGAGAGCATCATCAAGATTGTTCAAAAGCGACTAGGAAATCTTTCGGGTTACACCTTGCTAGAGCCTGCTGGGGGTACTGGTTCATTTATTGAAGCAGCCAAACGCTATGGCCTCACTAAAGTTATAAGTTTCGATATTGAACCACATCACAAAAAAATTAAATTAGGCGATTTCCTGGATCAGGAAATCTCTCGAAAAGGTTTAATAACTATCTCGAATCCACCCTTTGGGCGAAATAATTCTCTTTCTATTCCATTTTTTAACAAGGCGGCGCAAGTTTCGGACTTGATCGTATTCATAGTGCCTCGCTCTTGGCGCAAGTGGTCCGTGCAAAATCGGCTCAATCAAAATTTTCACTTAGTTAGGGATGATGATTTAGCAATTAATTACGTTGATGTAAACGGCGAAGATTCCCATGCAAAAGATAGATTGCGTACCTGCGTTCAATATTGGGAACGCAGAGAAACCATAAGGCCATTAATCAAAGTTCAAGATATGGGAATTATTGAGCGGACCACCCCGGATCAGGCGGATGCGGCGCTAACTATGTTCGGCTACAACTGTGGCAGCCTGACAACTGATTTTGAACGACGCAAGATCACTACCCGGATGTATTTGAAATTCACTCACCCTAAAGCCAAAAAAGCCATTGAGAATTCGGATTTTTCAAAGTTCTACTTAAACACTGCCTACACCGAGGCTTTGGCTTTACCCGAGATTAATTACGTGCTTAACGAATACATTTTTGGTGATCCGAAAGTTTTGCTAATTAAGTAAGTCAGGTCGATTCTGCGTTGTTCGTTGGATTGCTTGCTCATGTTTCCAGGCTGAAATTTTTGCGTGATCACCCGAAGTCAGAACTTGCGGCACTTCTAGATCGCGCCAAACAGGTGGGCGGGTGTAGACCGGACCCTCAAGTAAATTCTGCATGTCGCCAGCTGCAAAAGAATCATCAGCGAAACTATCCTGGTTTCCAAGGACGCCGGGCACTAGTCGAGCGATTGCTTCCACAATTACTAGAACGGCAACTTCGCCGCCAGCGAGCACGTAGTCGCCAATTGAAATTTCCTGCACCCGAATTCGCGTTTTATAGTGCTCGGCAACTCGCGCATCAATTCCTTCATATCTTCCGCAGGCAAAAACAATGTGCTTGGCAGTGGAGAGTTCCTGCGCCAGGCTTTGCGTAAATGGCACACCTGATGGTGTTGGAATTAGCAAAATCGTTTCATTCGTAACTAGATCATCTAGCGCGTTACCCCATGGCTCTGGTTTCATGACCATGCCAGGTCCCCCACCATAAGGAGAATCATCTACGGTTTGGTGTTTGTCGTGGGCTTGATCACGTAAGTCATGAACTGAAACTGACAAGAGTCCATCTTCGATTGCTTTACCCAGGAGCGAAAGTTGCAGCGGTTCTAGGTAGGCCGGAAATACAGTCACAACGTCGAGTTTCAACATCAGATTTCCTCGCCAAGTACAACTATTGCTTCGAGTTCATTTAAGAGTCCAGGTGGTGGCGTAATAACCACAGTTTTTGTCGCCAGATTTATGTCGGGCACAAATTCAGTGACAAATGGAATCAATGCTTCGGCCTCGCCAACGCGTAAAACCGTGAGTAGATCTTGACTTGGCAAGTGAATGACTTCGCCAATGGTGCCAACGTGCGTACCGTCGGCAAGCACTACGTTTAATCCAACTAGTTGATGGTCGTAATACTCGTCTGGATCTTGCGGTGACTGAGATGGATCAACTTCGATTGAAAGTGTTAAACCACGAAGCGTCTCGGCAGCATTGCGGTCATCGAATCCCGCAAAGTGAACAACAAAACGCCCACTATGCCACTTTGATGTGGCAACAGTGAGCGTTGTGTCATTGGAAGTCATCAAAACCGTGCCATCTGCATATCGATGATCTGGTTCATCTGTCATTGGTTCAACGAAAAGGTCGCCGCGCACGCCATGTGCTCGGCCAATGCGCCCGATTACGAGCTGCATTAGTTACCTTCCGTCGACGTCAAGAATGTCGATTCGCACATTGCCTTTGTCAGACAACGCGTTTACGACAGTGCGAAGCGCTGTTGCGGTGCGACCGGCTTTGCCGATCACCCGTCCCATATCTTCTGGATTTAGCTTGACCTCAAGAGTTGCACCTTTGCGATTGTTTTCGCGAACGACAACATCTTCGGGATGATCAACTATTCCCTTTACCAAGTGTTCTAAAGTTTCCTCAAGCATTAACTAAGCCTCTTCAGTTACTTCGGCTGGAGCTTCTTCAACTACTTCTGCTGCAACTTCCAAAACTTCTGGGGATGCTTCTGCTTCAGTGGAAACAACTGGCGCCTCTACAACAACTTCTTCGCTAGCTACAACTGCAACTTCTTCCGGCGCTGCCACAATCACTTCAACTGGCTTTTCTACCTTGGGACGAATTGTTGGAACGCGAGGCTCATTTGCCATGGCTGCAACAGTCTGCGCAAAGATGTCGTTCTTGGTGACCTTAACTTCTTTAACGCGAAGTGTTCCTTCAGCGCCTGGTAGGCCCTTAAATTTTTGCCAGTCACCAGTGATCTTCAGCAGAACCATAACTGGTTCAGTTGGCTGGGCGCCAACGCCTAGCCAGTACTGCACACGATCAGAATTGATCTTGATAAGACTTGGTTCTTCTTTTGGATGGTACAAACCGATTTCTTCGATGGCACGGCCATCACGAGCGGTGCGGGCATCGGCAATTACTACGCGGTATTGCGGGTTGCGGATGCTTCCCATGCGCTTAAGTTTGATCTTTACGGCCACGAGTTTTATTTCTCCTGATAATTGGTGTGACACAAAACCGTTATTGCAGCGGGGGCGCAATTAGTAAGTGTCTATGAATCCAACAGGGTTGCGGGTAGAGGGCCGGCTACCAAGTCGGGATTACTTATGAATCATGCCAGACAGAGCAAAAATCAGGAAATTGAAGGCTTAACCCTTTAATTAAGTGCCGTTTATGACGGTGCTCACTCAAGGGGATTGGAACCCCTAACCTTCTAATCCGTATTAATACAACTCTTTGATTTAGGTCCGGTAAGGCCAATTCTTAACAACTGCACTCCGGTATTGCTAGTTCCATTCAATGGAAAGGTCCTTCTGATCGGGTAAACCTAGGTGTTGCCCAAACTGTTGGAACAACTTTAGGAAATTAAAGGCTTTAAACCACTTTTGGTTGAGGATTACCTGATTCTGTTATTGCTTGTCTAATGTTTACTCGCAAAAGCAGTAATCCTCCAATCACAAAGAAAGCAATAATTAATAAAACACTTTGTCTATAAGAACCGGTTAAACCAAAAGCAATACCAAATGCAAGTGTCCCCAACCAACTAGTACCTCTTTCGCTTATTTCATAAAAAGAAAAGTATTGGGCTTCTTGAGCTCGAGGAATAACTTGAGAATAAAGAGATCTAGATAACGCTTGACTGCCACCAAGCACAAAACCAATACCGGCAGCAATCACCAGATAAGGATTTTGTTGCCCAGCAGGCAATCCATAAGTAATAACCACCATCAGAGTCCAAATTAAAAGAGTTATTAAAATAACTCTTTTAGCACCAATCCTGTTTGATAGTTTTGCCAATAAAAGTGCGCCACTAAGGGCAGTTATTTGCACAATCAAAATTGCAATCACTAATGAAATTTCTGTTAGTTTTAATTCCAAAATAGCGTAGGTGCCAGAAATGGCAATAACTGTTTGAATTCCATCATTATAAAATAGGTAAGCAATTAAAAACTTTAATGTTTCTGGATATTTTCTAACATCTTTTATAGTTGTCTTAAGTTCTTTGAAACCAATCGTTAATGCCTCAGATCCAACAGCACCCACTGGCCTATTTAAACTTCTTAAACCTCTCACGGTGACAATGGTGAAAAGTGCCCACCAAATACCAGCAGACATCATTGAAATTCTCACCGCTTCAGCTTGGGTAACCCCAAATGATTCATAACCTGCATACAAAATTATGTTCAAAATAAGCAGTAAACCACCACCGGCATAGCCAGCAGCCCAACCCCGAGATGAGACAGTGTCTCTTTGATCGGGAGATGCTAAATCTGGAATATATGAATTAGCAACAACGAGTGCTGCACCGAAAGAAATGTTTGCCACAATTAATAGAAAGGCACCAAGTGCAAATCTTCCATCTTTAACAAAATACAAACATATTGTTGAAAAAGAACCAATGTAAGCAAAAACAGCTAACAAGCCGTTTCTACTTTTGATTCGATCAGCAACACCACCCACAATTGGAAGAATAAAAACTTGCATGAGAACTGAAAAAGAAATTGCGTATGGATATAAAGATCCAGGTCGAATGTCTAATCCCCATATAGAAATCAGTCCTGAAGCATCAGCACTGTTTTCAGCTATGGAGGTTAAATAGGGTCCAATGAAAAGAGCTATTACTGTTGTCGAAAAAGCAGAATTAGCCCAGTCATACAAATACCAACTTCGCCTAACACTTTTTTTGGTTAATAAATCAGCTTCGGTCAAAACTGGTCTTCCTTAATATCCAATTGAACTCACGTGTTGCACATAATAGTAAGTGCAAATCTTGAGTTTGGAAAGCATTTGCTGTGGAGTTAGGCAGGGCTTTAGTACCAAATCAAATCGGATCCAAAGTAACGTGCCTGTTTTACGGTGAACACAATGTGACCAGTGCTAAGTTCGATTCCAACAGGTGCAAATAAACCCAAATAATATGGGAATTTTCGGTGGGGCGGGTCGTGCTCGAACCCCTAACCCTCTGATCCGTAGTACGCAACGCAGTGTCTCCCACTATCTCTAGTGGTTTAAACATACGACAAACATATCAAATAATTCTCAGGTTGTCTCAGCCAATATCAATTACTTGGCTACCTAAATGGCTCCCTAAATCAGCTTCGCACTCCAATCATCTGAAGAGTGAATTTCACATCTAATTAGCCTTACTAATCCGTGGGTCGTCGGTTCGAGCCCGTCAGGGGCCACTTTTATATTCGAAAACCCCAACCTGAGTAACACTTTCCTCGCTGGTCGTAGTGGCCTCATCTATTAGCCGCAACGAATCATAGAATTTGGTCATGCCACAGAACTCTTGGACCATAAGCATTGATACGGGCGGAACATTTACCGATTCTGTAGCCCGTGCCCAAGATGGAAACTTTATGGTGGCAAAAGTCCCTTCTACTCCAAGTGACCCAGGTCTTGCTCTTGTGCATTCAATTCAAGCCTTAATTGATCAAGGCCTAGATCCCAGCAAAATCAATTTAATTAGTCATGGAACCACAATTGCGACAAATGCAATTTTGACGAATCAATTTTCTAAAGTTGCATTGGTAGCGACAAGGGGATTCAAAGACATTTTGGCGCTTCGCAATGGAATCCGCCCCGACATTTATAACTTGCACGTTCCGCGACCAGCGCAGTTGGTAAGTCGAGGGGATTGCGTGGAGGTTTCTGAGCGAGTTACAACTGGCGGAAAGGTGCTAACTGCTCTGACTGAAATTGAAGTTGATCGTGTAATTGGAGAGTTAGAGTTAATTGATCCCGAGTCCATCGCAATTTGTTTGCTGTTTAGCTATAGCAATGACGATCACGAGTCAATGCTTGCTGAAAAGATTCGTCGATCGTTTCCAGGTATTCCAGTCACAGTATCGAGTGAGATTGTTCGCGAATTCCGTGAATATCCGCGAACCTCCACTACCGTAATTAATGCTGGACTACGCCCAATCGTCGGTAGTTATCTAGAAAGTGTTCAAAGCAAAATTGAAGATAGCGGCGTTCACGCTTCATTTCTCGTCATGCAATCCAACGGTGGATGTGCGGCAGCAATTAGATCAGCCGAGGAATCGCATCGTTTGATTCTTTCGGGACCAGCAGGTGGAGCTGCTGGATTAGTAGCCCTTGGTAGACAGCACGACCTGAATAAGTTAATCGGCCTTGACATGGGTGGCACTTCGACCGACATCTGTCTAGTTAAGGACGGAACACTTCCACTCAAATCAACTCAGATAATCAACGATCACACATTGCTGGCACCAACAGTAGACATACACACAATTGGTTCTGGTGGGGGAAGTATTGCGTTTGTTGACTCCACAGGACGACTTAAGGTTGGCCCAATGTCAGCAAAAGCAATACCTGGTCCTGCTGCATATTTACAGGGTGGCACTCTTGCCACTCTGACTGATGCGCATGTTGTTCTTGGCACGATTGGGCAACAAAGTCTGGCAAGTGGCTTAACTCTAAATAAGGAAGCTGCCGTGAAAGCTGTATCTGAGATTGCAAGCAAACTAGGTCAAGATGTTGTTCAAACGGCAATCGCGATAGTTTCGATATCGGTTGCGCACATGATTCGGGCACTTCGCCAGGTAAGCATTGAAAGAGGTTTAGATCCAAGGGATTTCACATTGGTTCCGTTTGGTGGTGCAGGACCATTACATGCAGGATTACTGCTTCGTAACTTGAATCTTGAATCAGCATTGATACCAAACCGTCCTGGCCTGTTTTCTGCTGAAGGCCTGCTCTCCGCGGGAGTGAGAATCGATGCAGCTCAAACCTTGCTCTCACCTTTTTCAGTTAATGAGATTCCTATGTATGTTAATTGGTTCAAGGACAAACAAAAAGAGTTGACAGAAAGATTGCTGCTTGATGGAATCTCGTCTGATCATATCGAGTTCGATTTTATCATTGATGCTCGTTATCTCGGCCAAGGTTACGAACTTCCGGTAAATTTGCTCGAGTCCTTAACTGATTTAGAAGAGTTGCCAAATCTTTTTCATGGTGCTCATGAAACGCTATATGGCCACGCAAACTTAGATCAGCCTGTTGAAGTAGTGACACTTCGCATGAGTGCGCGTGGAAGTTTTCCAAAACTAGAGCCAGCCAAGATTGAACAGGGTGACAAAACTATTGAAAAAGAAGCCAGCTTAGGCACACAGACGGTGATCTTCCCAGGATTTCCCTCTGGTATTGAAACTGCAATTTATCAGCGTGAAAAATTGTTAGCAGGAAACGAATTCAATGGCCCTTGCATAGTTCATCAAATGGATTCAACAACAGTTGTTCTCCCTGGACAAATAGTTAAGGTAACACCTCATGGGGATCTCTTGATAATGGAGGAAAGGCCATGACTCAAATTGATATTGACCTAATTACGCAAGAAATCTTAGAATCGGCTCTGATCTCAGCGGCACAAGAGATGGGTGGCGCTTTAAAATTCTCAAGCTATAGTCCAATTATTCGTGACATGGAAGATTTCTCGTGCGCCATCTTCACCAGTGATGGGGACTTAGTGGCACAGGCTGACTACATCCCAGCCCAATTAGGGGCAATGTCTTTAGTTGTGAAGTCTGTTATTTCAACTTGGAATGAAAACATCCATGATGGAGATGTCTTTATCTGTAATCACCCGTATCAAGGTGCAATGCATTTACCTGATGTGAATGTCGTTGCACCTGTTTTTCATGATGGCAAAGTCGTCTCTTGGGTTGGAACAGCGGCTCACCATATTGATGTTGGTGGTGTACATCCAGGAAGTGAAGGCCCAGAACTCACAGAGCTTTTTGCTGAAGGGTTAGTTATCCCACCCACTCGCTTGTATATAAAGGGTGAAGAAAATATAGATCTTATTGCCACAGTGACTGCTAACATTCGTGATCCCTTGAGCACCGTCAGCGACCTTAGGGCGCAAAGAGCCGCTTGCAATCTTGGAATGCAGCGCGTTTTGGAGCTAATTGAGTCTTATGGACATCCTGTTGTACAACAAGTTTTCCAAAACAGTCTGGAATCAGTCGAGAAAGCTATTAGGTACCGACTTAACCAACTTTCCGATGGCTCCGGCGATGCAATTGGATATCTGGATGATGATGGAAGATCAGGACCTCCAACCAAAGTTCAGGTAAAAATCTTCAAATCTGGCGATTCATTAACTATTGATTTATCTGACTGTGATCCTCAGGTAGCTGGTGCCATGAATGTGCCGTGGGCTAGCACTAGAGCAGGCATCGTTTATGCAGTTAGAGCAGTTCTTGCGCCAGAGTTGGCTGCCAACGACGGAATTTTGTGGGCCGTTGAAATTATTTGCCCACAAGGAAATGTCCTTAATCCATTTCCACCTGCAGCAGTTTCGGTCAGACACAACACTTGTCAACGTTTTGCTGACACCGCAATTCGTGCCCTAGTTGATTTGTGGCCACACCTTCAAGTTGCTGGCAGCAGTGTAACTTTTTTTGGGGTCAATATTGGAACAACATCGCCAAGTACCGGACAGTCGACCGTGCTCTCAGATGTTGTTGGCGGCGGTACCGGTGCATCTTTTGAACATGATGGTCTAGATGGCGTAGATACCTATATGTCGAACGTTGGACTAATGCCAATTGAGGTACTTGAAACAAATTATCAAGTACGAGTACTTAAGACTGAGTTGATTGATGGTTCAGGTGGCCGTGGCTTTCGAAATGGTGGTAGGGGGATTCGCCGGGAGTACCAAATCTTGGATCACACGCAGCACGCAACTTTTTATGCAGAACAAACGAATCCAGAGTTTGTAGCTCAGGGGCGTAACGGTGGAGAAAATGGAAAGCCATCAAAGTTGACGTTAATTGATCCCGACGGACAAATTGTTCCTATTCCAAGCAAGGTTTCAATGGACCTTGAGCCTGGAAGCATTATCCGCATCGAAACTAGTGGCGGCGGCGCCTTTGGCGAAGCTCCCTAAGTTTCACATACATGCCATCGATGAAGACGATGCACGCAAAGTCAGTTAGTCCATTTTGAATTTCTATGTAAGGCGCGTAGTCATCAGAGTCGTACAACTCTTCAACCAAAGCCACACTTGGGAAGCGAAGAACAGCTGACCAATTAGCGGTGGATGATACTTCTGGTGAACGATACATAAACAAAGCAGCCCCACCCGAAGGCGAGGCTACTTTGTTTGTTAATGAGTAGTTATTACTGGCTGGTCAACCAAGTTGTGAATACCTGGGTGTACAACTCGCGTGCTTCTTCGCCACAGTTTGGCACAGGTGTAATCAGTGCCTGCTTGTCAGCTGGGACAATAACGGCAGGATCTGATTTCAGTGCATCATCCATGAATTCCTCTGAACCCTTGATGCCATTGTCGTAACCAGAGAAATTACTCTCTTTGCCGGCAGACTTCGGATCCATGAACCAGTTGATGAAAATCTTGGCATTATCCAAGTTAGGCGCGCCAACTGGAACTGCCAAGTTATCTGCCCAAAGATTTAGGCCTTCACTTGGGTAGATGTACTGAACCTCAGGAATTTCAACCGTCATACGATGAGTTCCGCCATTCCAAGAATGACGCACGTTTGATGTGCCTGCTGTTACGCGCTCGATACCAGCATCTGAATCAATTACAGCCGGCTTAAATCCAGCAAGTAATTCCTCAGCTGCAATGTATTTTGCGGTGTCAGTTGTGCAGAGGTCAGCGGCGGCCACTCCAGTAGCACGCAGCGCTGCAGATACAACTTCAACTTGATCCTTAAGTGAATCCATCTTGTCTAGGCCTGCAGTGAAGTAGTCCTTCCAAGATTTGATATTGGCACATTCTGGTTCAGCAGCGAAGTTACACGCAATTCCAGTTGTTCCATACATCCAAGGAGCGGAGTAGTTGCGACCTGGGTCCCAATAAACATCTACTAAGTTATCTTTGATGTTGCCACCATTAGGGAAACCACTTACGCCAACATTCTGTAATAAACCAAGATCAATCATTTGCGCGACCATGTAATCAGAAGGAACGATCACGTCATAGCCGGTAGCACCTGATTGCAATTTAGCCAACAAAGTTTCGTTGCTGTCGTAGGTGTCCAAAATCACTTCAATGCCAGTTTCAGCAGTGAAGCGTTTTAGCTCTTCTGGATCGATGTAGTCGGTCCAGTTGTAAACGTTAACCACACCTGAACCAGTAGTTGGGAAATCCCCTGTGGTTGCAGTAGTAGTTTCGCTTGCACCTGAGTCAGCAGTAGTTTCGCCACCACACGCTGAAAGTAATAACGCTCCAGCAGCGAAAATGGCTGCGTATGAAGCTTTACGCTTATTTTTAACGGACATGGTTCTCCTTGATAGATGACTGTTCGAAAGATTAGGAAGTTAGGGAAAG
>Ga0209443_1002668_pt1 | contig 10459 bp, 9 predicted proteins | sample LauGreBMM110DCMD_2_FD_187571 | JGI IMG/M metagenome (GOLD analysis project Ga0209443, IMG submission 187571) | Freshwater lake microbial communities from Lake Michigan, USA - Su13.BD.MM110.DCMD (SPAdes) (version 2) | ecosystem: Environmental > Aquatic > Freshwater > Lake | place: Lake Michigan... | reverse complement strand
TTTCTGAAGCTGTAGTCTCTCTGACTGAAAAAATATTGGAACTTAAAAAAGAAACATTTTCTAATTTAACTCGCTGGCAACGGGTTCAATTATCCCGCCACCCTGAACGTCCTTATACTTTTGATTATATAGAAAAAATTTGTTCAGAGTTTATTGAAATTCATGGAGATAGGTCTGTAGCTGATGATAAGGCGATGGTTGGTGGTTTTGGTAACATTGATGGTGAATTTTCGGTCATGTTTATAGGCCAACAAAAAGGTCGGAATACAAAAGAAAGGCAATATCGAAATTTTGGTATGCCTAATCCTGAAGGTTATCGAAAAGCCCTTAGGCTGATGAAGATGGCTGAAAAATTCAATAAACCTATCGTCTGTTTAATTGACACGCCGGGTGCTTTTCCAGGAATTGAGGCAGAAGAAAGAGGTCAGGGGGAAGCTATTGCGAGAAACATTCGTGATATGTTTATGTTAAAGGTCCCAGTAATTTGTATCATCATAGGTGAGGGTGCATCTGGTGGAGCTTTGGGTATTGCGGTGGGTGACCGTGTTTTAATGATGGAAAATACCTGGTATTCAGTTATTTCACCCGAATCCTGTTCTTCTATACTTTGGAGAAGTTGGGATTATAAGGAACAAGCCGCTGAAGCTTTGAAGTTGACAGCGGATGATATGCTTAAAAACGGGTTAATTGACGGAATTATTTCTGAACCTTTAGGAGGAGCTCATTTAGCACCTGATGTGGCAGCTCAAAACATAAAAAAGGTAATCATATCTGAACTCAAAGTTTTGAATGCAATGTCTAGCTCTGAAAGGATCGATGCAAGAATTGACAAATTCAGTAAAATGGGCGTAGTTAAGGAGTAATATGAAATCTATAAATGCCCTTTTATTTGATTTAGGTAATGTCTTATTGCCTATTGATTTATCACTTACTTATCAGGCATTTAGTCAATTATCTACTTCTTTTAATCCGCTTGAAATTCAGGATAAAATAATCAATGAAGGTTTATGGTTAGGATATGAAGCTGGTTTGCTGAATGATGATGAGTTCAGGGATCTATTAAGAGATAAATTGAACTTGAATTGCTCTAATGACGAATTTGATCAAGCTTTTTCCGCATTATTATTAGATTTTCCTGCTAATGTGTATTCTTTATTACACGATTTAACGTCTAATTTCGATCTGTATTTGTTGTCCAACACAAGCATAATACATGCTCGGATATTTTTAAATAATCAGTTGGGTCCTAACGGAGAAAATTTATTTGGGCTATTTAAGAAAGCGCATTTTTCATATGAGATGGGATTAGTTAAACCTAATCCATTAATCTATCAGCAAGTATTAAAGGAAAATAATTTAAAGGCAGAGGAAATAGTGTTTTTTGATGATAATACTGCTAATATTGAATCAGCTTCTACATTAGGTATTGATTCTATTTTGATCGATCCAACAACATCTTTTTCTCAGATTTCTACAAAAATCAATGCACTATGTTAATATCTAGCCCCATTTTTGATTTTGTATTTAAAATTTCTGGTTGGTCTTTAGAAGGCAAATATCCTGCCGACCTTAAAAAAAGTATTGTAATTGTTGCCCCACATGCTTCATGGATTGACTTTCCAGTGGGTTTAGGTGCTCGCTCAATGATGAATATTCCTATTTTTTTTTGGGGTAAAAAAGAGTTGTTTGACGGGGCTTTTGGTTGGATGTTTCGTTGGCTTGGAGGTTATCCCGTTGACCGTAAAACTAAATCTAATCTAGTGGATTCGATCGTCGACATCTACGCTGAAAAGGAATCATTTGTGGCCGTTTTAGCGCCTGAAGGTACTCGAAAAGATGTGCAAGAATTACGTACGGGTTTTTATCATATAGCTCTAAAGGCTAATTTACCTATTATTATGATTGGATTTGATTATGTTAATAAAGTCATTAAAACTAGAGATCCCTTTTATCCTTCTGGAGAATTTAATGTGGACAAAAAAGTGATAGCTGAATTTTTCTCCACGATTCCAGGAATGCAAAAATCTTGGATTAAAAATTATTTAGATTGATTTTTAGCGTATAATACTATTTTTTCCGCGGCCAATTTTGATGCCCCTGATGGGCCAATTAGTTTATTTAAATTTTCGTAGTCGGCTTTCTGATTTTTATATTCAAAGGATGTTTTGTCCAGTAATTTCAGTAGCCATGCCTGTATATTTTTGCTATTGAATTCAGATTGAATCAGTTCCGGCACTGCTGGCTTGTCTAAAATAATATTCACTAAGGATATGTATTTTATTTTTATAACCATTTTTGCTAAAGTGTAAAATAGCCAATCTGTTTTGTAAACTACTATTTGTGGAATATTTAGCAAGGCAGTTTCTAATGTGGCTGTACCTGATGTCACGACCGCTACGGATGAGCAACTTAGTAAATCATAGGTTTGGTCATATACAACCTTGATGTTAGTTTGCTCGTATAGGTCTTTAAATTCAGAAACGCCTGCAATGATAAAATCTTGTTCTGGCCGCGATTTAACCAATTCTTCGAATATAGGTAAACTAGCTTTGATTTCTTGACGCCTACTGCCAGCTAATAAAGAGATGTAATCCTTATTTATGTATCTAAATTCAGGATTGGGAATAAATGCGTCAATGGCATCTTTTAGTGGATTGCCAATATAATGAGTTGAAATGCCTTTTTCTTTAAACAAATCTAGTTCAAAAGGGAAAATGACATATAATTGATCCACCCATTTTTTAATGGAATTTATTCTGCTCTTATTCCATGCCCATACTTTAGGAGCAATGTAAAATTGTGTATGAAATCCACCTAGTTTCGCAATTTTAGCTGCTTTCAGATTAAAGCCACCAAAGTCAATAAAGATTATGGTGTCAGGTTTGAATTCCTTTATCTGGTCAGAAAATAAATTAAATAAACTTTTTAGCCTAATTAGGTTTTTTAAAACTCCTAAAATACCCATGATGGCTAATTCCTGATGATGTACTAGTATATTAACTCCCGCAGAATTCATTTGATCGCCACCCCAACCTATTATTTCTGCCTTTGCGTCAATTAAGTTAATTTGTTTTACAAGGTTTGATCCATGTAAATCACCTGATTTCTCACCGGCAAGAATAAAATATTTCATCTATGATTCTCCATAGTATTCTACCGAGTTTTTATTGGTTTCAATCAAATGAATTTTGTGCAGACATGCATTTGTCGTAGTTCCTTCAGAAATTTTAGGTGCTAATATTTTCCAAAACTCCATGACTAAAATTTCACAACTTGCTAATTTGTTGGCCATGAAATCGACATCTAAATTTAGATTTTTATGGTCTACTTTATCGATTATTTCTACTTTAATTAAATCACCCAATTTTTTTAGGTCATATACAAATCCCGTTTCTGGATTAGGATTTCCTTTGACCGTAACGATAAGTTCAAAATTATGCCCATGCCAGTTATTGTTTGCACAAGGCCCAAATACTTCTAGATTTTTTTCTTCAGTCCAGTTTGGATTGAATAGCCGGTGTGCGGCATTGAAATGTTCCTTCCGGATTACGTATACCATTTGTTTTCAGTTTGTTTAAAGGACTTCTGGGAAAACAATAGCAGAATGTCCAAATATTTCACAAAGGTAAGAAACCTAATGAAGTTATTGTGTAAATTTAAAAATTAATCCCATTTTATGATCATAGTTACTGGTGCTGCTGGTTTTATCGGAAGTTGTTTAATTGCAAAATTGAATGAATTGAGTTTTAATTATATCATTGCCGTTGATGACTTTTCGAACGAAGAGAAGAATAATAATTTAATTGGAAAGAAAATTAAAGAACGTGTAGAAAGGTCAGATTTTTTCCAATGGCTGGATCTAAATAATCGGGAAGTGGAATTTCTTTTTCACATTGGAGCTAGAACGGATACGACAGAATTCAATAAAGAAATTTTCGATACATTAAACGTTAATTACTCAAAACATGTTTGGGAAGCATGTGTCAAATATCAAATACCCCTAGTATATGCTTCATCTGCGGCAACTTATGGTCTTGGGGAATTAGGTTACGACGATAATGAAAATGAAATTCATTTATTAAAGCCTTTAAATCCTTACGGAGATTCTAAAAATGACTTTGATAATTGGGCTTTACAACAAGAAGATAAACCATTTTTTTGGGCTGGACTCAAGTTTTTTAATGTGTATGGTCCAAATGAATACCATAAGAGTCGAATGGCATCGGTTATTTGGCATGCATATCGCCAAATTTTAGCTAATGGATCTTTAAAACTATTTAAATCTCATAAGCCTGAATACCAAGATGGCGAGCAGATTCGTGATTTTATTTATGTTAAAGATTTAGTGGATGTGTGTATATTTTTAATGGAACATCGGAAGAATTCCGGAATATATAATTTGGGAACCGGTAAGGCCAGGTCATTTAATGATTTAGGTAAATCTACTTTTACTGCCCTAAATAAGCCAGTTCAAATTAATTACATAGACACTCCTTTGGACATACGTGATAAATATCAATATTTTACGGAAGCCAATATGAAGAAGTTAGTTGACATAGGTTATACGCAACCCTTTTATACGTTGGAGGACGGTGTCAAAGACTATGTTCAAAATTACCTAGTTAAAGGTCTTTATTGGTAATTTTTTTCAAGCCCTCTTCAAGAAACCCTTTCCCATAGGCTAAGAGTTGAATATTCGCTGCGATAAGTCCTAAAAAAGCGATCAATAAACTTTTCGATTTAATTAGCGCATCTAATATAATAAGGATCCAATAGGCTATTAATAAGCTGCTAAAAATGATCCCAAATTTAACGTCAATAATATTCCAAATAACTGTATTCCAAAAAAAGATGAAGTAAGCCATCGGAATAAAATGTACCCATTTTAATTCCTTAGGAAAGAAGCGGCTAATATTAATTCTGGCCCTACCGAAAAAATGCAATTGATCGTAAAATTGAATAAAGGAAGTTCTTCTTTTGTGATAAATAAAAGCGTTGGGTAAGAGACCGGATTTGAATCCATTATCGATGCAACGAATACTAAATTCGATGTCTTCTCCCATACGGGTTATTTTGAATCCTCCCGTTTTTTCCCATACTTGTCTCGAGATACCCATATTAAAACTTCTGGGATGAAACTTGCCTCCTATATTTTTAGCTTTTCCTCTAATTCCTCCTGTGGTGAAAAAGCTAGTCATACTATAACTGATGGCTTTTTGAATAGGAGTGAAGCTCACATGTTCTCTGTCAGGGCCTCCAAATAAATCTAATTGCTCTTCATGGATACCCTTGTAAACCTCGGTCAGGTACGTTGGCTCAATTAATGCATCAGAATCTAAGATGACGAAAAAATCACCTTTAGCTCTTTCAAAGGCATAATTTCTGGCAAATCCTTGACCTCCATTTTCTTTAACAAAATAACAAATAGCTAATTTATTTTTAAATGTGTCAACTACTTCTTTTGAATCTATTTTTGACCCATCTTCAATGATTACAACTTCAAAATTAGGATAGTCTTGCTGAGTTAGGCAGTTTAATAATTCGGCTAATTCGATTGGCCGATTGTAAACAGGAATTATCACACTAAAAAAGGTGGATGCCATTCGCTTAGGAATTTTGCATGGACGTAAGCGTGTCCCAACTTGCTGATATTATTTTTTCTAGTTCTACTTCTCCTATTGAATCAGACAAAAACCAAGATTCAAATTGAGATGGTGGCAAATAAATACCTCTATTGAGCATTCCTCTGAAGTATTGCCCAAATTTAATTAGATCGGACGTTTTGGCATCATTAAAATTTTCTACTTTTTTATCCGTAAAGAATAGGGTAAACATAGAACCTATTTGACTGACGGAAGCTTTCATGTCTAATGAATTGATTTGCTTCGTAATAGCTTCAGCTAATATTTTGCCTTTTGCTTCAAGTCTTTGATATACCTCTGGATTTGATTGGATTAAACCTAACATCGCTAATCCAGCCGTGGTAGCTAATGGATTTCCGGACAATGTCCCTGCTTGGTATACTGGCCCCTCAGGTGCAATCATCTCCATGATATCAGCTCTTCCTCCATACGCGCCTACAGGTAATCCACCACCGATTATTTTGCCTAAGGTGGTCAAATCAGGTTTAATCCCACAGATACCTTGATATCCACTGGCGGATAAGCGAAATCCCGTCATTACTTCATCAAAAATCAACAAAGCATTGTGTTTTTCACAAAGTGTTTTTACCGCTTGTAAATATCCATTTTTAGGAATAACTAAACCCATATTTCCTACAACAGGTTCGACAATAACACAGGCAACAGTTCCGACGTTTGCGTCAAATAAAGCTTCTAATGAATTTATATCGTTGTAAATAGCCGTTAATGTATCTCGTGCAGTGGCTTGAGTTACTCCCGGACTATCTGGAGTTCCTAAGGTGGCGACGCCTGATCCAGCGGCAATTAAAAAAGAATCGCCATGTCCATGGTAGCAACCCTCAAATTTGATGATTTTATCTTTTTTAGTAAAAGCTCTTGCCAATCGTATCGCAGCCATCGTAGCTTCGGTTCCAGAACTTACCAATCGAACTTTTTCGATTGATGGAACCATGTCCGTTATTTTTTGGGCGATGAGAACTTCGTTGTAACTAGGAGCACCAAATGAGAACCCATTGGCTAATGCATTTCTAACCGCATCTTCTATGACAGGGTTTGCTTGTCCAAATAACATAGGACCCCAAGATCCTATTAAATCAATGTATGAATTACCATCTACATCATGTAAATAAGCTCCTTTAGCTGACTGAATGAATATCGGATTACCTCCTACGGATTTAAATGCTCTGACGGGGGAGTTAACTCCTCCTGGGATTAATTTTTTAGCTTGTTCAAAATAAATCGCACTTAAATTCGTCATTTACTTTTTCTTTTTAGGCGTATTTTTGGCATTCTTTTGTGTCTCCTCCATCGTCTTCATTTGTGTTTGTAAGTACTGAGAAAAGCGAGATTTTTTAGCTCCACCACTAGCGGCAATTTTCTTTCTATTCTCGTCTAAGATCAATTTGATTTTGTCTTCATTCACAAATTTTCTAATGGCTAATTGTTGGCCTATCGTCACTAAATTAGAAATGAAATAATAAAAACTTAATCCTGCAGGAAATGAATTCATGACAAACATGAAGATTACTGGCGTGAAATACGCCATCATTTTCATGTTGATGGGCTGTCCTGGTTGGTCAGGTGTGATTTGATTATTGTAATATCCATACGCTAATTGGGATACGGTCATCAACAAACAAAACATACTTACATGAGATCCGTAAAATGGAATCGTAAATGGTAAGGAAACAATGGAATCAAAAGTGGACAAATCTTCCGCCCAGAGAAATGATTCTTGCCTTAGATTGATCAAATTAGGAAATAGCATAAACACAGCCATTAATACGGGCATGGTAGCTAAAACAGGTACACAGCCGCTCAACGGATTTACTCCTACTTCACCATAGAGTTTCATGGTTTCTTGTTGAACTTTAGCCGCATCATCTCCAATTTTCTCTTTAATAGCAGCTATTTCAGGAGCTAAAATTCTTGTTTTTGCCATCGAAACATACGATTTATATGTAAGGGGCAATAATGCTGTTTTAATAATTAAAACGAGTACAATAATCAGTAAACCGTAGTTTGAAAATATGCTTTCAAGGAAATCAAATAGGGGTACAAATATGTATCTCGTAATAGGCAACAAAAAATCATAGCTAAGTTTAACATTTTTACCAAACGAAGGAGCTATGGTTTTTACAATCGAATAATCATTCGGGCCAAAGTAAAAATTAAAGTTTGATTTGCCTGATTTTAAGTCTTGTGTAGATCCTGTAATTTGCGCATCTAATGTCTTAATGTAAGTCGAATCAGATAAATTCGGTGTAGATGTAATGGAAGCTTTTACAAATTTTGATCCTTCAGGTATTAATCCAGTTAAGAAATATTTCTTTTTGAATGCGATCCAATCCGTTGATTTTAAAATATTATCTGTTTCAATGGAAGAAGGGTTTTCTGATAAATCGTCGAATTCTTCATCTTCTGTGAGAAGGTAATTGATCGTTGCTTTTCTTTCTTCATTGATGTCTTTTTCATTTTGAATGATATTTTCTTTCCAATGAATTTGGTATTCATTCCCTAAAATTTGATCTGATATTTCTCTAACATCTATCCCATAACCAAGTTGGTAGCCTTTGGCGGCCAATGTATACTTTACTTTTATTTTTTTGCCCGTTGGCAATACTGAAGTATAATAAATCTCCCCATCTTTTTTCTCTAGCGTATAGGCTAATGCATTCAAATTTATTTTAGCTGAAATGGTCGGTATTTCTACATTGAAAACATCTTTTTTAGAGTCAAAAATGATTAAACCCGTAGGGACATTAGCCGCATAGTTTTTATAGCTTTTAAAATTCTTTAGTTGGACAGAAATGATCCGAGCACCCATATTGGACGTTACGATTTTAATTTCGTTATTTTCCAAAATGCTTAATTCTTCCTTAATTGAAGTATCTGAAGCGGCTACATTGATTGCTTTGGATGTTGAATCAGCATTCGATTGAACAATAGCTTTCTTTTTAGGCGTTGTTGCTTCTATTTTTGCTTTTGGATTATCGATGGGTTCTTTGGGTGCAAAAAAATATTGATAGCCCAATAGCATTGCCATGATTAATACGATTCCTGTAACTGAATTCTTATCCATAAATACTATTTTGAATTTTTAATAAATGGTACGGCGTGTTGGTATGCTGCTTTTACAAATTGAACAAACAATGGGGCCGGGGCCTCCACAGTTGATTTATATTCTGGGTGAAATTGAACGCCAATAAAAAAGGGATGATTGGGCAGTTCCACTATTTCAACTAAATTGGATTCAGGATTTGTACCCGACATAATTAATCCGGCCTCTTTAAATTTCTCTAGATAGGCATTATTGAATTCATACCTATGTCGATGTCTTTCTTGAATCAATGATTTTCCATAAACTTTATGTGCCAATGTTCCTTTTTCAATTTTACATGAATAGGCTCCTAAACGCATGGTTCCTCCTTTGGAAGAAATATCTTTTTGTGATTCCATCAAATCAATTACGGGATATTGCGTTTCAGGGTTCATTTCAAAGGAATGTGCTTCATCTAATCCCATGACGTTTCTCGCAAATTCAATGACTGCACATTGCATGCCTAAACAAACCCCTAAAAACGGTATTTTGTTCTCTCGAGCATATTTTACAGCATTTATTTTACCTTGAATACCTCTTTCGCCAAATCCAGGAGCTACCAAAATACCATCCAATCCTGCTAATGTTTCTTCTACTAAATCATCATCCATCGTTTCAGATGAAATCCATTTCAAATTCACTTTGATTTCATTAGATACTCCAGCATGGATAAATGATTCTGCGATTGATTTGTAGGAATCTTTTAGTTCAACGTATTTTCCGATAAGGCCAATGGTTATTTCAAATTTTGGAGCTTTTAATTTTTCCAAAAACTTTTTCCATTGGACCAAATTAGAATCTACATCATTGTAGATATCTAACTTATAAAGAACTCGGCTATCCAACCTTTGTTCTTGCATAAGTATAGGCACATCGTAAATGGTTTCTGCATCTCTAGCTTCTATAACATCTTGCTCTGTGACATTGCAAAAAAGTCCAATCTTCCTTTTCATTTCTTGGGGAAGTGGGTGCTCCGTGCGGCAAACTAAAATATCGGGTTGAATTCCTGATTCTGATAATGTTTTTACGGAATGTTGTGTTGGCTTAGTCTTTAACTCACCAGCAGATGCTAAATATGGAATTAAAGTTAAGTGAATAAATAAAGTATTTTTTTCGCCTAAATCCCATTTTAATTGCCTTGCAGCTTCTATAAATGGTAGTGATTCTATATCTCCGACGCATCCGCCAATCTCAGTGATGACAATATCAAACTTTCCTGTCTCACCCAAAATTAAAAAATTTCGCTTAATCTCATCCGTTATGTGAGGGACGACCTGTACGGTTTTACCTAAATAATCACCTCTACGCTCTTTGCTTATGACATTATGATAAATTCTGCCTGTCGTAATATTATTTGATTGACTTGTGGGGGTATTTAAAAAACGCTCATAATGACCTAAGTCCAAATCTGTCTCCGCTCCATCATTGGTCACATAGCATTCGCCATGTTCATAGGGATTTAAAGTCCCAGGATCGATATTGATATAAGGGTCAAATTTTTGAATCGTACATGTTAAGCCCCTTGCTTGTAAAAGCTTAGCAAGGGATGATGCTACGATGCCTTTTCCAAGTGAACTTGTTACGCCACCCGTAACAAAAATGTACTTTGATTTTTTGGGATTCCCCTTGCCAGACATTAGGATTTTCTTTATTTGGTTACGGGAAACAAAGATAGCGAATAAAACCCACACAGAATTAATCCTATTTTTATTTTATC
>Ga0209443_1002666_pt1 | contig 10464 bp, 12 predicted proteins | sample LauGreBMM110DCMD_2_FD_187571 | JGI IMG/M metagenome (GOLD analysis project Ga0209443, IMG submission 187571) | Freshwater lake microbial communities from Lake Michigan, USA - Su13.BD.MM110.DCMD (SPAdes) (version 2) | ecosystem: Environmental > Aquatic > Freshwater > Lake | place: Lake Michigan... | reverse complement strand
AGGTCGTAGACGAGTTGGTCGAGGATGTAGTGGTTGTCCGGGACCGCGCGTGACGGGTCGACCGCCTTGAACTCCGACAGGAGGGCGGGAGCGATATCCAGCGGCGCCAAAAGCGAGCCGCCCCAGAGCGCGTCCCGGAACAGGAGCAGCGCCAGCAGCAACTGCACCGCCAAGAACCCGGCGAGCGCGCGGCCGGTCGGACCACTGCGGGTGTCCGCGGGCGTGTTCATCGGCATCCTATCCGGCGCGACCGACCGCGAGCAGGCTCTGTCCGAACGGAGGACGGCAGAGGCGCGATTCGAGCGTGTGGACGACGGGGAAGATGGCGCGGTCGAAGAAGCGGACCTCCCGCGTCTCGAAGGTGCGCTTGCGGCGGAGGCAGAAGTTCAGCCACCAAGCGAAGTAGCCGACGCAGTTGAAGTAGCTGAGCCGTTCCACGGTGAACCCCGCGGCGGTGAGCTTGCGCCGCAGTTCCGGCTTCGTGTAGCGGCGGAAGTGGCCGAAATCCTTGTCGATCGGCGCGTAGATCTCCGGGCGGGCCGGGATGAAGAGGCAGACCCGGCCGCGCCGGTCGGCGAGCAAGCCGTGCCACGCTTTGAGTTCCGCTGAGTCGTGCTCGATGTGCTCGAGCACGTTGATGGCGACGATCGCGTCCCATCCGGTCCGCTCCGGGAGGTCCGAGACGATGCCTTCGACCAGGCGCGTCGCCGGGTTGTCCCGCCGGAACGCGGCGTGGAAGCGGGCGTCGGGTTCGACCGCGACGAGGTCCTCGACACCGGGAAGGGCCCGGAACACCGAGGTCATCTGGCCGATGCCGGCACCGACCTCGACGACCTTGCCGCGGAGCGCCGGAGCGAACTCCTCGGCGAGCGCGGCCCGGTAGTTCTTGGCCTCGGCCAACGCGGCGAACTCGAAGTCCGCCGTCGCCGCGGTCGTGTTGACGCCGGAGGCCGTCATCAGTGGAGCAGCCCGTACCGGGCGATGCAGCGGAGGGCGCTGAAGCCGTCCTTCCAGCCGATCTTCTTGCCTTCGGCGTAGGTGCGCCCGTTGTAGCTGACCGGCACCTCGAAGACGCGCACGCCGAGCCTGGCGACCTTGGCGGTGATCTCAGGCTCGAAACCGAAGCGGTCCTCCTCGACCTGGATCTGTTTCAGCACCTCCAGGCGGAAGACCTTGTAGCAGGTCTCCATGTCGGTGAGCGAGAGGTTGGTGGCCATGTTCGAGAGCGTGGTGAGCACCTTGTTGCCCACGCTGTGCCAGTAGTAGAGCACCCGGTGCGGACCGCCGGCGAAGCGGCTGCCGAAGACGACATCGGCCTTCTCGGCGAGCAGCGGGAGGAGGAGCGTCCAGTACTCCGTGGGATCGTACTCGAGGTCGGCGTCCTGGATGATGACGTAGGGTGCGGTGGCGTGGGCGAACCCGGTCCGGAGGGCCGCGCCTTTGCCTTGGTTCACCTCGTGGCGGAACAGCTTCACCCTCGGGTCGCGCTGCGGCCACTCCTGCAAGGCGGCCCAGGTGTCGTCCGTCGAGCAATCCTCGACGATCACCAGCTCCTGGACCGGCGCTTGGGCCAGGACCATGGCGATGATCTGCCCGACGGTGGCCGCCTCGTTGTAGACCGGCATCACCACCGAGAGGCACGGCTTGATGTCGGCATTGCTGTCGGGCCGAGGGCGCGACAGATACGGGTTGGTGGAGGTCAAGTTCACGACGGGATGGATCCGGTCCGCTCGAAGACGAGCAGTTCCCAGGACCACAGACGGAGATGAACATGCCGGAGAAGGCGGAACCGGGGCAGGAAAAAAACGCGGTCAGGACGCTCCGGATATGCTGGCGGAGGAACCGTCATCCCGGCCAGATGCCGGACCATGACGCGGACCTTCTGTATCCCTATCGACACGCGCGGATCGACCGACACGGTGAGCAGGCGGTCGGCGCGGAGGATCCCCGAGAATCCATCCGCGAGACCGGCCGGATCCTCGAACGGACCCACGGCGACGACCGCGTCGAACATCCCGGCATCCGACGGGACGCCGTGGCCCGGATGCCACGGTCGCCGCCGGTGTCCTTGTGGCGTCGTCACCTCGGCGGTCGGCGACGGGTCGAGCCCGAGGCTGCCGGGCCCGGCGAACCCCGACCGCCCCAGCAGCCAGTCCTGGCCGCGGCCCATGGCCAGGATCTTCATCCCGGGGATCAGATGATCCGCGATCCGCCGGATGTCCCGGGCGCGCAGGAACCGGTCGACGAGGTCCATGGCGATGCCCGGCCTGGCGACCGGAGGCCCCGTATCCCCGCGGGATGCGGCGGTCGGATGGATCTGCGGAGGGTGGCGGACTTCACGTGGGGCCCGGGTGGCGGGTCGGGCGGGAAGGGTCCAGGCCGCGTCACCGATGGAGACCGACGCCACGATTTGGGCCGGCGGATAAATGCGGATTGAAACGGAGCGGGCCGCCGTTAGTTTCCGCGGGTCCTCCGGCAGTGTCGCGGGCTCGGTGCAACCTTTGCCGACCGTTGGTGTTTGCACGCTGCGCCCTTCCGAGGGACACACAATCGTTCTCCGCCATGAAACTCCGCTCGAACCTCCGCCGTTCCCCGCTCCGCGCGGGCTTCACGCTCATCGAGATCATGATCGTCATCATGATCATCGGCCTGCTCGCGATGGTGGCGATCCCGAACATCAACGGCGCGCTCGCCACCGCCCGCCTCGGCTCGATCGTCCAGAACCTCCGGGTCATCGACAACCAGAAGCAACTTTGGGCCGCGGAGCACAAGAAGGGCGACAACGACACGCCCTCGGAGCAGGATCTGTCGCCGTATTTCCAGAACGGCAAGTTCCCGGTCGCGGTCGTCGGCGAGACCTACAACATCAATTCCGTCGGTCAGCAGCCCACCGCCACGACGCCTTCTCGGATCAAGACGCCCAAGCTGACCATCGAGGCCGGCGGCATCGTGACCATCCCGGACAAGTGAGCGGGTCGCGGCCGGGGTCCTCCCGCGGTGGACCTATCTGCCTTCTTGCCGGCACACCGGCTTTCCATCGGCGCGCGCCAGACCGGCTTCACGCTCCAAGAGGGTCGGGTGCGAGTAGTGCCAAGCGCTGAACAGCGGATGCGGCGTGAGGTTGGAGAGGTTCTTCTCGGTGAGCTTCCGCAGCGCGCCGGTGAGCGACGCGGACTCCCCCATCGCGTCGGCCGCGTAGGCGTCGGCCTCGTATTCGTGGCGGCGTGACCAGAAGTTCCCGAGCGGCCCGAACCAGAAGGTCACCGCCCCGCTCAGCAGCGCGAACAGCAGCAGCGCGGGGGCCACGCCGGCGTCCGCTGCGAAGCCGAACGCCCGGTAGAACGAGGCCTGCTCCGCCAGCCAACCGATCAGCGCGAACGCCGCCAGCGAGCTCACGGCCGCCCATGCCAGCATCTTCGGGATGTGCCCCCGCTTGTGGTGGCCGACCTCGTGGGCCAGGACGGCCTCCAGTTCGGGCTCGCTCAGTTGTGCGATGAGCGTGTCGAAGAGCACGATCTTTCGGAACGGGCCGAACCCGGTGAAGAAGGCGTTCGAGTGGCGCGAACGCTTGCTGCCGTCCATCACCAGGATCGTCTTCGCGGAGAAACCGGTCCGCTCGCCGAGCTTCAGGAGGCGGTCGCGCAGGGATCCTTCGGCGAGCGGCGTGAGCGTGTTGAACAGCGGAAGGATCAACACCGGTGCGACCACCATCATCACGAGCTGGAAGCCCGTCATCACCGCCCACGCCCAGAGCCACCAGAGCGGGCCCATCCATCCGACCAGCTTCAGCATGAGCCCCAAGAGGGGATAACCGATCACCACCGCGAGCAGGAGGCCCTTCACCCGGTCGAGCAGCCAGAGCTTCGGGGTCGTGGTGTTGAAGCCGAACCGTTCCTCCAGGCGGAATTGTCCCCACCAATCGAAGGGCAAGGACGGCACCGAGAGCGCCGCGCCGACGGCGAACAACCAGGCGGCATCCGCCCAGGCGGAGTCGCCGACGTGGGCGCGGGACCAGCCGAAGCTCCCCGCCAGCGGCCCCCCGAACAAGGCGACGAGCAGGACGACCATGCCCCAGCCGTCCTCCCATCCGCCGAAACGCGATCTCGCGAGGGTGTAGGCGACCGACTTCGCGTAGGTCGGGGCATCCACGATGTGGCGGAACGCCTCGGGCACGGCATCGGCGTGGGCCCGGACGTGCCGGCGGTTGAGCCACGCCAAGCCGGCTTCGGCGGCCCATCGCAGCAGAAGGATCGCGGCGGCCGAGATCGGGATGAATTCCATGGACGGCATGTCAGTCCGGCAACAGTTGACGATTCCAAGCATCCGGCACAACGCCGGGCGCGATCGATGATTGCACGTCTACGTACCAAGTTTATCCTGTCGCGACAAACCGCATGAAAACACTGGGAGCATTGCTCTTGATCGCTGTTCTGGGATTCGGCGGTTGGACCGTCTGGCAGAAGAAGCAGACGGCCGCCTCGACGGTCGCCGCCGCCAGCGGTCGTCCGACCACCGCGACGCTCGAGACGCGGAGCATCCGCTTCGCGGTGAGCGCGGCCGGTGAGATCACGCCCTCCGAGCAGGTGAGCGTGCGGCCCGAGGTGAACGGCAAGATCCTTCTGCTGCCCGTGGACGTGGGCGACGTCCTCAAGAAGGACCAACTGTTGTTCCAGCTCGACGACCGCGACCTGCAGATCGAGAAGCAGTCCCAGGAGACCGCCATCGATCGCAGCAAGCTGCAGATGGACCAGTCGGAACGGGATCACAAGAGGGCGCAGCAGCTGTTCGACGTGAAGCTCCTCCCGCTGCAGGACTACGAGGACACCCGCACGCGGTTCGCGCTCGCGAAGAACGACATCGAGCGTGCCCAGAAGACCCTCGACCTCGTGAACGACAAGCTGCGCAAGACCCGCGTCACGGCGCCTTTCGATTGCACCGTGCTCACGCGTCCCGTCTCGAACGGCCAGGCGGTCAGCGGTTCCGGCGGCTTCAATTCCGGCACCGAGGTGCTGACCATCGCGAATCTCAACGACCTCATCATCAACGCGCACATCAACCAGGCCGACGTCACCCGGCTCCGCGTCGAACAAGAGGTCGAGGTCAGCATCGAGGCCGTCCCCGGCCTCAAGATCACCGGCAAGGTCGAGCGCATCGCGCCGCAGGCGATGATCAAGAACAACATCAAGGGCTTCGCCGCGCGCATCCTGCTCAAGAACGTCGACAAGCGGGTGCGGCCGGGCATGACCGCCAACATCTCCATCCCGGTCGCCAGCGCCGACGATGTCGTCGCCGCGCCGCTCGCCGCGGTGTTCACCGAGTTCAACCCGGAGACGAAACAGCAGGAGCGCTATGTCTGGTTGCAGACCGGTGAGGAGTGGGAACGGCGTCCGATCACCATCGGCGTGAGCGATTATTTCTTCGCTGAGGTCACGACCGGCCTGAAGTCCGGCGACACGGTGGCGCTCGAGGACAAGGCCAAGGTCGCCAAAGCGGCGCCCGCCAAGACGGCGGGGGCTCCCAAGACGGCCGGTGGTTCCACCAAGACCGCTGCTCCGGCCGCGCGGACGCAGGCGGCCACGCGCTGATCCTCCCGACGTCCCGCGACCTCCTGCTCTCCACCCAACCACATCGCACCCCGCACGTGGCACTCCTCGAACTCCGCAACGTCAGCAAAATCTACCACCTCGGCGGCGAGGAGATCCGGGCGCTCGACGACGTCTCGCTCGACATCGACGCCGGCGAGTTCTGCTCGATCATCGGGCCGTCCGGCAGCGGCAAGTCGACGTTGATGCACATCCTCGGCTGCCTCGATTCGCCGAGCAAAGGCACGATCCAGCTCGACGGCACCGAGATCCAGAAAGCCTCGACCCGCGAACTCGCGCAGATCCGGAACCGCAAGATCGGGTTCGTGTTCCAGTTCTTCAACCTCCTGCCCAAGCTCAACGTCGTCCAGAACGTCGAGCTGCCGATGATCTACGCGGGCATCGGCGGACGCGAACGCCGCGAGCGCGCGCTGAAGGCTCTCGAGCAGGTCGAGCTCACCAACCGGCTCAAGAACCGTCCGTCGCAGCTCTCGGGCGGCCAGCAGCAGCGCGTCGCCATCGCCCGGGCGCTGGTGAACGACCCCAAGATCATCTTCGCCGACGAACCCACCGGCAACCTCGACACCCACACCGGCGAAGTGATCCTCGCTCTCTTCCGCCGGCTCAGCCACGAAGGTCGCACGGTCATCCTCGTCACCCACAACCCCGAGATCGCGGCCGTCACCCCGCGCCGCATCGAGATCCGCAACGGCAAGATCGCCGACAAGGTGGACGACCGCCTCGCCGGCCTGGACCGGACGCCGTTGCTTTCCGGTGCCGGGCATTGAGGGGATCGTATGTTGCGCGACGATCACATGCTCAGGCTCGCGGAGCAGGTCGGCTCCGCCATCGCGGCCGGCTTGGCCGAGGGCGGGCCCAGGACGACGACCGGGATGTCGGATGACCTGGCGACACTCTGCCGGCAGCACGTCGGGATCGATCTGAGCATCGTGTTCGGCCTCTCGCCCGACGGCCTGCGTGAAGTGCTGGCGCAATCCGGTCCGGCCTCGGTGCCGAAGAGCGCCGCGCTCGCCGAGATCCTGCTCGCGCAGGGCCGCTTGGCCGAGCTCCGCGGCGACCGGGCCGTCGTCGTGCCCTGCCACGTCCACGCGTTCCATCTGCTCCGGACCTGCGGGCCGTCGGTCCGCGCGGCGGATATCGGCGTGCACGAGGCCAAGATCGCTGCCACCTCCGACCGGTTGCGCGAGCTCGGGCTTTCCGCCTACGTCGCGCAGGAGGCCTCCCGGCGCCCGGATGCCGCCGGTTTTTCCGGCCCCTCGTCCTGATGAGCCTCTGGAACGCCGTCATCGTCGGTCTGAAGGAGATCTGGGCGCACAAGTTCCGCAGCCTGCTCACCATGCTGGGGATCATCCTCGGCGTGTCGTCGCTCATCGCCATGAGCGCTCTGGTCACCGGCATGGAGAAGGGCGCCAAGGAATCCCTCATCGCCGTCGGCGGCCTGCAGAAGATGCGGGTCGAGGCGGCGCCGTTGCCGGTCGACCAGCGGCATCTCCGCGATTTCGCCACCGGCGTGACCTTGCGCGACGTCTACGCGCTCCAGCGGAGCGCGCCCGAGATCCTCGAGGTCTCTCCGCAGATGCGCCTCGAACCGCAGCCGACCTTGGCCGCCAACGGCAAGACCTACCGCACCTGGATGATCTCCGGCGTCTGGCCGGTGCAGCTGGAGATGATGGAGCACACCGTCGAGCACGGCCGCATGTTCACCGCGTTGGACAACGAGCTCGCGCGCAACGTCTGCGTCATCGGCGACGGTGTCCGCGACGCCCTATGGGGCAGCCCCGAGGAGACCGGCGAACCGGTGATCCCCATCGGCCGCGAGATGACCATCAGCGGCTATCCCTTCACGGTGGTCGGCATGTTCCAGCACTACGAGAGCGAGCAGGAACGCAAGACCCGGGAGCTGGACGAGGCCGAGGCGGCGCAACTCAAGGCCGCAGGGGTGACGAATTCCGCGACCGGCCCGACGCGCAGCCGCGGATGGGGCGGTTCGGGACGCGGCAGCTGGTCGCCGTTCCGGATGAAGAACAGCACCGTCTACCTCCCGCTCAACACCGCGTGGCTGAAACTCAAGGCCGGCCTCACCAACTCCCCGGCCGAGCCCAAGCTGAGCGACATGGAGATCAAGGTGCGCGATGTCGCGCAGCTCGACCTCGCCATGACGCAGATCCGCAACGTGCTCATGGTGACCCATCGCGGAATCGAGGACTTCTCCTTCCGCACGCAGGAGGACTGGGCGGAGCAGATCGGCACCTTCATCAGCAACGCGCGCCTCAGCGGCGGCATCATCGCCGGCATCAGCCTGCTCGTCGGCGGCATCGGCATCATGAACATCATGCTCGCCAGCATCAGCGAGCGCATCCGCGAGATCGGCATCCGCAAGGCCGTCGGCGCCGGCGGCCTGGACATCTTCACCCAGATCGTCGTCGAGAGCACGGTGATCGCCGTCGTCGGCGGTCTGGCCGGGCTCGCGACCAGCATCGGTCTCATCCGCGTGATCACCTACGTCACGCCGACCGACAACGCGCCGATCGTGACCCTCACCTCGATGCTCCTCGCCTTCGGCGCCAGCGTGCTCATCGGCGTGCTCGCCGGCCTGTTCCCCGCCATCAAGGCGGCGCGGATGGACGTCATCCAGTCGCTGAGGTATGACTGAACGACCGGGACATCGATCAATCGCCCACGGGGCTTTGCCGGAGCCGGTGGGGCAGGTCGTGCGCGCCGTGCATCACGCGGACGAGCAGCACGGTCTCGCCCTCGATCCGGTAGAACACGACGTGGGCATTGAAGGGACGGATGGCCATCACAGAACACAGGCCTTGCAACGCGGGAGAGCGGAATCTCCTCGGGCGTCCGGAAAATGGGTGGCGGGCCAAGCGCGACAACGTCTCCGTCACGGCCGACGTGCAACGTTCCGCCAGTTCAAACCCGCCCTGCTCGACATACCAACCGGCTTGTTCCTTGAGGTCGGCGCGGAACTCGACGGAACGGATGACCGTGAAACTCATCGCGCGGCGTGCTTCGCGCGTAGCTCGGCGAGGATCTCCTGCATCTCTTCCGGCCGCCACGGCGTCTTCGGGCTGTCGATGGCCTCCAGCAACCACGCCTCCGTCTGGAGTGATTCCTCCTCCGGTCCGATCCGGTTCACGCGATACTCGCGCACGGCTTCGGCGACGGCGGTCGGAGCGTCGGGGAAGACACCGTCCGCGACCTTGCGCTCGATGTATTCCGCCAAGTCTTTGGGAAGCTCCACAGTCATGGTCGAAGTCTGCGCGGCCACGCGTCCGTGTCAACGCGTGCTGGACACTCCGCTCCACATACCCTGCTCCGCGTTCTCGTGAACCTCCTCAACACCATCCTCATCGGCCTGAAGGAGATCTGGGCGCACAAGTTCCGCAGCTTGTTGACGATGCTCGGCATCATCCTCGGCGTCGCCTCGCTCGTGGGCATGGCCGCCATCATCAAGGGCATGGAGAACGGGATGAAGGAGACCATGGTCGCCATGGGCGGAGTCGACAAGGTGCTGCTCCGCATGCAACCCGTCCCGGCGTGGCAGGACCACCTCGCCGACCAGGCCCCGGGCCGCACGATGGCCGATGTCATGGCCTTGCGGCGGAGCGCTCCGTTGATCCGCGTCGTCTCGCCCGAGATGGCCATCGAGGAAATGACCCTGAGCCGCGCAGGACGCCACGTGACGCCTTCCGAATGCGCCGGCGTCTGGCCCGCGGTGCTGGAGATGAACCTCCACACCGTCGCGCACGGACGCTTCTTCAACGATATCGACGAGACCGAGGCCCGCAGCGTCTGCGTCATCGGCACCGGCATCCGTGACGAGCTTTTCGGCAAGCCCGAGGAGGTCGGACGCGAGATCGTGCCGCTGGGCGAGCGGATCCAGCTGAACGGCCAGCCGTTCACCATCGTGGGCATGTTCGAGCACTACGAGAGCGAGCAGGAATCCAAGGAGCGCGCCCTCCAGAAGGTCCAGGGCAAGCAGGCACAGACCGGTCCGAAGCGCCAGAAGGGCTGGGGCAAACGGGGCGGATGGGCCTTCTGGCGGAAGAACATGACCATCTACATGCCGCTCAACACCGCGTGGGTGAAGTTCCGCGCCATCGGCGACAAGGACGGCATCCTCGATCCCCGCCTGAGCGACATCGACATCAAGGTCGTCGGCCTCGACCTGTTGGAGCCCGCGCTCCAGCAGGCGCGCAACGTCCTGATGTCGACCCATCACGGGATCGAGGACTTCACGTTCGAGACCCAGGAGAACCAGCTCGAGAACATCAACAAGCAGATCGCCAACGCGCGGCTGAGCGGCGGCATCATCGCGGTGATCAGCCTGCTGGTGGGCGGCATCGGCATCATGAACATCATGCTCGCCAGCATCAACGAGCGCATCCGGGAGATCGGCACCTGCAAAGCGATCGGCGCGACCGGCTTCGACATCTTCACCCAGATCCTGGTCGAAAGCGTCGTCGTGTCGCTGGTCGGCGCGGCGATCGGCGTGGTGGCGAGCTACGCCTTCGTCGAGGGGCTCCAAGTGCTCACGCCGTCGGCGAACACGCCGATCATCACGACGTCCGCGATGTTCGTCGGCGTCGCGTTCAGCGCCCTGGTCGGCGTGCTCGCCGGGTTGATCCCGGCGTTCAAGGCCGCCCGTCTGGACCCCATCCAAGCGCTCCGGTACGAGTGAGCGGTGCCCGGTCCGCGGCGTCCCTTGTCCGGGTCCGTCCCGCTCGATAGCGTCCCGCCCGATGAGCAAAGCGTTCACGCGCGAAGACGACGACGCTCCGGAACCGCCTCCACGGCCGCGCCGGATTTCTTCGCTGCCCTTCGGGACGAAAAACTACATCACCGCGGACGG
>Ga0209443_1002664_pt1 | contig 10465 bp, 6 predicted proteins | sample LauGreBMM110DCMD_2_FD_187571 | JGI IMG/M metagenome (GOLD analysis project Ga0209443, IMG submission 187571) | Freshwater lake microbial communities from Lake Michigan, USA - Su13.BD.MM110.DCMD (SPAdes) (version 2) | ecosystem: Environmental > Aquatic > Freshwater > Lake | place: Lake Michigan... | reverse complement strand
TAGAGATGAAAGCAAGGATGACTCCGAAAATGATGTTAATTTGGGAGATTTTGAAATGGGGCTAATGAGAAAACAATCGGGAACCGATTCACCCGATAAACAAAAAGTAAAAATAACCAAAGCTACTATCTAATATATATTTTTATTTGTAGTTTATATGAACGATCATATACAAGAAATATATGATAAATTATCAAATAGTCTGTTTTACAAGGTGGATATAAATAATATTGAATTAATAATACCCCAATTTGGTGTGAATAGTAAAATTTTCATATGTACGTATATTTCAGCAGATAATATACGCTCTACAATCGTTATTAAATACCATAATGGAGATATACACAAAACTGACATACAATTTTATATATGTACAAAAAACCCGGGTATATGTCCCGCAATAATAGAATGTAATAATCTTTTTTGGGTAGAAAAATACATTATTGGGGATAATCTCAAATTAACTAATTTGTTGGAAACAAGTATAATTAATAATGTCGCGAAACAATTAAAACAATTAAATAAAATAGATATCACATACATAAATTGTCCAACCCATTTTAACCTACTCGCGAATTTTTACAAACAAATTAAAAAAGATTTTACAATTGACAGAGTTAATATGTTGTCTGTTTTATGCGATAATAATAAAATATTAGATACATCATGCGAATTAATATCTAGTCTCGCCAACCTGGACAGTTATTACGACACTGCCAAAAATATATTTAATAGTTTCGATAATATTGTATTATGTCATGGTGATATGCACTATGAAAATTTAATCAAAACAGATCATGGTATCAATTTAATCGACTTTGATTTTTGCTCGCTAAATAATCCAGAGTATGATTATGTTAACATGTATGAAGAAACTCTCATTGCTAGTTCAAACACCATACAAATAGACTATATATTAACATATGTTAATCCCGATAATATTGCCAAGCTCCAAATATATAATAATATTTTCTGGATGGCTTGGGTTTTGGCAAAATTAATATATTGCACCAAAAATCATGTTGACTTTATGAATTATCTTATTTTACGTAAATATAGATTAAATAAATTAAATATATTAAATAGTTGTATTCAATCCTCATCTGCCCATGAACCTGTCAGCGCAGTTAAATCCGTCTCATAATCCATGTCTAGATTTGTATTTGTTACAGTTTCATTCGTATCTTCATTATCACCGCTACTATCGCTACTATCGCTACTATCGCTACTATCGCTACTATCACTGTCACTGCAACCAATATACTGTTCCCACTCGTTATCGCCAGTATATTTTTTACTATATTCGCGCATAGGTTTTTCATAATATGTAGTGTCTGTGCCGGATTCCCAACTTTTTTTAATCCGCAGAGGTTCGAGAGTTGTATGCGCGACTGGCTCTGGTTCTGGCTTTTTTACAGTCTCCTGTATTATCTTAACAGTGTTACCAGTGTTCCATACTGTTTTCTTATTAGTTAATGAATCATTCGTATCTCCAATGGATGGAAATGATTCATTTGAATTTAATTCTTTCATTTTTATAATATGGCTCAATGATTGAAATCCATCACTGCTTTGCATGGCTTCCTCAACAGGTTCTACTGTGTCGCGAGATACATGTCTTAGCTCCATATTCTTACTCCTATCTTCTGGCTTATTATAATTTCCACGACCTTCATTACTTCTGTAATTTCCGCGGCCTTCATTACTTCTGTAATTTCCACCGCCTTCATTACTTCTGTAATTTCTACCGCCTTCATTGCTTCTATAATTACCACGGCCTTCATTACTTCTATAATTACCACGGCCTTCATTGCTTCTATAATTACCACGGCCTTCATTGCTTCTATAATTACCGCGGCCTTCATTGCTTCTATAATTTCCGCTACCTTCATTGCTTCTATAATTGCCACGCCCTTCATTACTTCTATAATTGCCATGCCCTTCATTACTTCTATAATTTCCGCTACCTTCATTGCTTCTATAATTACTAGAATTATCATGATTACCATTATTTCCTGCAGGCTGGGTAGTTTTTCTTGCACATGGCGGAACATATACACCATTATTTGTGACACCTGTATTTGTATTATCGTTTATACGTCGCCAATTATCAGTCTGTTTCGATTTGTGTACATCGTTATAATTAGTCGCGGATTTAACAGGTGTTGGTTTTAATTTTTCCCGAAAATTATTGTATACGAGTTGTAGTTTATTATAATAGGGCCATCCTTTTTCTCTATCAGATAGACCTTCTAACACTTTTTTACATACAGATCTATAAAAAGTTATGTCGAAGTGTTCTACTTGAATATCTAAAATAGCATTTATTTCCAAATTTAAGCGGTTTATCAAAATATCAGTAGATGTATCAGATACACCTATTAGTTTATGTTCTTCAAGTAGGCGCAAAGCATCTTGTTTTTTTTGAAGTTCTTTGCTATGTATATTAGTTTGTGTATGCATCTCGCTATGCGCGATATTACCGGTTATGACTAATTTGACAGTTGATTCTAAATCAATATCACATCCAACAAGTTTTTTTCTTTTTTCAGGGATATACATTTTATCATGTTTTTTCACGATAGCTATTTTGCCCGGTTTTCTGAATTTTTTAACAGTGTCTAGTTTCTTGTCATACAGCATTATTACAAAATTCTGCATAATTTCATCCTGCTTCATGAGTTTCACTGATTGTCGCTTGATATCTTGACATTTCATGGTATTCATTGTGTATATTGTGTATATAATAAAAATATATTTAGAATATTTTACTGTTCAATTTTTATTACTGCCCTATATAGTACTAACACCCTATATTATGGCCTATATTATGACACATATATAACAGATCTGATAAATTCTGTATATACATTTTCGGGGGTATTATTTGTTTCATACTCGCCGTCATTTGTCACATAATTTTTAATTATATTATCCATTGCACTACTAACAATCTTATGAACTTTAATATTTGATGACCATCTATATTTTGTAAATTGCGGAATAATTATCTGCCTAGCGTTCATTATCTGGTAACAATTTTTAATAATCGGACTTTCTATGAACAGAGCAGGAGATTCCAATGGATAAATTACTGGAAACTCTAATCTAAATTTGTACAATCCTCCGAAACTTATCATGACGCGCGAATCAACAACTTTTATATCAAATCCTATTTTAACAAGTTTTTTCGACAACTTGATTGTATCCCGTGATATTCTCTTGGATGATAAAGCATTCATCGACACAACTGTGTTTGTTATCTCTGAAATTCTTGTTTGTGTAAAAAAATTTATCATTTTTTCACTTGGAAATTTTCCGCCAGACACCACAAGATATCTAATTAGTATTTTACTACCATCTGGTACAACATATATACCAGATGCTTTTTTATATGTGTTTGCTCCTCCCAATACTTGAATAACTGCTGTCGCCCTAAATCCACTTTTATCGTTACTATAGCTCAGCGCTGTTGCACAAGAGTCTGTTGTATATACTCCCGGTCCATATACTTGGCCATGTGTCATAAGTGGTGTACCAGATAGATTTTTTATACCATTCCTTATTATTTCGAACCAATTGCTGAAACTACTTCCATGGAATAAAAATTCTGGTTTATGTACATTAAATTCCTTACTAATAGAATATGGATAGTCTATCGCAAATATATAAGGTTTTTCCGATTTAACTGTTAATACATCAGTAGATTGTGTGAGAGTGTCGTTGATAGATGATATATTTAGATTATTAAGTGATATAAGATATTTAATAACTCCGTAACAATTTGTCCCTATCTTTTCACATAATTCGACATCGCCGTCAGATGATTCGATACAATCATACAGGGCGTGAACTGTGTTAACAGAATATGGTATATTATGATCAAGATGCGGTGGTAATGATTTAATAATGTGTTGAACACGAATGTTAGTTAGTACACATATACCCAAACATATTTGTAAGGATGTTGTGAGAGAATCTCTTTTGTATCTATCTGTTATAGTGTTGCTTGTTACATAACTATAATATTCATTAATATACGCGCTCGATGTAAGAATCTCCCCGATCGATGTGTATAATTTATCTCCAGAATGTGTACAATATTCATATGCATTATTATAGACATCTTTTAATTTATTAATAAAATTATTAGAATCAAGATATGAATATTTGACCATTACTCTCTTAATATGATTAAACATAATCATATTTTTCCCTTTGAATCTATCTAGCGCTGTCATATCGTTTATTGTCACAATATCGACATAAAAATCACTAGCCAGGCATATCGCTATTCATTATTAATAATAATTTAATTATTAATAGTCTAATTAACTGTAAATTAATCAATTTTTACTTATGACGCAGATCCATGGGTTAATCTGGCAAATATTCAATTAAATCCTCCCATGAAATATATGATTGTAATTACAATTATAATCGCTAGTATCAAATACATGTTTGACGATGTCCCTCTATTTGATGATATCCCGCTACCCGATGTATTATTAAATCCCTCAATGCTTGTCGCAGTTACTAACGATTCTACTACAACACCTGTCCCCTGTAGTACATCTCTTAACGAGTCAATTAATGTTACAATTGAAGATATTCGTGTATTTGTTTGTAGATTACATATATTACTTTCTACCATTTTCACTGCATCGTTTTTTATTGTCACAACGACATTTCTAAGCACACTTCCATATTTCTTTAATATCTGGTCTGCAAATACCATCGATCCCAAGTTGTCATCGCTTATTGAATCGGTTCCAATAACAGCGGTGTACATTTGACATACTTGTTGTATTGGGCGGATACCACTTCCTCCACTAGAACCGGATGATTCCATTGCGTAGATAAACTTCATCATACATACCTTATCGATCACGTCGAGTATTAGTGATATTCTAGTGATGGGGTATAATAATTTATCGGAATTATTTATTAATCCTCCCAACAGTAATTCAGCCTCACCGCTTCCACTGCCGCTATTTTGCGTTTCGAGAACCATAGATACATATATAAAATGAAATACAAATTCATATGCAACAGCCGCTCCTACACATTGTGCGAATTCTGCATACCCAGATATTATTGTACTGAAATCAATGTCAACTCCCCCAATTAAATTCGTTTCTGCTAGTGGAATAGGTAAAGTTTTAAATTCTGTACTGTTACTGCACGGTTGTTTAGTATATGTCATATTTAGTCTTAAAATATATCTGATATTCTTTAGTATCGAATCAAGAAGGGCGAGCTTTGCTTTTCCAGCCAAATTTCTGGTTTTAGAACACTCTTGTATAAAAAAATCGTTTGTATCCATAACAAAATCCGCAAGTATCTGTAATGGTACTTTGTAAATTGCTAAAACATTGTTAAGCATATTTAATTCGGTATCATATTTTGTAGTATATCCAAATACCCCGTCTACTCCATTTTGTACTATGTCGCAATTACTGCCGTAAGACCCGCTTCCATAGGACCCGTCTTGATTACCAATATTATTAATAACACACATCAGATTAAATTCCGCAGATAATTTAACAAGATTGTTTACTATGCAGAATACGGTAGTTGACAACCAGGTTTGATAACCAGGCGACACGGTTAACATGTTTTTAAGAGTGTTAATATCTTTACTCATTGCAGTAAATACTCCGGGAGGTGCGCATTGCGCGATACTATTTATCATACTATCTGCTACTGTAGCGGTATTATCACTAGCGACTGCATATGCAACGTTGGCTGGTGCCATACTATTAGATGTAATTACTTGGTTATTTTGAAGAATCTCAATCGAAGCCATTACTATATTATATTATATTCATTTTAAATATTTCACTCGTTTTAATAATTCAGATGCTGTTGATATATTTGTGAGTAACATAGTATTTAACTGTTTAATATCGATCCTATTTGCAGTTGCGATACCGTGTATTTTATTGAAAAACGATTCTCCAATAATATATGTGGTCGCCTCTCCTGGACTTGTTAAACATGTATGCAATTCTTCATCAATTCTTGCATCCGATAATTGTGTGTAATCTTTTAACAATTGCCGTGAATTATCTAATGTTAACACCTTGCATTCACTGCAATTTACACCAATATCAATAATAGCTCTTATATCGTACAGTATACTGTTCATCATAATATTTTTTAAATCAGTATTAACTAGTTTGCTACTATAAATAGCCCATCCCTCGTGTAACATCTTTATTCCTCTGAAACATATAGAGTGTAATTCACTGTCAATATCCAAATGTTCAATTACTATTTTTTCGTTTATTTTTTCTAATAAATGTCCGGGTAGTCCTTCATGTGCCAAAATTCCATATAATTCGCTCTTAATATAATTTTTATATTTAGTTGTGTCAATATAAATTGTGTTTTTATCGAATTTAGATTTCGAACTCCACTTTGAATCAATGGATGGAACAACTTTGACAGTAAGTTTTGTTATGTTAGGTATTTTTATATCGCCACTAAATAATTTTTGTATCTTTTCATGTAAATCAATTAATATTTTCTTGGATTCTACAAGTAGTTCTTTTTCAGACTCAAAATGCACTCCGCCTGCCCGTTCAATATTCATAATCTCTGTAATTGTATGTTTACTACCTAGAGCATTCATATAGTTAACAAATTCGTTTATATGCTTGTGTAAACTCCTTATTGCGAATAATTGTAGCTGCACAGGATCAATATCAATACTATTGTTCATCTTTATTAGAAATTTATACAGATTATTACCCATCAATGTACGTCCGATCCCTACTACATCGGTCGCTTTTCTTTTTGTCTGTAAATAATCTTTATAAAATGCTATCAACATTTGATATATTGATATTATTCGACCAGACTGTTTTGAATTAAATCCGTATCTTCTCCAATAGTCGCTATTAGATATACATTGTTCAAGCTGTTTCACTATTTCGTTCACTATATATTGATTCACCATCACCTTATTTTTGTCGCACTCCGAGAGATATATTATACCTTTTATAAATTTTGCACGCAACTTTGTTATTTTTTTTTCCAACGTACTTCCATCAAATCCAATAGGATTATTATAAAAATCTAAATGAGGACCTCTGTGCGGTGTTATATAAAATATCTTTTTTTGCAATACATAATATTTATCATTTTTTATATTTTTAACATAGTTTACATATTCTGTAACGTTGTTTTCCATATATATTACATAATAATAAATAAATTTATACTCCTGTATCGTCATACCATGCATCTAGTTCAGAATCGTCATCGCTAAGTCCGTCACTTTCTGATTCAGGCTGTTCATTGAAGTTGCACTCCTTATGGTACTGCAACATCATATTATTAATAAAATCGATACTCTCTCTATTTGATACGCAATTTTTTACAACCATCCTATTTGTGCAAATATTTTCGTCTAACTCGTCATAAGTATACACATGTGGGTATTCAAGGACGTTTTCATTTTTCCAGAGTTCCTTGTCTGAATCAGACTGTTCAATAAGTTTAAACTCAAATTTTTCGCCACATAACTGACACGAAATAGATTCTGTGTCGTCGTTACCGCCCTCAACCAGTAAGCCATATATAGATTGTATAGACATATCATGACCGCATTCTAATTTTAATTTAATATATGGAGGATCAATCGCTGTATATAAACACGCTTCTTCCGTCTCGACATAATACGCTGGAAGTCCTGTCATATTTGTTTTATTTATATATTTCGGAATTAGTTTGTGTATGTGTTCGTTGTAAAATGACATAATATTTAACATTATCTTAACTTTTTCTGATCTAGTAAGTGTATGCGTATCTAGTTTCTGAATATGTTGTTCTAATATTTTTTTATGAAGAACAACACCCCTATTATTAAACATATCGTTGATCACCTGGAAGAATCCACCATATACAGGCATTTTACTATACATCTTCATATCTAGCACAGATTGTCCTACGCAAGTTTCGAATATATTGATTGTATTAAAATCTTTTACCCTTACAACTAGCCCGTTATTATTAATACACAGTGTAGATATATTAACGCAGTTATTTTCTATCTCAGCAGATTGCAACCAAAAATCTATAAATACATCGTCGCCAGTTTCACTGTCCTCCATCGATATATGATAATTGATATTTTTACTTGTACCGTCTGGAATATATACAACATCCGTTATTTTATATGATCCAAAACATATATCAATATTTTTATTTGCATCTTTTATCATATTCATAATATTGATTACAATCTTTACTATTATTGGAGAAGCTAGTTCATTTGTCAGTGACACAGAGTTCAACAATATATAGCGTAGTTTATTGCATCCTGTAATTTTACTACATAATTCATCTGTATCATCGCCTATTTTATGACACATTATTTCGATCATCTGTCTCGGAAGTGCATCCACAAATCCAACAATATATTTAGTATATAAATCGTAGACTTCTGAATTAATCATATTCACAACAGTATCATTGAATGCAACACCGAGCCGATATCTTTTCATGATTATATCAACACATTTGTTATATTCTTTAATCCGGTATTCCGCTTTTTTATCAGCTTTTTTATCATTGTTGAGTTTTTCTAATTTTTTAATAATTTCTGATAGCTTACTATTACCAGCCATTTCGTTGCAGATTAACTCAATGTCATCTACTGTGATATCTTCGCAGTTATCAGTCGGCAATGGCGAAAAAATATCTTTATTTGCGCCATCGCATTTACTCATATATCTCCCTTTTTTATTGTTTCTTTTATTTTTCTGTTTATTATTGTTTGTATTAGAAGATGACATACATATACTGATAAATATATTGTTACTAGTCCAAGTTGATACATAATCAATTTTTATCAGTGATAACAAATAATACATAATAACATAGGTTTATTGTATAAATAAATCATAGTATATTTTTTGTTAAACGGGATATATTACTGTGTTTTTTTGGAATGGATATCCGTATATGCACATTGTATATTGTATATTGTTAAAAATGATATAAGCCGCTAACTATCCAACACAACCCTATATATATAACGACGAATAATACAGACAAAGAGAATGAAAATCGAAGTACCTTTTATATTATTATCTCGTGCTATTATATAAAGATGAATCATATAAATGAACAGAGCGATGAACAGAGCGACAATCTGAGCGCCAATCTGATAGACTTTTACTGGATTATGTCGTGCTATTATAGCATCGTTACTACGTCACAAGGTGATGTTATATGGAACACTGAAACACACTCGGGTGTTGAAAATACCTTATTTAGAGACTGTGCCGACTGGTACGATCTCGATCTCCTCAATATTGACGCGATCGAAACGACTGAATCACTCAAAGTATGGAACACCCGTCTACTCGCCACCAGAGCGATCGAAACGACTGAATCACTCAAAGTATGGAACACCAGTCTACTCACCACCAGAGCGTCGATCAGGCAACCTCTAAACGTCACAGTTGGAGCCATTGCAAAGTATTTCAGAGACGCAAACAGAGAATTTTCGCCTCAGGAGTTAACGAAAATAAGTGTGGCGATATTAAGTACTCTTGACATGGCATTAATATCCCATCCGTATATAAAACAACGTCTTATCCGCATAAGAGAACAGCTTAGGAATAGGAAACCCTTCGATTATTTCCATTATATAAGAGAGCTTGAATATCTTGAATTTAAATGGCATATGCCACATTACAATAATTTATACATAGAAATCGAAAAACCTTATGATAAATACGATCGCATTAAGAGTGAATTTAAATCTATTTCTGATCACAGTGTTAATCTACGCAGAGAATTGCATACAGTACTGGATAAGTCTGCCCCTGAACAAGATTCATACCCTGCACAAGATCGTTCTGACCTTATGGAAGTACCATATAAATATTATGATCATCTGCGACTAATTGAAATCTTGGGAAAAGAGGGTTACAACGAATATGTCGCGAAAATGAATAATCATCTAATAAAAAAAGTCAAAAAATTACTCGAATTTCTCGTTTGCGAACTCGAAGAAAATCTTACCAACAGAAATGCATATAAAAATAAACAAACTCGTCGCAATGAGACTTTTTCAGAGGCCATCGACGATGCAGTAAGGAGAGGCAACTTCCTCTTCGCAACAGGAAACCGTTTGAAAGAAGCTTTTGAAGAGGTTAAAAGGAGTACTAAAGCTATATGCCCATCAGTTGAATCGGGGCCACCGCTTGTGCCGAGACAGAATGCCACTAAACAAAACACACCGATACCGCGCAACAATCTCGAAGGCGCTCCATCCCAGGCAGTCGTGACGGAACCGCAACTCGTACCGATACCAAATGTCGCAACACAAAATACATCAACATCGCTACAACAACGCCGTCGTTATCCGGGCAACAATCTCGAAGGCGCTCCATCCCAGGCAGTCGTGACGGAACCGCAACTCGTACCGATACCAAATGTCGCAACA
>Ga0209443_1002657_pt1 | contig 10475 bp, 11 predicted proteins | sample LauGreBMM110DCMD_2_FD_187571 | JGI IMG/M metagenome (GOLD analysis project Ga0209443, IMG submission 187571) | Freshwater lake microbial communities from Lake Michigan, USA - Su13.BD.MM110.DCMD (SPAdes) (version 2) | ecosystem: Environmental > Aquatic > Freshwater > Lake | place: Lake Michigan... | reverse complement strand
CGCCGCTGGATCGACTTGCCGCTACTGCTGCCGATTTGGCGCTGGTCGCGGCTGCTGCCCGTGGTGGAGCGCCTCAGCGGCGCCGGCCTGATCAATATCGAACCGCTACGGGCCGTGATCAGCCGCGCCGTGGTCTCCCTGTTAGCCCTGGAACTGTTTGAGGTGCTGGCCCTGCAGCTGGTCGATGGCACCCAGTCCCTGATCCGCTCACCCCAGTGGCCCCGCTGGATTCGCAACCTGCGCAGCCACCAGCGGGCCAACCTGGCGGAGGGGGGCGACCTCGTTGAATTGCTGCGGCTATGGGGGCCGCTGGTGCTGGGCCAGGTGGCCCCCAGGCTGTCGCCAGAACTGCAGGCGGTGCTTAGCCATGCCCTGCAGCAGAGCTTCCGGGGTGGCGCCATGGGCGCCCAATTGAGCAGCCAGCTCTCCGCTGCCGTGGTCGAGAGCCTGCTCGATCTCTCGCGCAGCACCGGCAAACGGCTCTCCCAGCCGGACAACCGCCAGGTGGAGCTGCTCTTGCGTTTCGCTGACCGGTTCCTCGATGAACTGGGCGGTGCCCTGGAGGCGGGCAGCACCCTGGAGCGCAGTCAGCAACTGCTGTGCAGCCTGCTGCAGGACCTCAAGCTCACCTACTTGGCCCAGGTGAACCGGGCCGGCATCGATGCCTTGATGGATGAACTCGATGAACTGACGAGCCCGGTTGCGGCGTCAACGGGCTCAGCACCCCCCTAAAGCAAAAACGGCCTGAACTGGGCCCATCTGCCGGACCCCTAACCAGGGACGCCACCCCTAATCAGGGGCGCCAAGGATTACCCGAGCAGCAGCGCACTCCATTCCTCCGGCTTAAAGCCCACCAGCACCTTGCCCTGGGCCGTGAAGACCAGGGGGCGTTTGATCAACTTGCCATCGGCAGCCAAGGCTTGGAGCGCTTCGTCTTGGCCCATGGCGGCAACGGCGGCGGCGCCGAGGGCCCGGTAGCTCTGGCCGCTGGTGTTGAACAGGCGCTTAATGGCACCCAGGGCCGCCAGGGCCTGGGCCAAGGTCCCCCGAGACGGGGGGCTTGTGGTGATCTCGATGAGCTCCAGGCCCGGCCCAGCAGTAAGGCCCTGCTGGGCTAGCCAGGCCAGGGCCTTGCGGCAGGTAGAGCAGCGGCCGTAGGCGTAAACCTTGAGCGGCAGTTGATCCCCTGCAATAGCCATGGGCTAGCTCAGCGACCAAACAGATTTTTGAGGGCGCCCAGCAGGCTGTTGGAGCCCGAACCGACGCCCCCCTGGGGGCGGGTGCGGATCGTTACATCACCGTTGACGGTGGTGCGGCAGCTGAGCCTGTAGCTGGCGGGGCGATCAGCCAAGTACACCTGCTCGACATCACTGCGGGGCGAGAGATTACGGGCTCCTTCAACCACCTCAATAACGCAAGTGCCGCACTGGCCCACGCCGCCACAGTTATTGAGATTGTTCAGGCCGACATAGGGGTTGATGCCCGCGTCTAAGGCCGCTCGGCGCAGGTTGGCCCCCTCGATGCAACCGACCTGCTGGCCTTCCTTTTCAAAACGGATGGTGGGCACGGACGGCTGGGGATCATGGCGCCGACCAACCTAACTGGCGATGGTGGCCTTCCGGCGCCAGCACCGGTGGGTTGCAATAGATCACCCAGGGGTACCGCGGCTACCCGTCCCTACCATTGCTGTCCCTAGGCGGACCTAACCCGCTCCTGATCCATGGCCCCGGCGACCGATTCCCACCCCATGGTTGATCCCACGTTTGGGCTGGCGGCAGATCGCTACGACCTGATCCAACAACAGCTAATTCCCGGATACGCCAGCCTGGCCCGCCTAGCCGTGGCCCTGCTCGCCGCGTCGCCCCTGGCGTCCGAGCCGGGGGCCGAGGTGCTGGTGGCCGGCTGTGGCACCGGCGCCGAACTGCAAGAAGCGGTGGCCCAACGCCCCGACTGGCGATTGGGCGCCATCGATCCCTCGGCGGCGATGCTGGCCGAAGCCCGCAGCCGTCTGACCAGGGTCCACAGCCGTCTGGCCGGGGCCCCGGCCATCGAATGGCAGCAGACCACCGTCGAACAACTCACCGAGGCGCCCGCCTACCAGGGGCGCTTCGCCGGAGTCCTTTCGGTGCTAGTGCTCCAGTCCCTCGCCGATGACGGCAGCAAACTGGCCTTCCTCTCGGGCCTGGCCCGCAGCCTGCGCCCCGGTGGCCAACTGGTGCTAGTGGACCTGATGGCCACCTCCCTGCCCTCTTTGGAGGGCCAATTGGCCAGCGCCTGGGTCGGCTTCCAACGGGCCAGTGGCCTTCAGGCCCCGGCCGAACAGCTCGCGCCCCTCACCCAGGGGCTCCATCCCGTCGGCATGGCCCGCCTGACCAGCCTGGTGAATGCGGCCGGCTTTAGCGATCCGGCCCGCATTTTCCAAGCCCTCGCCTTTGAGGGATTTCTGCTGCAGAAGCCCAGTTAGGGGAAGGCTGGATCCAGTTAGGGAGACCCTGGAGAAGCCAGGGCAGGGGCATGGAGCGAAAGGGGCTTGGACAAAGGATGACCAGGCCGATCGTCCAACACGACAAGCATGGGCACCACCAGGGTCAGCAGGCCAATCAGGGCACCGATCAACGGGGCAGCCAGGCCCAGTCCAGAGCCTTCGGGGTCCTGGCCCGCAGGGCCAGCTGGCTGATCCCCGCCACCCCTTGCGAGAAGGTCCTGTTGACCAGTCGATTGGCCCCCTGGGGTCGCCGGGCTTGCTGCGGCTTCGCCAAGGCCTTGCTGTGGCTTGGGGCTTTGTTCCGCCGGCCGTTGGCCGGCCCAGCCATCGTCGGAATCGGGCTGGGGCCGGGTACTGAACGCTGCAACCGTGCCCGGCCTTTGGGACAACTGCGGGGATCGGGGAGGGGGGTCGGAGTCCATGGAAAGGGGGAAGGAACGGGTTCAGCGACGCTGCCGGCCGCAGTGCGGGCCGGGGAGGGACGAAGCGGAACAGCCCGCTGAAGACCTGGGACGGTCCCGAAGGACGGGGTCCCAGGGCTGGCTGATCAAGTCAGCCAGCGCTTCTAACAAGATGTACGGATTCTGGCACCGCTGTCGAGGCCGCAACAGGGGGGCCTGGCCAGACCGACCCCCGAAAGCCCGGCGACCAGGCCTGCTCCTATGGCTCCCCTCGCGCCCTAGGGACTCGGGGGCTGGTCCGGCTGCTGGAGCAAGGCGCGGATCTCCTTGAGTTCGGTGAGGATCGCCAGCAGCAGCTGCTGGCTGGCGGTGGCGGGGGAATGGAGCACTTCCACGGTCACCTCCTTGATCCGCAGCACATCGCGGGCAAAGCGGGCCACCTCATTGGGGTGGAACAGCAGGGCGTCCTTTTGATCGGTGCGGTACTCGGGATTGAGCCGTTTGGGATTGAAGGGGGGGTTGAGGTTGCGGGGATCGGTGTTGGTGTAGCGATACACCGACGCCCTGGAGCGATTCAAGGTGCGCTGCACGTCGTCAATGCCGATCAATCCATCGGCCGGCGGGGGGGGCAGGCCGATCGATTGACGCAAGGACTCTTGATCGCCAAGGGAGGGACCCACCACGGGCGGGGGGGTGCCTTGGGCGGCAGGGGCCTGTCCATCGCCGCCCAAGGGATAGCCGATCATGTGAGACGAATCTAAGACAATCGGGATCGAAGGTAGCAGCCTTTCTGGCGCCTGAACTAGCCATTTCGGTGCAGTTGGGCTCGCCGATCCGGGCAGGGATGGTCCAGCGCCCCGGGCTGCGGTGATAGGTTCCGACCCAGTGCTCTGTGGCTGCCATGCGCGTCTCCCGCCTGATGCTGGTGACGTTGCGGGACGACCCGGCCGAAGCCGAAATCCCCTCGCACAAGCTGCTGCTGCGGGCCGGCTACATCCGCCGGGTGGCCTCCGGCATCTACGCCTACCTGCCCCTGCTATTTCGGGTGTTGCAGAAAATCTCGGCGATCGTGCGCGAGGAACTCAACGCCACTGGAGCCCTGGAAACCCTGTTGCCCCAGCTGCAGCCAGCCGAGCTCTGGGAGCGCAGCGGCCGCTGGAGCGGCTACACGGCCGGGGAGGGGATCATGTTCCACCTCAGTGATCGCCAAGGGCGGGAGCTGGGCCTAGGCCCCACCCATGAGGAAGTGATCACGGCCCTGGCCGCCGATCTACTGCGCTCCTACCGGCAATTACCGGTAAATCTTTATCAAATCCAAACCAAATTCCGTGACGAGATTAGGCCCCGCTTCGGGCTGATGCGCGGCCGCGAATTCATCATGAAGGATGGCTATTCCTTCCATGCTGATGAGGCCAGCCTGAGGGAGTGCTACGGCGAGATGGACCGGGCCTACCGGCGAATTTTTAGTCGCTGCGGTCTCAAAACCGTGGCGGTGGAGGCCGACAGCGGCGCCATCGGCGGCTCCGCTAGCCAGGAGTTCATGGTTACTGCCGAGGCCGGCGAGGACCTGATCCTCAGCAGCGGTGATGGCAGCTACGCGGCCAACCAGGAACGGGCCGTGTCCCTGGCTCCAGGGGCCGTGCCCCTGGCGGCCCAGCCCTGCAAAGAGTTGGAAACCCCCGGCCAAAGCAGCATCGAAGCCCTCGCTGCCGCCCATGGCTTCGATCCAAGCCAGATCGTCAAGGTGCTGCTGCTGCTGGCCCGCTGCGCCGATGGCAGCCTGCAGCCGGTGCTGGTGAGCGTGCGGGGCGACCAGCGCCTCAATGACGTGAAACTGGCGAATGCGGTCAGCGCCCGGCTGGCGCCAGCCCAAGGAGCCTTGTTGTCGATCGAACCGCTAACGCCCGAACTAATCAGGACCGAGCGATTGCTCCTGGATCTGGCCGCCATCCCCTTTGGCTACCTCGGCCCGGACCTCAGCGACGCCACCCTGGCGGCCACGACAGGGCCAGCTGCGGGCCTAGGGACCAAGCCCCAGGGCCGGCTGCTGCCGAAGCTGCTGCGATTGACCGATCCCACGGCCGCAGAGCTGGATTCTTTCGTGTGTGGCGGCAACAGCCCAGATCTTCACCGGGTTGGAGCTAGCTGGGCGGGCCTGGGGCTCAAGCCAGAGGCAGTGGATCTTCGCGCCGCCCAGCCGGGCGATCGCTGCCTGCACGATTCCAAGCAAACTCTCGTGGCCTCCCGCGGCATCGAGGTGGGCCACATCTTCCAATTAGGTCGCAAATATTCGGAAGCCCTCGGCGCCCGCTTCACCAACGAAAGCGGCACCGAAGAAGCCCTCTGGATGGGCTGTTACGGCATCGGCGTCTCCCGCCTGGCCCAGGCCGCCGTGGAACAGAACCACGACAGCAACGGCATCTGCTGGCCCGTGGCGATCGCCCCCTTTGAGGTGATCGTGGTGATTGCCAACCTCCAGGAGCCCAGCCAACGCCAGCTGGGCGAAGAGCTCTACGCCAACCTGCTGGCGGCCGGACTCGATACCCTGCTCGATGACCGCGATGAGCGGGCTGGCGTCAAGTTCAAGGACGCCGACCTGCTCGGCATCCCCTGGCGGGTGGTGGTGGGCCGCGGCGCCAAGGACGGCCAAGTGGAACTGGTTCAGCGCCAGGGCAGCCTCAAGCGGGAGCTGGCAGCTGGGGATCTGCTTGCAGAACTGCCCGGCCTGATCGCGGCGGAGCGCTCCGGCCTGCTGGCCTGAGGCCCCGGGGCGCTTGGCTGACCTGATCGGGGTTAGCCGACCCTGGGCCCCAGGCGCCACGGGGATTGGTACCCGGGACTTGCCTAGGATGGTCCCCTTCTCTCCCCCGATCCCCATGGCAGCTGGATGGCGTCGTGTGATGGCCTCCCTAATGGCGGTGTGCCTCAGCCTCAGCCTGGCCCTGACGGCCTGCTCCTCAGCCGGCGGACCCCTGAGCGGTAACTACGTCGAGGACACCATGACCGTTGCAGAACGGCTGCTCGCCACGATTGCCATTAGCGCGGAGGATCCCGAGCGCGCCGCGGCTGAAACCGAAGCCCGCTCCCTGGTCACCACCTATCTGGCCCGCTACCGGCCCCAGGCCAAGGTCAATGGGCTGGCCTCCTTCACCACGATGCAGACCGCCATCAACTCCCTGGCGGGTCACTACACCAACTACGCCAACCGCCCCCTGCCCGAGGCACTCAAGGCTCGCATCGACAAGGAACTCAAACGGGCTGAAGCCAGCGTTGTGCGCGGCGCCTGAGGCCCTAGCAGGCAGCTGCGGTTGGCTTGTCGAAGCGAAAGCGGCGCCTAATTGCCGGAAAGCGGTCCCCACGGACCGCTTTTTGCTGGCCCTTTCTTTGACGAAGGGACCGGTGATCTGAGAAGCTCGCAAGTTGTGCTCAGTTGCGGCTCCAGGCCGCCTTGTCCTTGGCCAACGTTGTCGTCATCGGTGCTCAGTGGGGTGACGAGGGGAAGGGCAAGATCACCGATCTCCTTAGTCGTTCGGCCGATGTGGTCGTCCGCTACCAGGGCGGAGTGAATGCCGGTCACACGATCGTGGTGGACAACAAGGTGCTCAAGCTGCACCTGATTCCATCGGGGATCCTGTATCCCGCTACCACCTGCCTGATCGGCTCCGGCACGGTGGTGGATCCCAAGGTGATGCTGGGCGAGCTCGACATGCTGGCCGAGAATGGCATTGGCGTGCAAGGCCTGAAGCTGGCCTCCACGGCCCACGTGACCATGCCCTACCACCGCCTGCTCGACCAGGCGATGGAGCAGCGGCGGGGCGACCGCCGCATCGGCACGACCGGCCGGGGCATTGGTCCCACCTACGCCGACAAGGCCGAGCGCAACGGCATTCGCGTCATTGACCTGCTCGATGAGGACCGACTGCGGGACCGCCTCGCCGGCCCCCTGGCTGAGAAGAACCTGCTGCTGGAACGGGTCTACGGAATCGAACCGCTCGATTACGAGGCGGTGATCGCCGAATACGCCGCCTACGGCAAGCGCCTGGCCCCCCACGTGGTCGACTGCATCCGCACGATCCACCAGGCAGCCCGGGCCCGCAAGAACATCCTGTTTGAGGGCGCCCAGGGCACCCTGCTCGACCTCGACCACGGCACCTACCCCTACGTCACCTCCTCCAACCCAATCTCCGGCGGCGCCTGCATCGGGGCGGGCGTGGGCCCAACCCTGATCGACCGGGTGATTGGCGTGGCCAAGGCCTACACCACCCGGGTGGGCGAGGGCCCCTTCCCCACCGAACTGCAGGGCAGCCTCAATGACCACCTCTGTGACCGGGGCGGTGAATACGGCACCACCACCGGCCGCCGCCGTCGCTGCGGCTGGTTTGACGGCGTGATCGGCCGCTATGCGGTGGCGGTGAACGGCCTCGATTGCCTGGCGATCACCAAGCTCGATGTGCTCGATGAGCTCGATGAGATCCAGGTCTGCGTCGCCTACGAACTCGATGGCCAGCGCATCGAGCATTTTCCCAGCAGCGCCGAAGATTTCGCCCGCTGCCAGCCGATCTTTGAAACCCTGCCCGGCTGGGAATGCTCCACCGAGCAGTGCCGCAAGCTCGAGGAACTACCCGCCAAGGCGATGTCCTACCTGCGCTTCCTGGCCGAACTGATGGAGGTGCCGATCGCGATCGTCTCCTTGGGCGCTAACAGGGACCAAACGATCGTGATCGAAGATCCGATCCATGGTCCGAAGCGGGCCCTATTGAGCGCCTGAGCGGTTCCTATCTCTGGGCCAATCCCCATCCCTTTGCCCGTGTCCGTTGCCCGTGCCTGAGTCCGCCCCGCCCCGCCCCACCGACGGGCCCCGCTTTGATGTCGTTGGCATTGGTAACGCCATTGTTGATGTGCTGGTCAAGGCGGAGGACGACGTCCTCGACAACCTCGGCCTGACCAAAGGCACCATGGCCTTGGTGGATGAGACCGAAGCCCAGCGGCTCTACGCCAGCATCGGCCCGGGCCTGGAAACCTCCGGCGGCTCAGCCGCCAACACCCTGGCCGGCATCGCCCAGCTAGGGGGCAGGGCCGGCTTCATCGGCCGAGTGCGCGATGACCAACTGGGCGCCATCTTTGCCCACGACATCCGCGCCGTTGGCGCCAGCTTCCAGACCCCCCCAGCCAGCAGCGGTCCCTCGACCGCCCGTTGCCTGATCCTGGTCACCCCAGATGCCCAGCGCACGATGTGCACCTACCTGGGGGCCTCCGTGGGCCTGGATCCGGCTGACCTGGACCTACAGATGGTGGCCGACGCCAAGTTGTTGTATCTGGAGGGCTACCTCTGGGACAGCGAAGCGGCCAAGCGGGCCTTCATCGCTGCGGCCGAACTGATCCGCGCCCAGGGGGGCCAGGTGGCCCTCTCCCTTTCCGATGCCTTCTGCGTTGAACGGCACCGGGACAGCTTCCAGGAGCTGGTCGATGGCCATGTCGATGTGCTGTTCGCCAACGAAATGGAGATCATCGCCCTCTACAAAGCGAACAGTTTTGAGGAGGCCGTCGATCAGGTGCGAGGCCGCTGCCAGGTGGCGGCCCTGACCCGCAGTGAGCTCGGCTCCCTAGTGCTCGCGGGCGACCAAAGCCACCCGATCGAACCCTTCCGCCTCGGCGAGCTGGTGGACACCACCGGCGCCGGCGACCTCTATGCGGCGGGCTTCTTACAGGCCTACACCCGGGGCCTAGATCTGGAGACCTGCGGCCGCCTCGGCTCCCTCTGTGCCGGCCAGGTGGTGACCCAGCTTGGTCCCCGCAGCCAAGGGAGCCTGCGCCAGTTGGCCGCAGACCACCTGGGCCTCAGCTTCTGAGCCTGGCCCCCTGGGGCCGGCCATCTGAAGCCTGGGACCCCCAAGCCTTAGGGAGTCAGGCTGGATAGCCCAAGGCCTCCAGCAAGGCCGGGAACTCCAGGCCCGGCTGGTGATCGCCGCCGCGGGGCTGGCGCAGTAACAGCAGCTCAAGGCCCAGGTCAACGCAAAGCTCACTCCAGAGCGTCTCGGTGATACCGCCGGATTGGCGGCATAGCACCGCATCAATGCCCCAGCGGCGACACAGGGCCCGCTCGATCGCGCCAGGCGTTGGGGTGGCCGCCCCAGCGGGATGCAAGCAGGCCAGCTGGCCATCTTCCAATCCCGCGGCCCGGGCCAGGGCTAGGGCCGCGGGATTGGGCAGGATACGGGCGAAATGGCCCTTAGCTGGGCTATGGGCCAGGGCCTCCCCCAGCCGTCGCGCCCCGATCGCCAGCAGCAGCCGTTTGCCGCCCAGGTCGAGGCCAGCGAGATCTGCCAGGCTGCCGAGCACTTGGCGCCTGGGCAGGCCCATGCTCCCTCGGGAAAGGCTGCTGCCAGCACCAGTGCTTTCCAACAGAGTCGTTGATGCCGCCTCCGCCTGGATCGGGACCGGGACCGGGGGCCGTTGCAGGCGCAGCAGGGGCTGGTCTAGGTGCCTGCAGGCGGCCAGGAGATCAGCGCTAATTCGCTCGGCAAAGGGATGGCTGCCATCCACGACCCAACGAAAGCCGCCCCCGTGGCGCCGCGCCGCCACGAGGGCGGCAGCGATGGCCTCGGAGCCGGCCAGGGCCCCCACCTGCAGCTCCAGGGCGGGATGGCGGTCGTAGGCCCGGCCCGCCGCCTCGCCCACCACACTCACCCGCAGGCGCCAGCCCCGCGCCAGCAAGGCTCTGGCCAGCCGGGGCCCCTCGCCGATGCCACTCACTAGCCAGATCGCCCCAGCCGGTGGCGGGTGGGGCGGCTCGGGCCCAAGTGGTTGGCCAGCTCGAAAAGGTTGGCCGGCGTCAGCCGCTAGCCCCTGGTGGATTTCGGGACCGTGCATCAGGATGGGACTCCTTGGCGAACTCCTGATCCGTGAACCAATGCTTGCTGGAGGTGGAGGTGATCGAAGCACCCCAGGTGCGTTACACCCAGGACAACCAGACCCCCGTGGCCGAGATGGCCGTGCAAATTGAGGGGTTGCGTCCGGATGATCCCCCCGGCCAGCTGAAGGTGGTGGGCTGGGGCAGCCTGGCCCAGGACCTGCAGAACCGGGTACAGGTGGGCCAGCGCCTGGTCCTGGAAGGCCGCCTGCGCATGAACACCGTGACCCGCCAGGACGGAGTGAAAGAGAAGCGGGCCGAATTCACCCTCTCGCGCCTCCATCCCCTGGCCGGCGCCGGCGCGGCCTCCTTCGGCGCCGCCCCTGGGGCTGCCGCTGGAGCCCCAGCCCCAGCCAGCCCCCAGGAGTTCTCGACCAACCCCGCCAATGGCGGCGGCGGCCGCCCCTCGGGCCGCCCGCCGGCGCCTGCCCCCACCCGCCGGGAGCCTGCCCCTGCCCCGGCACCAGCTCCAGCGGCGGCCTCTGCCGAAATGCCCACCTGGAACACGTCGCCCCTGGTACCCGATTTCCCCGAGGGCGAAGACGACATTCCCTTCTGATTGGCGTCCTAGCCCAGGGGATCGGCCCAGCGCCCCTTCCCCTAGCCCCGCCAATCCAGGCCAGTCGCCCAAGGGGCCCGGCCGCCGCTCAGCTGCCCTTGACCCGCTGGCTGGCATGCT
>Ga0209443_1002656_pt1 | contig 10477 bp, 8 predicted proteins | sample LauGreBMM110DCMD_2_FD_187571 | JGI IMG/M metagenome (GOLD analysis project Ga0209443, IMG submission 187571) | Freshwater lake microbial communities from Lake Michigan, USA - Su13.BD.MM110.DCMD (SPAdes) (version 2) | ecosystem: Environmental > Aquatic > Freshwater > Lake | place: Lake Michigan... | reverse complement strand
AATCGTTTTTATGCCACCAGAAACGATACAGCAAATTTTACTATTCTGCGTAAAATGACACAAACAACAAATAGTACGTTAGGAAATGATTTGTTAAGTGTAGATAGAGAAATTAAAAATGATAGCCCTGCAAAAAAATGGAATGTTGTTTATATTAGTGTAGAAAGCCTAAGTGGAGAATACTTAAAACATTTTGGTAGTACTCAAAATATTACTCCTTTTTTGGATTCTTTAATACCCTATAGTCTATTTTTTGAAAATTTTTATGCATCGGGTACACGTACGGTTAGAGGCTTAGAAGCCTTATCCCTAGCTATTCCTCCAACACCAGGCCAATCCATAGTGCGAAGAAAAGATAATGGCGATATGTTTACCATTGGTAATGTGTTAAAACCCAAAGGGTACGATGTACGCTATATTTATGGCGGCAATGCTTTTTTTGATAATATGGGAAAATACTTTGGAGGCAATGGTTATCAAGTATTGGATAAAAGAGATATTCCAGAAAATTTAGTTAATCATACTACTGCTTGGGGGGTAGATGATGAGGCTAGTTTTAATTTTACCTTACAACAATGCGATAAAAGCTATAACGAGGGTAACTTGTTTTTTAATCATATAATGACGGTAAGTAACCATAGGCCATATACTTATCCAGATGGGCGTATTGATATACCATCGTCAAAACAAGATTTTACTGGGGGTGTAAAATATACTGATTTTGCTATCAATGATTTTATAAAAAAAGCACAAAAAAAACCTTGGTTTAACAACACCATATTTGTAATCGTTTCGGACCATTGCAGCCGGAGTGCTGGTAAAACCGATTTGCCTGTTAATCGTTATCATATACCTTGCTTAATTTATGCCCCACAATTAATAAAGCCATCCATCGAAAAGAGATTAGTAAGTCAAATAGATTTAGCACCAACTGTTTTGGGGTTCTTAAATCAAAGTTATACAAGCCGTTTTTTAGGCTCCGACGTTTTTAAAAGAGATATATTAAATGATCGAATTTTTATAAGCACCTACCAAGATATGGGGTATATCCGCAATAATAAATTAGTTATTTTATCGCCCAGGGCAAGGGTAGAAATGTATAGCTTTGATTATGTTTCAGGCGTAAATACTCCAATTCCGTTAGACAAAAGCCTCGTAAATGAGGCAATTTCATGGTATCAAGGGGCATCTTTTTTATATAAAGAAAAAAAATATAAAAATAAATAAATAGATAAGATTTTCATAAATACCAATGCATTAGAATGTTATTAAACTTTAATGACTTCCTACTACACTGCTTTTTTTATTTTTAAAATTATTTCGAAAAAATCTTGTTGAATAGTAAATTCCACATTATATTTACTATGGTTTTTCATAGGATATTGGATTTTAAAGCGGGACTAGATTTTTATCTTGGTCCCTTTTTTATTTTAAGGAACTGAAATATCGCCTTGGTTACTAATTGTTAGTTGTTCTTCTTTCTGTAAAAATCGCAGTACTTTCCATAGCTGATTTTTTTTATATATAGGTAGAAGCATTCGTATATTTTTTATAGTTACCGATGTTGTTTTGGCTAAGCTCAATAACTCCCTAGTAATTTTTTCAACATCTTCAGGGGAAAGTTCGTCAGCATTTGTATTAATACAATTATCGCAGATTTGGCAATTCGTTATTAACGTATCATTAAAATATCGTCCAATTAATTTACTACGGCAGTCAATAGTATTTTCGATGTAATTAAGAATTGCTGCAATTCTATTTTCATAGTTTGTTTTTCGGATAAAATAATCAACTAAGTTTAATTTAAAACTATCATTGTACATTCTATTTTGTACTAAATAAATTTGTGGTTTATCTTTTTGTGGGGTGTAAACAATAAGTCTGTTTTGGTGTAGATGTACTAATTGTTTTTTAACCGTACTTACATCCACCTTAATAAACTTAGCTAATTGAGTTTCGTAAATAGTTGAAGGAAAATCAAAAATACCTTCATACGAACGTAATAGCCCTTTAATAAGTGGTTCAAAAATTGGGTTGATTTTTTCAAAATCTTCTAATGAGTTTTTATCTGTAGCAAAAACTAGGGTAGATGGTTTAAAAAATGTTTCAGGACAGCTTAATACATTTTCTTGTTCTAAAATTTTTATGCAATAGGTAGCAGTAAGTATATCAATTTTAAAGGAGGCTGAAAAAGTGGATAAATCAAAATCAAAACTTTGCCCCTCGCCAATGCCCGAGGGTACTTGCAAATGGTTCATTAAATGTATGTATACATTTTTTACCGTATCCTCATCAGGAAATTTAATAGTGGGTTGCTCTAGTAAAGTAGTTATTTCTTTATCGTTATATAATAAAACTGCATAAGCTCTTTTACCATCTCTACCACACCTACCAGCTTCTTGATAATAATTTTCTAAACAATCAGGTACATCATAATGTACAACTACTCTTACATCTGGCTTATCTATACCCATGCCAAAAGCATTGGTACAACAAATAATTCTTGTTTTATTTTTTATCCAGTTTTCTTGCTTTGTATTTCTTTCATCATTACTTAAGCCAGCATGATAAAAATCGGCATTAAGGGCATGTAGTTTTAATAAATCGGCAATTTCTTTAGTATGCTTACGGCTTTTACAATATACTATTCCACTACCCGATACATTTTTTAAAATGGTTAATAATTTTGTTTGTTTACTAGCCACATTAAAAACGCTATACGATAAATTTGGTCGGGCAAACGATTGTTGAAAGCTTTGAGCAGCGTTAGTAAATAATAATTTTTCGCAAATATCTTCTTGAACATTTTTTGTAGCAGATGCTGTTAGTGCTAATACAGGTACTGTGGGTATTTGCTCTCTAATTTTTGCTATGTTTAAATAAGCTGGCCTAAAATCGTAACCCCATTGCGATATGCAATGAGCTTCATCTACTGCAATTAAATTAATATTTAATGCAGGTAAATAGTCTAAAAATAAGGCTGTTTCTAACCGCTCAGGACTTACGTATAAAAATTTATAATTACCATATGCAGCATTTTGCAATGTTTTTTTTATTTCTAAAAAAGGCATGCTACTATAAATGGCTAACGCATTTATTCCTTTATTTTTTAAATTTTCTACTTGGTCTTTTATTAAAGCAATTAAGGGACTAATAACTAAACAAATGCCATCTTTAGCTAATGTAGGTACTTGAAAACAAATAGATTTTCCACCGCCAGTAGGTAAAAGTGCTAACACATCCTTTCCTTCTAACACCGCTGTAATAATTTCGGCCTGAAGAGGACGAAAAGTATCATACCCCCAATATTCTTTTACTATGGAATGAATTGATGACAATTAATTTATTTGTAATGAAGTTAATAAACCTTTTTCACAAACAGTCGGATAGAATTTAACGCTAATACCACATCACTCAATGCCATTGTTAATGCACTAAACGTTGGTGTTAAAAAACCAAAAGCTGCAACAGGGATGGCACCAATATTATAAAAAAATGCCCAAAATAAATTTTGTTTTATGGTAATATAGGTATGCTTACCTAAGCCCAATGCTTGTGGTAAATTTTTTAATCCATGATGTAACAAAATAACATCGGCACTTTGCATAGCAATTTTCGAAGCACTACTTAAAGAAATACCTAACGTAGCTTTTGCCAAGGCTGGCGCATCGTTAATACCATCTCCAATCATAGCAGTAGGCGTACTTGCCGAAAGTTGAGAAATTTTTTCTAATTTTTGCTCTGGAGTTTGCTCGGCAATTACTTCACTAATGTTTAATTCTTTTGCAACAATTGCACAATTTTCATATCTATCACCACTTAATAAAATAGATTTTATATTTTTTGCTTTTAACCAATTCATTACCAATTTTGCTTCAGCTCTTATTTCATCTGCAACATCTATCCAACCAATTAATGTATCATTTTTAGTTATAAAAATATTGTGGTTAAAATCGATAGACTTGTGTGTTAAAATTTTGTAACTCCCAGCCCCAAAAATATTTCCCTCTATATCAGTTGCTTTAATTCCTAGGCCTTTTATTTCATCAATCGTTTTCCATATAAATACATCATTCGTTTTCCATTGATTAAGTATTGCAGTTGCAACAGGGTGGTTACTAAATTTTTCTAATGAGTAAACTATTTTTTTAAATTCACTTTCATCTATTGTTGTGCTAAAATTTGTAATGGTAAAATGCCCTGTGGTTAGTGTACCTGTTTTGTCAAATACTACTTGCTCAATATTTTTAAATGTTTCCAACGCACTTGCGTTTTTATACAAAATACCATTTTTTGCCCCTCTACCCAGCCCAACTGCAATTGCTGCAGGTGTTGCTAAACCCATTGCACATGGGCAGCTAATAACCAATACTGCAATAGCCCTCATTAAAGCATTGCCGTTACTAATGTCAAAGGCAAAATAATTTATTAAAAAAGTAAGTACCGCAATGCCAATTACAGCAGGCACAAAAATGGCACTAATTTTATCTGCCATTTTTTGCATGGGTGGTTTTTCGCCCTGTGCTTGTTTTACCATATTTACAATGCCTGCCAAAACCGTATCATTACCTACCGCAGTTACTTGTGCTTTTACTGTGCCACTTTCTAAAAAACTACCACCAATTAAACTATCTTTTTTAGTTTTATAAATGGGTACACTTTCGCCACTAATTATTGCTTCGCTTACACTACATTCTCCCCATAAAATTTTACAATCAATAGGAACTTGTTCTCCATTTTTTAGTAAGATTAAATCCCCAACTTTTAGTTTTGTATTTTCAATAGGAAAAATTTGCTCTTGATGTTTATCGTCAAACGCAATCATATTAGCTATTACTTTTTGCGATTTGGCTAAATGGTTAACTGCTTTTTGTGTAGATTGAATAGCCGCATCTTCTAAATAATTTCCTAAAAAAACTAAGGTTACTATAGAGGCGGCCGTTTCAAAAAACATATAATCCATGCTCTGTAAAAAAAACATGCCGTAAAAGCTGTAAACAAATGCAGCTAAAGAGCCTAGCGTTACCAATACATCCATATTAGGCATACCATTAGCAATACTTTTAATAGCACTCTTACCAAAATAAAGTATTCCAACTATAAAAGGGGGTAAGCATAAGCCAAGCTGTATGTACGGATTCATTAGCCAATGAATATGCCACCATTTATCAAACATGTGTAGCATTAAAATGGCGGTAAAGGGCAAACAAAATAAAAAGCGACTTTTGTTTGTTTTTAAAAATCCACGGTTGTTTTGCTCATGTTTAGTATTGTTGGTGTCATTTGCATCATTTACGAAATAGCCTAAATTTTTTATACCTTGTTTTATTTTTTTTTCATCAATTTGCTCCACTGTAGTAAAATGTACATCGCCACTTAAAGGGTTTACCTTAACGTTTTGTAAGCCTTGTTTTTTTAAGTAATTGGTTACAGATGATGCACAGTTTGTGCAATGCATACCCTCTACTCTCCAGTCTATATTGTTACTCATTTCTTTTTTATTACACTAATTTTTACGAATTACACGAATTAAAAAAATTAGTGTAATTAGACTAATTGTTGTTACAAAGCTACTTTTAAAAAAAATATCAACTTTACCAATTCGGCAAAATATCTTTGCAACATGGAGGTAATTTTTTCTTTACAAGAAATAAACGAAGCTGCATTAAAGGTAGTAGAGCAATTAGGTAATAATAAAGTCATTGCCTTACATGGCGAAATGGGTGCTGGCAAAACTACTTTTACCAATGCTTTTTGCAAGGCATTGGGGGTTATAGATGTGGTAAGTAGCCCTACTTTTTCTATAATAAATGTGTATGAAACAAAAAACGACAACACTATTTATCATTTAGATTTATATAGATTAAAGAATGAAGAAGAAGCCATTAATGCTGGGGTAGAGGATTGCTTATATAGCGGTAATATTTGTTTGGTAGAATGGCCGGATAAGCTGCCCACTATTTTCCCCGAAGAAACACTACATATAAATTTTGAACTAATAGATGACACAAAAAGAAGAATAAGCTACTAACATTTTTCATTTTTCATTTTTAATTGTTACTTTACAATATGGCAACACAAAAACCATTTGTATCTCCTTCTTTTACCTACGAAACATTAGAAGAAACGTTGGATATTAAACCAAAAGGGGCAGAATTATTTATTGGGATACCCAAAGAAAGTTCGTTTAACGAAAACAGAATTGCCCTTACACCCGAAGCCGTTGGCGTATTAGTTGCTAATGGGCACAGGGTTATTATAGAAACAAAAGCTGGTGATGGGGCAAGCTATACCGATAACAATTATAGCGAAGCAGGTGCAAAAATAACCTACCATAAAAAAGAAGTTTTTGAATGTGATATAATTGTAAAAAGTGCACCCGTTAGCGAAGAAGAGTGTGATTTACTAAAACCTAATCAAACCATTATTTCTCCTATACATTTAGCCGTAATGAAAAGAGAAATTTTGCAGAAGATGATGGAGAAAAAAATTACTGCACTTAGCTTTGAAAATTTAAAAGATGATACAGGGCATAACCCCATTGTACGCAGCATGAGTGAAATTGCAGGCAGTGCAGTAATGCTTATTGCCGGGCAATATTTAAGTAATGCAAACAATGGCAAGGGTGTTTTGGTTGGAGGAATAAGTGGAATACCGCCAACAAAAGTTATTATTATTGGTGCAGGTATTGTTGGCGAATATGCTGCCAGAACAGCGTTGGCTATGGGAGCAAGTGTAAAAATATTTGATAACGATATTTACAGATTAAAACGTTTGCAAAATAATATTGGTGGAAGATTATGGACGAGTGTAATTGAACCCAAAATTTTAGCCAAGCAACTAAAAACTTGCGATGTTGCTGTTGGTGCGTTAAGTGGTGATGGGGGTAGAACACCGATTGTTGTTAGCGAAGAAATGGTAAGCCAAATGAGAGCCGGAAGTGTAATTGTAGATGTAAGTATTGACCGTGGTGGCTGCTTTGAAACCAGTGATGTTACCAGCCACGAAAGACCTGTGTTTACAAAATATGATGTAATACATTATTGTGTACCCAATATACCTAGTGGCTTTGCCCGAACTGCCAGCCAAGCTATTAGCAATGTATTGATGCCGCTTATGCTAGAAACTGCCCATGATGGGGGAATAGATAAAACCATTTGGCATAAAATAAATATACGTAGTGGTATTTATTTATTTAAAGGTAGCCTTACCAATTTTCATTTAAGTGAGCGGTTTGATTTGAAATTTACGGATTTAAATTTGTTGATTGCTAGTAGGAGGTAGGTTATTTGTACCTTCCCATCTCTAACACCTCTTCACAAAAACTATACTCTTGCTTATCATTACTACACACAATTACTAATTTATTGGTGGTGTAATTTTTTATAAGTTGATGATAAAGTGCAATTCCATCTTCATCTAAATTGGTAGTTGGTTCGTCCAATAATAAAATAGGGGTCTTGCTAAAAAAGGCTAAGGCAAGTTTAAAGCGTTGTTTCATTCCACTGCTGTAATAGCGTATTTGCTTTTTTGCAGAAGCCTGTAGGTTTACAATTTGTAAAATTTCGGCTGCTGGTAAAATAAGTTGTTTAAAGGTAGAATGAAAACGTAGCATTTCTAAAGCTGTCATTTCCTCAATCAATTCTAAATAAGGTGTGGCAATAGAAATTTGTTGGTAATGCTGTTCGTTGGGTAATAATTGCCCATTATGCATTTCAACACTTCCTTCATTATGCATAAGTGAGCCTGCAATTACTTGTAATAAGGTAGATTTACCCGAACCATTTGAACCGGTGATAGCATACTTTTTTCCAACAATAAATTCATACTCAATATGACGAAAAATCCATTCTCGGTTATAGCGTTTGCCTAAATTTTGTAAAGTGATTTTCATCGGGTCAATAAGTAATTAGTCAGCTTTTTTTGGGGTTTACTCATCGTCCATACTTCCCTTTGTAAATCTTTTAATAATTCCTCTTCCGCTTTCTCTTATAAAAGTTACAATTTCATCTCGTTCGTCTGTTGCAGCTATTTCTTCTTCTATAAAATTTAAGGCTTGAGATGTGTTCATTCCTTTATTGTAAATAATTCGATAAATATCTAAAATTTGATTTATTCTATCTAACGAAAACCCCCTACGTTTTAAACCCACAGAGTTTACACCTGCGTAACTTAAAGGTGTACGTCCTGCTTTTATAAATGGAGGTACATCTTTACTTACCAAAGAGCCACCAGCTACAAAAGCATGTTGCCCAATTTGTACAAACTGATGTATGGCACACATACCTGCTAAAATTGCATTATCGCCAACGGTTACATGCCCTGCCATTTGTGTATTATTGCTCATAATGCAATTGTTACCTATAATACAATCATGTGCTACGTGGCTGTAGGCCATTATTAAACAGTTGTTACCCACTTTTGTCGTCCATCTGTCCTTGCTTCCACGGTTTATGGTTACAAACTCCCTAATGGTGGTGTTATCGCCAATTTCAACAGTGGTTTGTTCGCCATCAAATTTTAAATCTTGTGGTATGGCTGCGATAACAGCACCCGGAAAAATACGGCAATTTTTTCCAACTCTTGCACCTTCCATAATGGTTACGTTGCTGCCTATCCAAGTGCCTTCGCCAATTTCTACATTGGGGTGTATTACACTAAATGGATCAATTTTCACATTGGTGGCCAACTTTGCATTGGGGTGTATGTATGTGTGTGGATGAATCATTGTACCCTAAATCCCTAAAGGGACTTTAATTGTGTTTGATTTATAAATTATAATGAACCAAAAGCCCCTTTTCCGAAATTATCGGGACAAGCAGGGGTTTAGGGTTAGTTCCTTTTTACCAACTGTGCCGTTAACTCAGCTTCTGTACAGAGTTTATTACCTACATAAACGCTGCCTTTCATTATACAAATTCCTCGGCGTATGGGTTCTATTAATTCCATTTTTAAAATTAATGTATCGCCGGGCACTACTTTTTGCTTGAATTTACAATTATCTATTTTTAAAAAATACGTATCGTATTGCCCATCGGGCATAGCATTTATACAAAGAATACCGCCTGTTTGTGCAAGGGCTTCTATTTGTAAAACACCAGGCATTACAGGGTTGCCTGGAAAATGCCCCAAAAAGAAATGCTCGTTAAAGGTGATATTTTTAATACCTACAATTTGCCTATCGGTTAGTTCAATAATTTTATCTACAAATAAAAATGGATAACGGTGGGGTAATGTTTTTTCTATTTGCTCTAAGGTATAAATTGGCTTTTGATTAGGATCGTAAATAGGTATATCCTTAGTGTGTTTATTTTTCTTGATGTATTGTTTTATTTTTTTGGCAAACTCTACATTGCTGCTATGGCCGGGACGGTTAGCAATTATATGCCCTTTAATTGGGTAACCTATTAAGGCTAAATCGCCAACAACATCAAGTAGTTTATGCCTTGCAGGCTCGTTGGGGTAGCGTAGCTCTAAATTATTTAAATATCCTTCACTTTTTACTTCTATTTTATCTCTGCCAAATGCTTTTGCAAGTCGGCTCATTTCTTGCTCGGTAACTGGTTTATCCACCACCACAATGGCATTATTAATATCGCCACCCTTTACCAAATTATTATCTAACAACATTTCTAACTCATGTAAAAAACAAAAGGTGCGGCATGGGGCTATTTCTTTTTTAAAATCTCCAATAGATTTTAAACTTGCATGTTGTGTGCCCAAAACAGGGCTATTAAAATCAATTAAGGTAGTTATTTGATAGTTGGTTGCTGGTAGGGCCGTCATTTCAACCCGTTTGTTTTCATCGTAAAAGCTAATATTGGTATCAATGGTGTACCAAGCTTTTGCAGCATCTTGCTCTAACACACCAGCTTTTTCAATAATTTCAACAAAAGGTTCGCTGCTACCATCAATTATAGGTATTTCGGGGCCGTTAATTTCTATTAAACAATTATCTACACCCATGCCCACTAAGGCTGCTAAAATATGCTCTACAGTACTCACCTTAGCTTCGCCTTGTTCTAATGTAGTACCACGGCTGGTATCTGTAACTAAATCGCAATCAGCTTTAATTATAGGCATACGAGCTAAATCTATACGCTGAAATTGAAAACCAAATCCAGCGTTAGCTGGCTTAAGCGTCATATCTACATTTATACCAGTATGCAAACCAGTGCCAGAAATGCTGACTGGATTAGCTATAGTATGTTGTTTATCTTGATTGAAATTTGCGTCCATTCTTTTGTTTTTGTAAAGATGGGCAAAGATATTTTATTTTTTGTTATGATGTGGGGATTGGATGATTTGGGTTTATTGAACATATTCCGTTGAGCATTTGGATTAGGGTCGGGCATTAATTATGTTTTTAGGTACAAAAAAGCTATCAAATACCCTAAACCTATTGCTAAGAAAATAAAAAAGTTTAAATATATTAACCACCTTACTTTTATTTTACAGTTAATAACAGTTTCAAAAT
>Ga0209443_1002654_pt1 | contig 10483 bp, 14 predicted proteins | sample LauGreBMM110DCMD_2_FD_187571 | JGI IMG/M metagenome (GOLD analysis project Ga0209443, IMG submission 187571) | Freshwater lake microbial communities from Lake Michigan, USA - Su13.BD.MM110.DCMD (SPAdes) (version 2) | ecosystem: Environmental > Aquatic > Freshwater > Lake | place: Lake Michigan... | reverse complement strand
AAAGTTTCCCAAAAATATTTCTGTTGACAATATCTTTAAAGTGATGATATAGGGTGTTCCAATGAATATGAGATCTCACAGATCTCCAAGGAATGCCAGTTTTTAACATGTACAAAATATCAACCAAAATATCATCGAGCGTGTATTTTGTTCTGGGATGATTTGATGCATATTTTTTATTTAGAACAGTGTTGCGTAAAATAACATCTTTTATCAGGTCCGTGAATGAACCAAGTATTTTATATTGTGCCATAAATAACATATATAAAAAAGTAAATATATACCTAAACAAAACATTCCAATAATGACACTGTATTTATGTCAAAATATGAGGTATCATCTCTTGTAAATATTAATTATGTAAATAATGTACCGAAGGTTGTGTTTGTTTGCTGGTTTGGCAGTTTTACAAAATATTCGAAATTAATGCCACCAAATAGGTTAAATGCGTTCAAATCACTCGTGAATAACATTAATGTCCCTGTTATTTTGATCACTGATTTTAACTACAAGTATTTTGAGGTTGATACTGACCCGGTTCATGAAATGTTCAAATATTTGTCAGGAAACCATAAATCGGACTATATGCGATCGTATTTATTGCACCATTATGGTGGGGGGTATCACGACATAAAACAGAGGTCACTCGGGTGGGAAAATGAATGGGATAAAGATAACTGGACGGATGATAATAATATTTGGATATATGGTAGACAGGAAAACAAAGAAAGTGCCATAGGATACCAGCCAGGAATGAAACATATTCAAAAAGAATTTGCTAAATTGGCAACAATGGGTTGGGTAATCTGCAGACCGCGCACTGAATATACTCGCGAACTATTACAGAATCTGAACAGTAAATTAGACGAATGTAAAGATAAATTAATATTGTATCCTGCTCAAAATCCAGGAGGCTACTACGCAAATAATCCGTTCGATAATGCTAATATTGATAGTTATCCGTTAAGATGGCTCGAAATGATGGGTGAATTTTCTCATTTGTTGATGCTGAAATATCAATCACATATCAAATTTGGCCTACCCGACGCGGAAAAATCCAGGAGGTACAAATAAAAACAACACGGATCTAAATAAAACACTGCAATAATTAATTATGTCTTGTCTATTGCAGACTTTAAATTGCATGTGGTGTATCCATATTGCAATGTATATGATTCGAGTGGTATATCAATGTTGTTATGCATATTTATGTCAGTTAACGTATGCCACGACACTGGATAAAAATATATTGACGGATAAATTGTTATGTTGTCGTCAATCAATGTTCTATTTAAATATCTGGGCCCAATGACGTTACAAACCCCATTAATTCGTCTTTTTCGCCTATATAAATGCAGTTTTATTTCTGGCCCCCATTTTACATATTCTTCGATCCCGCTAATTAATTTGTATAGTAGATTATTATGTTGTGTCGCGCCAAACACTCCACCACACATTCCAGTTCCCGGTAATTCATTTTCTCTTGCTAAAAAGATTCCGCTAGAATTTGTATTATCTATCAGGGAGTCAAACGATTTATTGTTCACCCAAATTGCATCGGCATCTATATAAATACCCCCATATTTGTATAATATAATATATCTCATAATATCTGATTTGCCATTATATGTACTTTCTTCGTTATATATACTTTTTAATACAGAGAATTCATCAAATAAATCATCTATGTCGTTATCTGTCCATAGTCTGTGTGTATATTCAGGATTAGACGCGATATAATCTTTTCTGAATGTATCAATCCATATATCTGGACGTTTATTAGGACCAATCCAAATCTGGTGTATTATTTTTGGTATTTTAACCATCTATACTATATTACCACATATTATTACTTGAACAATTCAATATGATCAAACATTTTTCCATGGCGGTTTTTAAAATGATGAACAATGTCGTAAAATGGATTATCTTTTATCTCCATAACACGTGTAGTTCGCACACGTGTACTATCAACTAAATCCTTTAGTTTATACATCGTATTATTTTCATTTATTAATTGTCCTATAACATAACCATCATCCCAGTATTCAAATCTTTTAAAATCCTGTGTTATATAGGAATTGCATATTATTTTCGCAAAATTAAAGCCGTTATTTTTTTTACAATAACCAGTAAATCCTGTTTCTGGACCTCTATTTATTTTTTTTCGATACTTACCCCAATAATAGAACATGGAAGCCCCGTCGTCAAATATTTCGTCTAGTTTAGCATGAGATATATTTCCTTTAAATACACAATCTGCATCTATAATACATATAATATCGTATTCGTTTGAATAATTATTAATCGCATAATTTAATGCGACAATTTTTCTAAAATATCCCGCAGTTCTGTAGCGAGCCCAGTATTGTCCCTTTTTTTTATCCTCCAAGTAGATCGGGTTATCATCTTCGGCAATCCCACCAAACATCTTTGGAATAACGTCTCTGTTATTTTGTGTCCATTTATTCAAATAGGTGTCATCCTCGATATTATAACAATTTATTCTATCGGATGTACTGTCAAAAATAAATCCCTCATAACAAACAAGGAGGTTTGATTCCTTATTATGGCGCATAAAACTGTCTATTAGTTCCTTTCCACTTGCATCATAAATATTTTTGTTAAATGTAGTGACGTATAATACTTTCATTATATATAAAATATAAAATATATTAAATAAAATATAGATACGCGCGCGACGCGTATCATATTTTAATATGGATATAATTTATACTAAATGAAGACGATTGATGTAAATAACTATTCTAGAATACATATCGGCACATCGACTACTAATATTTTGAATGTTGTATTAATTACAGATCTTGAACTGGGTGATAAATGTGTAACAGATCCGTTTGGAACTAATAAAATGAGATTTCAACATCCCGAAATGTTTACATATAGCTTAAAAAAAATAAAAACAGGTATGTATGAACTGTGTATTACACGATCAAACATAATATTATGTCAGTCGACCGCCAAATTTTTCTGGAAAGATGGCTGGACTGTGGAATTGTATATAACTAATATACCGCATGAGAAAAAAATAACATGTGATCATATAACGCGATTAATACCACGCAACTATGGATGTGTCGATGTTAATATTTCACAGAACGAATTTAAAATCGGCATAGTTGTTCCATTATTCAGCAGACATAAATATGTTGAAACTTTTTTATCGTCGTTAATAAAATCAGATCTGTCAGACTGTTTAATTGTATTTATTGATGAATCAATGACAAAAGATGTGGATGACGACAAAAAATTAGTTAACTATTTAGTTAAAAATATATGTGTCAATAATTCTATTAAAATATTTAAAACAGTACATGGTAACATGTTTGATAGTATTATTGTTGGGTGTGATTTAGCAAGTATTTACTGTGATACATTAATTACTATAGATTCTGATACTATTCATGCCAAAAATTGGGTGACCCAATCAGTTAAATTATATTATAAAACATTGCAAACAAATGAAAATTTAATACTGTCACCATTTAATACGATTAACACAAAAAAACATGTAATCATAGACGAGTTCGACGAATATTATACTAAAAATAGTGTTGGCGGGTGCTGTTTAATATTTAATAAGAACATATATTTTAAACTTATAAGATGTGGATTGATCAGTCATAAATGGGATACTAACCTAATTAATAACATAACAAATAACAATGGTTTAATAATAGTCACTAAACCGTCGTTAATAGACCACATTGGTTTTGAATCATCAGGACATAGAACAGATAATACTCAAGAGTACGACGTCGCAATCGATTTTGTGTGCACGCATAACCAATGATTGTCTAAATAAAACATTCTGACAATATACATATCCATAATAAGTATATACTATGTAATACATTTTATATATAATAATATATAGCGATGGACACTATAGAAATAAACAATTGTGTTAATGTATCCGATATTTTTAACAACAAAACATGGATTCATGGAAAGTCAACAGAAAATATTAAGATTACCTTGTTTTTAATTACAATATGCACAGACCAGTTACGCCATTCATTACATGCCATAAATAATCTCCCCGAAGATATACCAGTTATTGTAAATATAATAATGAATATATCACCAACAAACGCAGCATACAATGAAATGAGATTGAGATGTACCACTGATTTTTTTGCTCAAATTGACGAAGATATGGAGTTAAATGTTGACGCGTTACTGTTATTTTACAAATATATGAACACGACGAATAATACGTTTTTACATACTTTTAAATTAGTTGATACTGTATTAGGAATAGGAAATCCTCCTGTAATTGATTGTTTAAAACTATATGATAATAGAGTGATGAAAAAATATCCAACATATGATGACGGGAAAATTTCAATATCTAGTGTCGATCAGTTATGGCATAAACCGATAATCCTCGCCGGTTATACAGTAAAAGACACGCATATAGTAATAGGATGCCATGGAAAACATAGAAGTAATTTTGATTTATTTTTAAGGTATTGTAAAATAACAAGTTCTATGATTGATACACGGATTAAAACAAACAGCGGCCATTTATGCAAATTATTAAGGGGGTTGGATACTATAAATATAAATAAAATATTAGGTATTACAAAATTACACTTCAATATTTTTTATAAAGTTGACGACTATCAGTTAAATAATATGATTAATCATATAAATGCTTATGTACCTCCTGCTAATATATCAATGTATAAAATAATAAATAGAACACCATTACACAATGCTTCGGAAAAATTCACGACTGAAAAATTTATCGACACATTAAATCATCCATTTTGTACAGATAAAGAATATATATTGTGCATAGTTGCTATATTATGTGTCACAACTGGAAATTATGAATATTCGTTCGATAAATATCCTAGAAATATTTTCGATTACTTTGATAAACTTACAAATAATACACTCGACACCATGATATATGGAGAAAAAACAGACTCCATAAAATATATAGAAAATAAATTATGCTACGTTTAAAATTTCCATATAATATACAATGTATGTATACGTTTGTATGTATACGTTTGTAATAACATAGCAATGTCGACAGTAACAAAGATATTGAATACACTGTATACCAATTTATAATTTAACGTATTAAAAACCTATAATAGTTTTTTTAATACTCGATGATACGTCAAAATTTTGCTGACAATGAATCTGATTAATCATTGGGCATAATGACATAACATCTATTAATTGACTAAATTTGTAGCCTGACATGATATGTTTGAGATATACACAGTGTGCAAGAAAGTTTATTGATTTGTCATACCAGAAACTTAAAACTGGATGTTCAAGTTTTGTACATATCGAAAGACATTCTAGCGACTGGTTGAACTCGCCACTAAATATAATTTGTTCAAGATATATGTAATGTGGAAGATGTTTGATTGCCTGATTGAATTTCCAACTAAAAGTAATATGTCTTAATAATTTGTTACTAGAGACATACTCGATTGATCGGTTAAACGATTTACCAAATCTTATAGATTCAATATGTTTATATTCTGACAACATTTTGATAGATTTGTCAAAATCATAACCGAAATACAGCGTGTGTAGGTACAAACACCCCGATAATGCGATTTATTGAAACATGAAGCAGTATTGAATATGATATGTTGAATGTATATACAACAGGAACGAATATCGATCGGTTAAAATGTTACTAAAAGAGATATATTTAAGATGCACAAAGTTTTCAAGAATATCAATGGGATAATTAAAATTATCATCAAACTATATTTCAATTAGTGTTAGATTTTTGTGTATACAGTCTTGAATCATATCATATGTGCAATTTTTTACTGTTCATTTCGCGTCCTTTATTTTGTAATATGTATCATCGTTGTCATACTGATCATATAAATATATTGCGGTTGTTATTTTAGTAATATATTTAATAATAATATCTATTAAATATTGTATTTCCAATCTTTTTACAAATTGGGATGTTTTGATGGTTATGCTAATACTTTGCTTTTATATTTATAATGTTTGATTTTGGAATACTTTTTATTAAATGCATAATAAACTTGATATGGGTCTATATCTCCAAAGTCTGCGCGATTTAAATAACACGGTTCTACTAGTAAATATGCATAATTTTCCGATAACGCAAATGGATAAGGCACATAATTATTTCCCATTGTTGATATGTATTTAATTATAGGTTCCTTTGTTACAATCTGTTTAACCGATTCTCCAACAAATAAATACATTAATGGCTTCAATTCTATCAATATAGAATTTCCTGTGAATGCTTCCTTCTGGGTGTTTCCATATTTTTTACTATGTTTGCCTATAAAAACTTTCTCATATTTTTTAATAATCATGCAATTATCCCATATGTCATCCGTATTGTATATTTTATTCGATTTTAATATAATTATAATTTTATCAGTTATTATAATTTTGAACGGGTGGCTACCGTTCATGTATGTTTTATAACTTTTTATATTTCCAACTAGTTTGTACCATCTTTTTACTTTATTTTTTGTCTCCAATACTATCCATTTTTGTTTGTCATTTCCTCGCAATATTGTTCCTGTATTATGTTTAGTTGCACTTTCGTCAGGCGACTGTCTTGACATACTATATTAATATACATATATAAGAATATCATACAAACTTAACTGAATATATTGCAATATTTTTACCAGATGTATAGATAAATCATATATTTGAATATTGTTATCTATGTATATATTATTATGAGTTCATCCAGGTATGAATATAAATATTATAAATATAAAGCGAAATTTATTGAGGCAAAAAAAATATGGGATGCTATGAAGATCGACGTAGATATGTCTGGAGGCATGTTAATGGCGACAGATCCAAATACTAGTCCGAGAAGTGAGCTTTTTAACACATCTGACTGGTATGAATTATTTAAAAGACAAAATGCGACAGACAAATTATTTAAAAGACAAACTGAAACAGACGACTTGTTTGATCAATACTTACACACTGCGCCTGTTCTCATACAGGATGATAACAGTGAGATGGATACAGGAGACGCCGGTAACATATTTATCGCTCGTAATTGAACATTATATTATCAATTAAAATTGATAAATTTATTGTATTGAAATGTTAATAATTAATGTTAGTATATCTAATATTAATTATGAGCAACAAATACACATATACGTTTGATATATTAAGTTGCAGTGACACTATCGTAAAAATGTTGACGCTGTACGGAGATGGAATAGATGAACACGTCGAATCTAATGAGTATGATAAGAAAATATGGGATTGTATGGAAAAATTACTCAAGCGCTCATATAAATCTTTATGGAAGACTGTAGTTTCAAAATCCGAATCTTTTAATGGTATCGGAATAGGAGATGTTATAAACGCATCATATATACCTGGCTCGCAAAAATATGTTGATTTTTACAAGCAACAAGATATCACAAATGGATTAGTATTATTTGTTGACGCTGAAAATAATGATGCTATTATTGTTCTCAGACACGGGTATACTGTAAAATTCCAGTCACTTGTCAGGGAAGGGTGTCACTATCTCGGGATGAGTAATGGATATGATTGTATGATCGATAAAATAAGATAATTTGGTATAAAAAATTGAATTTATATATATATTGCAATCTAAATACTTGAAATATAGTAACTTTTATCAAAATGAGTGATAATAACCAAGATAATAATATCATCGACCAAAATGGGGGCATGGAGCACATTAACGGCGTACATACTAAAAAACAGATCAGTCCGTGGAACGGAGACCGGCCGTTTAAGGGAGGTATAAATGCATATATGCTGTTTATGACGAATAAACTAGAGGGATGTATGAAATATCTTCGTGCAAAACAGGAACATGTATGTGCAGAAGTTAAAGTATACCCGAACCAGGAACTAGAAATACAACTCGATGACAGTACATTTACATCGTACAAATTTCATGTCGTACATTACGGGCCTCTTAGAAATAAGGAGCAATATCATTGGATGTCGCGATACAATATTTTTGAGACTCTTCAAGTATTCCCTCCGTTTCGAACTTTGCAGGTTGAGATGTTACAAAAAGGATATTACTTAATGGATGAATCCGATCCAAGCAGATCAAGGAGAATGATAATTCGCCTTTACAAAAATCGGCCACCATATCCACTTTATTTGTGGCATGGATACGGTGTTATTCCTACTCTGGGAACTGTTGCACATACTAACACAGAATTACCTACTCAAAATACTGTTGTATCCACAGGACCTTTTACGTCGTATATAGGAGCGGTTTGTCATAACATAAAAGATGATGGTGTTGCCGAGGAAAAAGGAGATAATTAATTAATGCAACAACATAAAAACTATTTTTTTATAAGACGCTAATATATATAATGTTAAGATATATATTAGCGATTATATTATGCGGTGCATTGTTCCGCTTAAGTGAAATTAATCCTAAATATGGCGCTGGTATTATTGTAATACTAGCTGTGTTATTTTTAGTAAAGACAAACAGCGGTGAACCACACGAACATGTGGAAAACGATCAATATATTTCATGATATCCTTATTATTTCGCAACCATCGTATCCATATAGTTCGCCACTGACACCTTGTATATGTTCCGCAATACATTTTGGGATAAAATATGTTAATCTTTCATAAACAATAGGATTAATAAATATTGGATCATACATATAGAATATTGTTATGTCAAGCATTTTATGTATATGTAGCGGAAGTATATTTAAACATGAGCATATTAGAATAGTAGAATTTGGGAAATCATCTCTTAATTTGACAAAATCGATATTTTTTAACATATTTTTATTAATGACTATCAAAGAGTCATCGCGAATCAACAAATCATTAAGTGGATTAATACATATTGTTGGGTGTAATAATTTAAATACATCAGAAGAAATAATATCATGTATCGATTTTTTACTAAATAAATGGATAGTTTTACCTTTTATACTCATAATATAAATATCATTATGTGTAACTTTAAGACTCTAAAAAAATTGATAATATATATGCTTGAAATATGTTATAGTTTCGAGGAATATATAATAACTAGGATGAATATCCCTGAAATTGAGGAGAAGAATGTCGTAAACGTGTACAACAAAATATCTGATGATTTTAGTAGAACACGGTACAAGGCATGGCCATGTGTCAAATCATTCGTCGAGTCATTTCCACCCGATGCTAAATTTTTGGAAGTGGGATCCGGTAACGGAAAAAATATGCTTTTGCGTCCAGATAAATTTAAGGGATGTGACATATCTGAAGGTTTTGTGAGGATGTGTAAAAATATCGGGCTGGATGTTGTTCATGCAGATGCAACTGATCTGCCATTCGATGACAACAGTTTCGATGCTACAATGTCGATCGCAGTTATTCATCATTTATCATCCGCTGAGCGACGAGTTACGGCTGTGTCCGAAATGGCGAGAGTTACTAAATGTGGCGGAAAAATATTGATAGAAGTATGGGGATATGAAGATAATAACAGAGTTATCGACGGAAATCCTGATAGTATGGTTACATGGAAAGTAAATGGAACTACTGAAATATATGAAAGATACTATCATTTTTTCAAAAAAGAAGAGATAACCGAGCTAGTGAGTAGTGTTGACAGTATCACTATAGATAGTATCGAGTTTGAAAAGTGCAATTGGGTAATTCATGCCACAAAAATATAACTACAACAGGTTTACCGTGTGATATAAAAAATTGAATAATCAAAATATCTGTCGTTTCTATAATAAACTCGAACCAATAATACTAATAATACACACAATACAAATGATTGCGTCCGAAACTGATGGTTTTATTCCGGTTGTGCGGAAGAAGAACTCGAAGAAAAATAAACATTGTCCTATCAAACTGAGTCGTGACGAGGTTATTACTGACCTACGAAACATGTTTAGTAGGTGTCGGTTCTCTTCAACGCTCGCGTCTTCATTTCTTTACGGATCTACTGCAAAAAAACTAAACACTGCTGCAAGCGACCTTGATATTGCTCTAGTGTTTAACAAAAAACTTCCGGATAAAAATATTCTAATTGAAATAAAGAAAAACCTAGAAAATATCTATATGCGAAACGTAGATATTGTATGCTTCATTGTCTGTAATAAACTTATCGAGGAACCAGACATGAGAGCCCAGAATTTTGTCGATAATGTACGAGTCGAGGGAATTCATGTATGGGGCATTGACAAGTCAACATCTACTGATATTCTACCGCTTAGCAAACTCTGCTGGAAGGTTTGTTGTTAATTTTGTTTATCATAATGTTTATAAATAAAATTGAATATTTAACAGTTAACATCATTTATTTTATATATAAGGGGTGTTTATAAGTCGCCATATATTCTTTTTATGTTTTTAAAAAGAATATATATCGAACATAAAAAAATAAAAATATATTGCAATAATAATGGCAAAACTTAAAATTGATGTATTTATTTAT
>Ga0209443_1002652_pt1 | contig 10486 bp, 11 predicted proteins | sample LauGreBMM110DCMD_2_FD_187571 | JGI IMG/M metagenome (GOLD analysis project Ga0209443, IMG submission 187571) | Freshwater lake microbial communities from Lake Michigan, USA - Su13.BD.MM110.DCMD (SPAdes) (version 2) | ecosystem: Environmental > Aquatic > Freshwater > Lake | place: Lake Michigan... | reverse complement strand
CTAATTGCTCAAGAAAAGAACTATCTGTGCTAATGATTGCGGTGCCATTCACCCGCACAGTCTCATCCACCCCTGGAATCAGAAATAACATACCGACCTGTTGATTTTCAATGATATTGCGGTAGGAGTCTAAGCGATTATTCCCTATGGCATCTGGCATGAGAAGGGTTTTCGGATCAAGCACTTTAACGAACCCAGGTGCGCCACCCCTTGGGGAAGAGTCCATTTCCATGCGACTACTACTGGTGGACAATACTAAAAAAGGTGACAGCGTAATAAAGCGATGAATGTGCCCATCTATATAATCTAACTGTTTTTGTATGGCTCGTATCTTAGCAAAACCACAATGCTCTCTTAATTGCTCTTCAGAAGTAATTTCCATCAAAAAAACACTTTCTTGGAATCAGGTCGGGTCTATATATTTTGTCTTTGTATTTTGTTATCCAACCAATGACTTAATCCAATTAAATACTACTGCAATTTTCTTAAGAAATATCCTCGACCCGATCTTTGGTGGCTTGGAGATATTTCACCCCCTTCGATCCATAACTCTCACAGTGCGGTTGATTTGCTTGTAAATGAAATACATCGCCAGATAAGTAAGTACTTTTTTGTCCCATTGCAGTAATATTTACCTGCCCCTCTATCACCATAATTGCCGACTCGTATGGATGCGAATGAAAGTCTAAATAACCATTTGGTTGCTGCACAACTAACTCAGGTTCGGTATAGCCTTTATCAAGGACCGCTTTGGTAAAAATTTCTTTTTTCATAGCTAAATTATACCTTTAAGAATACCTATTGAACGAATCAACGTCCCTTTTTGATTTATCTTCGATAATGCGAATCAGATATTTATACAAATACCTATTGAATCATCAGCCTTTTAGTCAAAGATGCTGTATTTAAAAAAATTCATCGAGTACCAAAATCTCCCTAATTACTCCTTAAAATGCCAAAACAGCCTATAAATCCACCCCATTCAGACCATCATGGGCTATTCAAAGAACTGCTGAGTAAATAACGATCAAGTTGCTAAGGTCTTTTCCATGGGTAGTGCGCCATCTCATCAGCGATGTTAGGCCTCAGCTTTAATTCTAGGGCGAGCTAGTTTTATAAACGCCGCTAACACCGGCCACTTCCCGATAGCAACTCCTCCGACTCCTACGGCCCTTCAGATCCTGCCATCCTCCAGATGGGTAGCAAGTTGACTAATCATATTTTCTGTAATCTCACCAGCAGGCAACATGACCCATACTGCCATCCGCATAGCCAGCTGTCCAACTAATTTTTTATACGAGTAGCGCTATGTACACCCTCTTTATGAATTTGTACTGAGGCTTGCAGGTCTGCATCGAATACCACACAATCAGGCTAGTTTCGCATCAACCTTCGAATAATATTACCCCCCATCCTACCCAAACCAACCATTCCGAGTTGCATGCCGTCTCCCTTGATATTTATTAAAATTCAATTACTTATACAAGTTAGCTTAAATACTCCATAAAAAATTCTCTATCGATAAATATCTATCAACGCATCTTGGCGATTCTCAATGAGAATATTTCGGGTATATTCTTTTAAAATTAACTATTAAAACTATTTTTTATGCTAATTGATCATCAAGCCCTAGGAGCTCAAATACTTCGCCTAGAAGATTTTTTTTATTTAAGCCCTATTCAATTACCCAATAATCATCCAAGACGTGGGGGAGTACCCGTTTTATTCCCGCAATTTGCGGATAGAGGTCCTCTCAAAAAACATGGCTTTGTAAGAAATTTAAATTGGCAACTAATCACAGATGCGCACTCGCTTGAATCCCATCAATTAACCTATCGCTTACAAATTCAAGAACAGGATATGCCCGAGTGGCCCTTTTGTGCAAATCTCGAATTATCATTAAGCGCTACAGTTAATGACGTAGAAATCAGCCTCATGATTTGTAATAACGGTCCAAAACCTTTCTCCTGGACAGGAGGATTACATCCTTACTTTTTCTTAAGCAATCTTTTAGATACCTCTATTAAAGGCTTACAGAATCAACGCGTATCTAATCGTTTTGACCAAGATCAACAAATACATTCTACAGAATTATTAACGCTTTCAAATAAGCCACTTGAGAGCTTATTTCATACATCCACCCCTCTACAAATAATCTCTCCCAAACAACACTTTACCCTAAAGTCCGAGGGGTTTACAGAGTGGATGATCTGGAACCCAGCAGAACAGGGAGCCGGCGATTTTATCGATATGCCTTTGGCCGACTGGAAAAATTTTCTTTGTGTTGAGCCTGGATAGTCAGCGAACCACTGCAATTACTACCACAAGCATCTTTTACAGGAAAACTGACTGTAACTAATTTACTGAACATCGCAAATCTTCAGCCTTAGACGCGATAACATCTCATACGTATGAAAAAATTGTATACCGATACAATCCTAGATACCCGACAATTCAGTCTTGGGGAATGCTCAACTTGGATACAAGCCAGCAACACGCTATTTTGGATCGATATCACAGAAAAAAATTACTCTCTTTTGAGCTATCTTCACAAATTTTTCACAGCGCGTCATTACCTCAGGAACCAGCTTTTATCGCCCCTATAGCAGATCACAGCTTATTCATTGCCAAGCGAGATAGTATTGATAGTTTTAATATTGGGGAAAAAATATTAACCCAATTAATGACTGCCCCTTACGATGTGCACACAGAACGTTTCAACGATGGTAAGTGCGATGCCATGGGACGATTATGGGTAAGTGCAGTCTTTGAACCAAAAACACAAGGCTTATTTATTCATTTTTAAGGGTAAAACTGGCTTTTCTAGGTTTTCAGATTTAGGAATTGCGGTTAATTCAATCAGGGATTTATATTTCGTATTTAACATGATCGACTCGATCGAAACATTCACAAAACGATTATCTTTGGTAAACACAAGTGTACTTTTTTTGGCTTTGATGGTCGACAATACAGTCCAACCAGCTTTAGGAAATTCATTTATTAAAAATGAGAACGAGTCTTGTGAGTTCATTGGTGTTTTAATGATGAGCCGTCCCATCCAGTTCTTACCGGTTCCTAGTACGATCGTATTTTCTTCATCAATAAACGAGCTTGGAGGGATTGGAACCTCTCCAACCATGATAGTCTCAGTCTGTTCATCAGTCGTCTTTTGATCAACAGAATTAATAGCCACCGTACTGCACCCCGTGCAGATTACAAGAATAACCCCTATACAACTATTTTTAAGAGACCAAAAACATTGCAAGTACTCTGACTTCAGCTGAAATAGCATGGGATTGGCTTCTTTACTAAAAGATTATTGAGAAAAATTGTCTCCCTAAGAATAACAGGTAATTAACCTAGCTAACATTTAAAAACGCCCCAAAGGAGAGCGTTCACCCAAATAGACTTATAATATTTATATGAAATGCTCAAAATGCCATGGAAATACTCTGGTACAAGACACTAGAGATGTCTCATACTCGTACAAGGGTAAACACCAAACTGTTTATCAAGTAACCGGCCATTTTTGCTCGCATTGTGAAGAAATTCACCTGGATGAAGTTGAAAAGGCAAGAGTAAAGATTGAAGTGATTCAGTTCAACCGGGCCGTGGATAAAGCTCTTTCAAAAACAGGCTTTTTTGGACGATTCTTTAAGTAGACAAAACCAGGAATCACAACTGCAAGTGTTTCACTGAATCCAACTCGTCTTGGATCTTTTGCTCTTCAGCTCTCTTTTTTCTTAATATAGCTAGGCGATGCCTCTCTCCTAGTAATGAAGAAAAACAAGTAAGCAGTGTAAAGGTAATCAAATAAGAATAAAGAGTCATCGGTAAAAGTAACTATTGATGGAATTAATGAATCATCACCTAAGATACCAAATATGAAAAGTATTGTCAAATCTCCCGTACTGCATCGCCCAAGGACAAAATTAATATTTACTCCATATTTGACCTAATCTTTATCCTATAAGTACGTGATTCATTATGTTTCTATGAGATAGTGTCGTAAGCAATTCGGCCTAGAGACAATCCGTTCATCAATTTCCTTGTTATTGGTGAGGAATATGTGGTTTCGAGGAATATTGTATGTCCAGCTCAATCAGGTGAATTTTGCGCTGATGTAGCAAAACTCCTAAATTGATAGCCAAAACAATCACTAGTAAAAAGAAATAGATTTCCATGTATTTTTCCCAATTTCTAAAAAAATCTCATTAACACCTAATTAACAATGCCTAATTAACAATGCAATAGGTACTTATATCCATCGAGACAATCAAAGCCTGCAAAGAAGCTAAAGCAAGATTCATACCAGCCTGAAATATCAAGACGATTTGACAGAACTGATTAGCTCTGCATATTTAATCTGCATATTTGCTGTGCTTATTGGCACTACTGATTGACTCCGTTAATTCATGGGGCATTCGCACATCAATACGTTGCAGATTAACTTCACCAAAGAAGGCCCGCCATGAGGCCAAAGATTCAAATCTAGCCCTAGAAAGCTAATTAGTAAATGATTAGTGTGCTCATCGGGTTAGGCAAAATAAGGGCTCCTGCCAATCGGATGAAAACACCATCTGACGCATTACCTGAGCTGTCATCCTACTCAAAAACCTTCTTGATCTAATGGTAGGAGTTACTCCAAAAAAGTAATTAGGATCGGCCTGCTTGTAGTGCAGCAATTCTCTCCTCAAGAGGAGGATGACTAGAAAATAAGGCCATTAACCCACTTGGACATGCAATGCCTGCAGTGGCCACTGACTTCGGTAATTCCCCAGCCTGCATGGCTTGCAGTCTCTGTAAGGCATGCACCATAGGTTGCACATTTCCCATTAACATTGCACTTCCAGAGTCTGCGCGGAATTCTCGTTGACGGGAAAACCAAGCAACGATCATTGAAGCTAATATTCCAAAAATAATTTCACAGACAAAGGATGCAACATAAAAACCGACGCCAACTTCCTTATCATTTTTCAATATGACTCGATCAACAAAATAGCCAACTATTCTAGAAAAGAAAACGACAAAGGTATTAACAACGCCTTGAATGAGCGTCAGAGTCACCATATCACCATTGGCAATATGCGCCACTTCATGGCCCAAGACAGCACTTAACTCATCTTTCGTCATACCACGCAATAAACCCGTTGAAACAGCAACTAAGGCACTATCTTTAAAAGCACCTGTCGCAAAAGCATTCGGGTCCCCCTCGTAGATGGCAACTTCTGGTCTGCCAATACCCGCTTTATCCGCATGCTGATAAACCGTATCAACCAGCCAACGCTGTTCTGGTCCTTCTGAGCCGTTAATAACAACGGCGCCAGTTGACCATTTGGCAACCATTTTGGAAATAAGTAAAGAAATAATCGCCCCAGAGAATCCAACAACCGCTGAAAAAACCAATAGCCCACCAAGGTTTAGTCCCGATGCACTCATCCATTGGTTTAGGCCAAACAGTTGGACAATCACTGAAATAACCAACATGACTGCTAAGTTAGTTAATAAAAAAAGAATAATTCTTTTCATATAATCCCTCTCAATCGATATAACTTCTTCGTAATATTTTATAACTAAGCATAAACCAGATCAACCACCTAACTAATTCGCCAGATCATCAAGTCACAAATTAACAAAATAGCCCTTCGACAATACTCCTAGAACGACCCTAGAATCACTAAATGCTCCACTCAATTTAGTCAAAGCATATTGACTTTATTGGCTTTAAACTTTGATTTTACCAATCAAACCACCAACGGATCGTAGCAAAAATAATTCTTGATAAAAGTCTAATCGGTCATTGCCGTTAATAGGCTTGCCACTAGTCCAGCGCTTGTAAAGGAAATACCCCAATATTAAATAAGATTTTAACCGGCATGAAGAATTTACTCATTTTGCCCTTCTCACTTACGTTAAAGGTTAAAGAAAAAACCTTAAACATTGAATCAGCCTACATAAAAATTTTTAGCGGACTCATTTTTGAGGCGATACAAGTCCTTTATTTTTTAGATGGCCAGCATACAAAACTATCGTTATTCCAATAATGTAAATTCCATAAATAATAAATTCATTTGATGGGACGTATTCTTGGATTAGTGGCTCACTCAAGATCATTTTGATTGCTGTCCAAGTTAATATTCCAGCACCAAAGTAAATTACTTGCGGATACTTATCTACCAACTTGAGAATTAGAGTTGATCCCCAAACAACGATTGGAATACTAATGACCAATCCTAAAACAACTAAGAGGTAACTACCTTGAGCAGCTCCTGCAACAGCTAAAACATTATCCAAGCCCATTACCGCGTCCGCAACGATAATCGTTTTCATCGCACCCCAAAAAGTCATTGACGCAGCGGAACCTGAGGATTCTTCGTCCGCCTCAGAATGTAAGAGTCGATAAGCAATCCATACAAGTAAAAGACCACCAACTAAAATCAAACCAGGAATTTTTAGTAAATAAACAACGATTAAAGTCATCACGCTACGAACACCAATGGCACCTACTGCTCCCCAAATGATGGCGCGCTTTTGCAAATCAGCTGGTAAATTTCGTGCTGCCATAGCAATGACAATAGCGTTATCTCCAGCCAAAACCAAATCGATCACGATGATGGCTAAAAGAGCCGACAAAAACTCAGGCGAAAATATTTCCAAAATAACTCCCAACTATGAATAAAATTTATACAAATATGGACAAAACGTGTTGACTGTACAGAATGTGTTTCACATTAAAAATAAGCGTATGATTGAATATTCTTCTGTTATTTACTGAACATGGATAATCAATTTAATTATCGACATCTTTATTACTTTTGGGTTGTTGCCAAAGAGGGGAGTATGTCAAAAGCTGCAGAGCGCCTCAACATGGCTGTTCAAACGATTAGTGCGCAAGTCCATATCTTAGAAAAGTCTCTAGGATTTCTGTTATTTAAACCTGCAGGTCGCGGCCTAGCACTTACAGATGCAGGCAACACCACCTTAGATATTGCGAACCAAATATTTCTATTAGGGGAAAAACTACCCGAACTTCTTCAAGATGCTGCTAAAAATCCTCGACCGAAACTAACCATCGGCGTCTCGGACGGACTCCCCAAGTTGGTTACTCGAGAAATCTTACAAAAAGTCATTGCCCAATCAATACACCTTGTCATTCATGAGGGAGAATTTGAAGACCTTTTAGCTGATCTCGCTTTACATCGACTAGATCTCATTTTGGGAGATCAACCTGCGCCCCTAAACAAAAATTTGAACCTTTATAGTGAACAACTTAATTTTTCTGAAATTGCCTGGTTTACGCCTGCAAAATGGCTCCTACAAGCCCGAAAAAAATTTCCAAAATGCTTGAATGATCTTCCAGTTCTTTTACCAACTAACCACTCCAAGGTTCGCCTAAATATTGATCAGTGGTTTAATAAGCATGGCATTACCCCCCATATAGTCGGTGAATTTGAGGATAGTGCCCTATTGAAAACTTTTGGATCCGGCGGCCTTGGCGTTTTACCGGCGCCAGATTGTATTAAAAATGACTTAAAAAGTAACTATGGCCTTGTCAAGTTTGGGGACTGTGATGGTGTGTACGAATATTTTTATGCCATCCGAGCAGAAAAGAAGATTGTGAACCCACTCATCCTGTCTATCTTACAGAATACTGTTGAATAACTCTTCACAAGAAGCTCTTTACTAGCCAACAATTGTAAGTCTTAATTGGGTCTATTAATCCCCATCTGCCATTTATATTTACTGCGCTCATCCCCCATAATTCGTCAAACTCATTCATATTTATGAAGGAGCTTGATTTTGCGCCTTTAAAGCCTGGCAAATCCGCCCTTCCCCAAGTGCATACCCTATACAATTCGAACAATCAGATCAGGTAGCCCAACCACCTGACCTTTAAGCACATCACCTTTTTTGACAGCAGCAACCCCAGCTGGCGTGCCAGAAAAAATTAAATCGCCTACCTCAAGTAAGAATAAAGTGGACAAATAGGCAATTGTGTCAGGTACGTTCCAAATCAGTTGATTTAAATCACCCTCTTGACGCAATTCATCGTTCACAAAAAGCTTGATCGCACCCTGACTTGGATGCCCACATTGATTTATAGGCACCAAAGATGAGCATGGTGCAGATTGATCAAAGGCTTTACCCGTATCCCAAGGGCGGCCCATTTTCTTTGCCTCACCCTGTAAATCACGGCGCGTCATATCTAAGCCAACCCCGTAACCCCAGACGTGCTCAAGAGCTTTCTCAGAAGAAATATTTGATCCACCCTTACCAATCGCAACAACCATTTCAATTTCATGGTGCATATCGTTGGTTAACGAAGGATATGCCATATCCTTTCCATCGACAACAATCGTAGTTGCAGGCTTCATAAAAAAGAATGGTGGTTCTCGGTCAGGATCATGGCCCATTTCACGCGCATGATCAGCGTAATTACGGCCAACACAAAAAATCCGATTCACCGCAAAACGACGCGTATCCCCTGCAATGGGAATTGAATTAACTTTAGGGGGAGGGATTACATACTCATAACTCATCATATTCCTTTATTTAATATAGCCTATTATTTTCATTAAAGACAAATTACCTTCAAGAATGTCTTACTAATAATCATGCAATACTATATCAAATAATCCTTGCAACTTCTCCTATTGCGCGATTATTGAGGAATATTAAAACCATCTAAAAACCACTGGAGTACTGCGTAAGTCAATGTGTATCTAACGATTAATTCCTATCTCATTTTTTTACATTTGGGAAAAACAACTGCTCATTTCCCACTTTAAAGGAAGCTATTGTGTCCTGCCCTTCCCTGGAAATCAACCAATCTATAAAAATCTGTCCCTCTACCTTTTTAATCTGTGGGAACTTAGAAGAGCTTACCAACATCACACCATATTGATTAAAGAGCTTTGGATCACCTTGAACCAAAATAGCCAGATCTCCACGGTTCTTAAAAGTCAACCAAGTCGCTCTATCAGACAAAATATATCCGTTCATTGCCGAGGCAGTATTCAAAGCAGGGCCCATCCCAGACCCAGTTTCTTTATACCAAGGCAATTGGCCAGAAACAGAAATATTTAATTCTTTCCAAAAACGCAATTCTGCAGCGTGCGTTCCACTCTTGTCACCTCGTGAAACAAATAGTACTTTAGTATCTGAGACTTTTCGAAAGGCATTCAAAACATCTTTGCCACCAGCAATTTTTGCTTGATCAATTTTAGGGCCAATCAGAACAAAATCGTTGTACATGACCTCAATGCGTTGCTCCGAAAATCCATCAGCAACAAATTTTTCTTCAGCTAACTTATCATGCACAAAAACTACATCAGCATCACCTCGACGACCAATGTCTAATGCTTGGCCCGTTCCCACGGCTACCACTTTAACCTGAATTCCAGTTTTCTTTTCAAAGGCTGGCAATATATAGCCAAAGAAGCCAGACTGTTCGGTGGATGTGGTGGAAGATAAAACAATAGCTCTTTGTGCATAAACTTGATTTAAAGACCAAGAAGATAAGAGGCAAATGAGTAGTAATTGACTGAGTCGTTTCATTATATTTGTATTTATTATAAAAGTACTATCATGCATATGTGCTTTAAAATAATCAATATGTAATAATTTTCTTATGAAATTTCTCATTCAGCCCACCCTTGTTCTGCAATCAACAGATCGACTTTCGCGTGATTTTGATTTAACTCATATCGGCGATATCCTTCAAAGAGTTGATCAGGGTCACACTCTAACTTATGCAGCAGATGATCTCAACATCTCTTATAGAACCTTATGGAATGAATTAAAAGAGGCTGAAAAGAAACTAAACTGCAAACTTTTAAATCGGATAAGAGGGCACGGCTCAAAGGTTACAGCTAATGGATATTTACTGATCAACACACTAGAAAAACTTGCCCAACTAAGTACTGAGATGCAAGGGCTTGCTGATAATATAAGTAACCAATTGACTATTCATACAAAAATAGCCCCAAAACAGTTTATTTTTTGTTGTAGTAGTGATCCACTAATTGAGCAAATTTGTCCCCAATTCGTTGAAATTGAATTACAAACAATGGGATCAAGCAATGCCCTTACGCACCTGATTGAAGGTAAAGCTCAAATAGCAGGGTTTCATATTTCTGATCGACAAGAAATGACTGGCATAGGTGAACATATTAAACTGCATAATCTAGAGATGATGCCCTTAATGCAGCGTGTTCAAGGCTTAATTCTAGTGAAAGGCAACCCCTTAAGAATTACTACAGTTCGGGATCTTGCTAGGCCAGAGGTTCGTTTTATCAACCGTCAAAAAGGTGCTGGGACTCGTTTACTATTAGATCGATTACTCACTAAAGAGGGACTTAAGGCTAAACAAATTCGAGGATATGATCAGGAGGAATTTACTCATAATGCAATTGCAACGAGTATATTAGCAGGGCAAACAGATGCAGGAATTGGGTTGCAATATGTTGCAAAAAAATTTAACTTA
>Ga0209443_1002651_pt1 | contig 10487 bp, 13 predicted proteins | sample LauGreBMM110DCMD_2_FD_187571 | JGI IMG/M metagenome (GOLD analysis project Ga0209443, IMG submission 187571) | Freshwater lake microbial communities from Lake Michigan, USA - Su13.BD.MM110.DCMD (SPAdes) (version 2) | ecosystem: Environmental > Aquatic > Freshwater > Lake | place: Lake Michigan... | reverse complement strand
GGAAACAAAAAAATAGAGTCAATTTTAAATTCAGATATTCCTGTTTTGGAATCTTTAAAATTTGGAGAAAAACCGAAAACGTATAATTTGGTTTTTATAACCAATTATCCTAACGAACTTTCGCATAAAAACTTAATTGAAAAATTAAATAAATATGCCAAAGAATCTGGTGACAGAAAAGTAAAAGTGTCAAATGATATTTACGATGCAGAAAAAAATATGATTGTTTTACACGGAATTATAAATAAAGCTACTGCAGAATCTGTTTATAATTATCTAAAAGAGCATAAAGATTATAAAATTAAAGATACGCCATTTATCATCTCAAATGAAGATTACAAAGTGGTTCAAGTAAAGAAAAACGTAGAAGAATATTTAGCTAAAATCAAATAAATATGCCAAAATCAGACTACGATTTATTAGGAAAAACAAATCGAATTGTAGAACAAACTTCCATTACTGGGAATATAATTTGTACTGCCGATTTACGCTTGGACGGCGAATTAATTGGCGATATTACTTGCAAAGGAAAAATTGTATTAGGACCAAAAAGCAAAGTAGAAGGAAATATTACCTGTAAAAACATAGATATCGAAGGCAAATTCAACGGCAAATTAGTGGTGGAAGAATTGCTAGGAATCAAAAAAACAGCCAAAATTTCTGGAGAAGTAACCGTGGGAAAACTTGCAATCGAACCTGGTGCGATTTTTGAAGCCAGTTGCGAGATGAAATCAAAATAAATTTTGTCTAAAAACAGACTAAAATGACACAAAAAAAAGACCCGAAGAAGCAATACAATAATTCGTATAATTCTTACGCACGTTTTTCAAGTATTGCTATTCAAATGTTTGCAATTATTGGTATTGGAGCTTTCGTAGGAATCAAAATTGACGAGTATTATCAAAAAAAAAATGATTTATTTACAATAATACTGTCTTTGCTTTCAGTAATATTATCTATATTTTATGTAGTTCGTAGCATTATTTCCTCTTCAAAAGACAAAGAATAAAATGAGTTCAACATTTCGATCTAGACAAATTTCGTTTACAATTCAATACGCTTTATTTGCGGTTGCAATTTTTTCCATTCACAGTTATTTGTTGTTTTATTTTGCAACTAAAACTATCTTCTTTTTCCCGATTTGGCATATTTATCTTTTTAATTTTGTAACGACTACAATACTTTACACGATTGTCAACTACAAATATTCAAAAGACAAAACCACTGTTTTTAATACTTTTATGGCAAGTACATTATTAAAAATGATTTTAGTAATTGTTTTTTTACTACCCCTTTTAATGATAGAAGTAAAAGATAAAAAACCAGATGTATTCAATTTTTTTATTGCTTATTTTTTGTTTCTGATTTTTGAAGTCTATTCAATAGCCAAATTCCTTCAAAATAATGATTCAAAATGACATTAAAACAATGATAAATTTAGTTTGTGTATTAAAAACAAAGTATGTAGATTTGCAAAAAAAATTAAACGAGGTATTTTTAAGTTATAAATATGGTATTAAACATTTTTAAAGTTGTACGGTTAGCATTGTTGTTATTAGCAAACACAGCATTCTTAAGCGCAACAGAAAACGAAAAAAAGGAGCCTTTCAACGCAAAAGAAATGATTATGCATCACGTCAAAGATGCACACGAATTTCATATTGTTGAATGGAATAACAAACCCATTTCAATATCATTACCTATTATACTTTGGACGAACAACGGGTTAACAACCTTTTTATCAAGTGAATTTCATCATGATGATTCAGGTGTTAAAATCGTAGAAAAAAACGGTAACAAATTTGCTAAACTTCACGAAAAGATCTATCAACTAAACAGTGGCGCAGAAACGATTGAGTTTAACCAAGAACATCATCCAAAAAACGCTTCACTTCCATTAGATTTTTCTATTACACGAAATGTTTTTATGATGTGGGTTTCAGTAATTTTATTATTTCTCATTTTTATTACATCAGCCAGAAAATATAAAAATTCCAAAGACAATGTTCCAACAGGAATTTCAGGTTTTGTTGAACCTTTAGTAGTTTTTGTTAGAGACGAAATTGCAAAACCAATGATTGGCGAACATAAATATGAGAAATATATGCCGTACCTATTAACAGTATTTTTCTTTATTTGGATTAATAATATTTTTGGACTGATTCCAATTTTTAACGGAGCAAATGTTAGTGGTAACATTGCATTTACGCTAACATTGGCTTTATGCACATTTCTAATTACTACATTTAGCGGCAATAAAAATTACTGGAAACACATTTTTTGGATGCCAGGTGTTCCAGTTCCAATGAAAATATTTCTAATGCCAATAGAATTAATTGGTATATTTACTAAACCGGTTTCATTAATGATACGTTTGTTCGCTAATATAACAGCTGGGCACATTATTATTTTAGCATTAATGTCACTTATTTTTATATTTGAAACCGTATGGGTTTCTCCTGTTTCAGTAGCTTTTTCATTATTTATTGGAGTTATCGAAATTGTTGTAACCGCAATACAAGCATATATTTTTACAGTGTTGTCCGCCTTATATTTTGGCATGGCAACGGAAGAAGAGCATCATTAATTAATTTAAATTTTCTATTATGACTATTACTGGAATTGCAGCTATTGGAGCTGGTTTAGCAGCTATTGGAGCTGGTATCGGAATTGGTAAAATTGGTGGATCAGCTATGGATGCCATGGCTCGTCAACCAGAAATGCACGCAAAAATTCAAGCATCGGCTTTGATTTTAGCAGCTTTCGTTGAAGCGGTAGCACTTTTCGGAGTTGTTGCTGCGTTAATCGTTTAATTATGATTGATTAAATATAGAGATAGCGGTTGGCTATCTCTATATTTTTAATTTAAAAAAAACTTAAAAATGGATTTAATAACACCTGGATTAGGATTAGTATTTTGGACTTTAATAACGTTCTTAATATTACTTATTATATTAAAAAAATTCGCTTGGAAACCAATTCTCGGAGCAGTAAGCGAAAGAGAAGAATCAATTAAAAACGCATTACTTTCTGCTGAAAATGCAAAAAAAGAAATGATGGCTTTAAAATCAGATAATCAAAAATTATTAGATGAAGCCCGTGCTGAAAGAGATACAATGATTAAAGAAGCAACAGCTATCAAAGAAAAAATGATTGCTGATGCAAAATCTGAAGCACAATCTCAAGGTGCAAAAATGATTGAACAAGCGAAAGCTACAATCGAAAGCGAAAAAAATAATGCAGTTGCTGAAATCAAAAACCAAGTATCTTCATTGTCTTTAGAAATTGCTGAAAAATTATTAAAAGAAGAATTATCTAACAAAGAATCTCAAACTAAATTGGTTGAGAAAATGTTAGCTGATGTTAAATTAAACTAATCCAAAGTTATGTCAAGAGCTGCGATTAGATACGCAAAAGCAATTATAGATATCGCTACAGAAAGCAACAATACCGCTGCTGTTAATAACGATATGAAAACAATTCGCGCTGCTATTAAAGAAAACGGAGAGTTACATGAATTTTTATCAAATCCTATAGTAAACGGAACGATAAAAATGAATGCTTTAATTGAAATATTTCCATCTTTACAAGCAGAAACTAAAGGTTTGTTTCAATTGTTAGTAGCAAATAAAAGATTTGAAATTTTGTCTGCAATTACTTCACAATTCAATACATTATTTGATATTGCAAGCGGTATTGAACAAGCAGTAGTTACTACAGCTGTTCCTTTAACTGCAGAATTAGAAGTATTAGTTAAAAATAAGTTGAAAGAATTTTCTTCAAACACTATTTCTATTACTAACTTAGTAGATGCTTCAATTATTGGAGGTTTTGTTATAAGAATTGGAGATAAACAATACAATGCATCTGTGGCAAACAAATTACAACAGTTAAAAAGAGAATTTACATATTAAATAAATACCATTAAATACATATAAAATGGCAGAAATAAAACCAGCTGAAATTTCAGCAATATTAAAGAAACAATTATCAGATTTTCAATCTGGCGCTACGTTAGAAGAAGTAGGTACTGTACTACAAGTTGGTGATGGTATTGCTCGTGTGTATGGTTTATCAAATGCGCAATACGGCGAGTTAGTGCAATTCGATAACGGATTAGAAGCTATCGTATTGAACTTAGAAGAAGACAATGTTGGTGTGGTTTTATTAGGACCATCAACTGGAATTAAAGAAGGTTCTAACGTAAAAAGAACCAACAGAATTGCGTCTTTAAAAGTAGGTGAGCAAATGGTTGGTCGTGTAGTAAATACACTTGGTGAACCAATTGATGGTAAAGGACCAATCGGTGGCGAATTATATGAAATGCCTTTAGAGCGTAAAGCACCTGGAGTTATTTTTCGTCAGCCTGTAACAGAACCATTACAAACTGGTATCAAAGCAATCGATGCTATGATTCCTGTTGGACGTGGACAACGTGAATTGGTTATTGGTGACCGTCAAACTGGTAAATCATCAGTTTGTTTAGATACCATCTTAAATCAAAAAGAATTTTACGATGCTGGTCAACCAGTATTCTGTATATATGTTGCAATCGGACAGAAAGCGTCTACAGTTGCATCAATCGCAAAAACATTAGAAGAAAAAGGTGCAATGGCTTATACAGTTATTGTTGCTGCAAATGCTTCTGACCCAGCGCCAATGCAAGTATATGCTCCTATGGCAGGTGCTGCAATTGGTGAGTACTTCCGTGATTCAGGTCGTCCTGCATTAATTATTTATGACGATTTATCTAAGCAAGCAGTTGCTTACCGTGAAGTATCCTTATTATTAAGAAGACCTCCAGGTCGTGAAGCATATCCAGGAGACGTTTTCTACTTACACTCTCGTTTGTTAGAAAGAGCTTGTAAAGTAATTAACGATGACAATATCGCTAAAAACATGAATGATTTACCAGATTCTTTAAAAGGAATTGTAAAAGGTGGTGGTTCATTAACAGCGTTACCAATTATTGAAACACAAGCGGGTGACGTTTCTGCATATATTCCAACAAACGTAATTTCAATTACAGATGGACAAATTTTCTTAGATGGAGATTTATTTAACTCTGGAGTTCGTCCTGCAATTAACGTAGGTATTTCGGTATCTCGTGTAGGAGGAAATGCGCAAATTAAATCAATGAAAAAAGTAGCTGGAACTTTAAAATTAGACCAAGCACAATTCCGCGAATTAGAAGCTTTCGCGAAATTTGGATCTGACTTAGATGCGGTTACTTTAAATGTAATTGAAAAAGGAAAACGTAACGTAGAAATCTTAAAACAAGGTTTAAATAGTCCGTTTGCTGTTGAAAATCAAGTAGCAATTATTTATGCTGGGACAAAAAACTTATTAAGAAATGTTCCTGTAAATAAAGTAAAAGAATTTGAAAAAGATTATATTCAATTCCTAACATTAAAACATAAAGACTTTTTAGATGCATTAAAAGCAGGTAAATTTGATGATAACATCACAAATGTATTAGAAGCTGCTGCAAAAGAAATTTCTGCAAAATACTAATTAATTAGGTATAAGGTAAAAGGTTTTGGGCATTAGGTAAAACTGGTACCCAACACCTTAAACCCAACACCCAATACCCAATAAAAATGGCAAACTTAAAAGAAATACGTAATAGAATTGTATCTGTATCGTCAACGATGCAAATCACTTCTGCTATGAAAATGGTTTCGGCTGCTAAATTAAAAAAAGCACAAGATGCTATTACTGCAATGCGTCCTTATTCTGAAAAATTAACTGAGTTAATTCAAAGTTTAAGCGCTTCTTTAGAAGGTGATGTTGCTGCTGAATACACTATTCAAAGAGAAGTAAAAAAAGTATTAGTTGTGGCAATTACTTCTAACAGAGGTTTGTGTGGTGCACTTAACAATAATGTCATAAAACAAGTTAGAATTTTATCTGATACCTACGGACACGATAATGTTGGTGTTTTTGCTATCGGTAAAAAAGCTAATGACGGCTTGCACAAATCAAATTATGTAGTAGCTAACAGAAGTGATATTTATGATGATCTAACTTTCGATAATACTGCTGAAATCGCGCAAGCATTAATGCATTTGTTTTTAGATGGTGAATATGATAAAGTTGAATTGGTTTACAATCAGTTTGTAAATGCAGCTACACAATATGTTGTAAACGAACAATTTTTGCCATTAGCACCAATTAAAGGGTCTGCTGCTATTTCTTCCGATTATATTTTTGAACCATCAAAAGAAGAAATTGTTTTAGAATTGATTCCAAAATCGTTAAAAACTCAATTGTATAAAGCAGTTAGAGATTCTTTCGCAGCAGAGCACGGCGCACGTATGACGGCAATGCACAAAGCAACAGATAACGCTACTGATTTAAGAAATCAATTAAAATTAACATATAACAAAGCACGTCAGGCAGCAATTACAGGAGAAATCTTAGAAATTGTGGGTGGTGCGGAAGCATTAAATAATTAATTTTATTTGCTGTTTTATAACTTCTTAAAGTCCCAATTTATTGGGACTTTTTTTATTTGAATTAATTACCAATTAAATTTTAAATCCATTTAATCAATTTAATCCGTGGCGAAAAAAATTATATATTTGTATAAACTGATTTGACATGAAAAATATTTTTACTGCGTTACTTTTAATTTTTACTTCTCTTTTAATTTCGCAAAATCTTCAATTAGAAGAAATAATGAAAGGCAATGAGTTCATTGGTCACCAACCTTCCAATCAACGTTGGTCGGTAGATGGGGATACCATTTATTTTGAGTGGAATCCTAATAATGAATTAGGCGATAAAACCTACTATTGGCAAAATGGTTTTTCTCAACCAAAATTATTACCAAAAACGGCATTTACTTTTTCAGATATTCAATATAAAGGGCAAGAAAAATTTGAAACAGTTTATTATACAAACCAGGGCGCTTTGTTTTCCTATCATAAAAAAACAAAAGAAAACAAGATAATTTATCAAACTACTACAAATATCAATTCAGTACAAAGAAGTAGTAACTCAGATATTATTTATTTTCAACAAAATAAAAATCTGTATCAATTAAATGTAACTAATTTTCAATTGGTTCAACTTACAAATTTTAAATCTGGAACAGCTTCTTCTGATTCCAACAAAGATAATTTTCTAAACTCACAACAAAAAGAATTGTTTCAATTTGTAAACGAAGAAAAAGCCAAATCAGATTGGAATAAAACACAATCTGAAGACAATAAATTAAAATTTCCTTCCGAGATTTTTTATGGTTCAAATACTTTAGAAGCTTTAAAAATTAGTCCAAATGGAAAATTTTTAACTTATAACTTATCCGAATATCCAACTACTAAAGATACAAAAGTTGAAAATTTTATTACTTCTGATGGGTACACCAAAAATAAAACGGCACGAGAAAAAGTTTCTGTAAACAATAATAGCAAACATAAAATGTACGTGTATCACATCGAGAAAGATACCGTATTTCAAATTTCTTTTTCAAGTTTAACTGGATTAAAAACCTTTCCAAAATATTATCAAGAATACGATAATTTAAAAAATTTAGAACCGGTAGAAAAAGCAATTACGATGCAAACGCCAATATACAATGCATCCGGAAATTTAGCTGTTTTTGAAGCAAGAAGTTTAGATAATAAAGACCGCTGGATTCTTCAATTGAACTTAGAAACGGCAACCATTTCGGAAATTGATTACCAACATGATGAAGCTTGGATTGGCGGACCAGGGATTCCCGGCTATAATTTTGGTAATGGAACTTTAGGTTTTTTAGCAGATAACAAAACCATTTATTTTCAATCAGAAGCAACAGGTTTTTCTCATTTGTACACTTACAATTTGGAAACTAAAAAGAAAACACAACTTACACAAGGTAAATGGGAAGTTCGTGAAGTGGTGCTCTCAAAATTGAGCAATTCATTTTATATTACTTCAACTGAAACTCATCCAGGAAATCGTTCGTTTTATAAATTAGATATTTCTTCAGGTAAAAAAACACCTATTCTAACAGGGGACGGGGCTTATGAAATAAAATTATCACCAGATGAAACGCAATTGGCAATACGATATTCATTTAGCAACAAACCCTGGGAAATATATCTTGCAGATAACAAATCCAATCCAACATTAAAGCAAATTACGTTTTCAACTTCTAATTCATTTAAAAAATACAATTGGAAAACGCCAGAAGTCATTTCATTTAAAGCGGAAGACGGAACAACTGTTTTCGCAAGAGTGTACAATCCAAAATCAGAAAATAAAAATAAAGCCGCCATAATCTTTGTTCACGGGGCTGGATATTTGCAAAATGCACACAAGTATTGGAGTACGTATCATAGAGAATATATGTTCCACAATTTGTTAACCGATTTAGGCTATACCGTTTTAGATATAGATTACCGTGCAAGTGATGGTTACGGACGCGATTTCAGAACTGGAATTTACCGACACATGGGCGGTTTAGATTTATCAGATCAATTAGATGGTAAAAAATATTTAGTTGAAAATTTAGGGATAGATGCTAATAAAGTTGGAATTTATGGTGGCTCTTATGGTGGATTTATTACATTAATGGGACTTTTAACTAAACCTGGCGAATTTAAAGCCGGTGCAGCATTGCGTTCGGTTACAGATTGGGCGCATTACAACCAAGGATACACGGCAAATATTTTAAATTTTCCTGAAACAGATCCAGAAGCATACAAAAAAAGTTCGCCAATTTATTTTGCTGATAATTTACAAGACAAATTGTTAATGCTGCACGGAATGGTTGATGATAACGTACAATTTCAAGATATTGTTAGAATAACGCAACGTTTTATTGAACTTGGAAAAAAAGATTGGGATTTAGCCGTTTTTCCAGTAGAAGCACACGGATTTCAAAAAACCTATTCTTGGGTAGATGAATACCGCAGAATTTTAGACTTATTTAATGAAAATTTACTAGATAAAAAGTAATGGAAATTCGTATTTTAACTCAAAAAGCAGAAATGTTAGCCCATTTGGATATAGTAAAACAATTATATCCTGATTTTACCGTTGAAAAATATGGCACACTTATAGAGGAGATGCTTCAAGCAAATTACCAACAAATAATTGTAGTAAAAAACAACCAAACTATTGCTTTAACAGGCGTTTGGATTGCAACAAAATTATGGTCAGGCAAATATGTGGAAATTGATAGTTTTGTAGTTCATGAAGATTTTAGAGGTCAAAAAATAGGTGATATTTTAATTGAAGAAGTGCACAAAATTGCCAAAGATGTTAATGCAAATCAAATTGTTCTAGATGCATTTACCACAAATTTCTCTGCTGGTAAATTTTACATCAACCACGGATTTGAACCAAAAGGGTATCATTTTGTTAAAATATTAAATCAATAAATATGAAAATACTAGTATTAATTTTAGTCGCGTTTTTCAATTTAAATTTTTGTTCTTCAAATAAAACAAATGAAATTGCGGAACAATATATTGAAAAAATTACCTTTCAAAATTGGGTTGGTGGCATAAAAGGCGCCGGAGGTGGCACTAACTTAAATATCACATTACTAAAACCATTACCCGAAAGCACAACTTTAATAAAAATTCAATTTCAAAATAGAGAAGGCATTATTTCAAAATTGGATGACGTTACTTATCAATCCTCAATAAAAACATTTGATAATGAGTTAGAAACGGCACCAACATCCATAATAACAACAAACTTAAAGCCCAATCAAGCAAAGATTTTTTTCAACATAAACGGTAAAGTAAACACTACAATCATTAACGATGTAATAGAATTACCAATGTTAGCTTATCCATCGGCAAAACCAAATAATAATTAACTATTTTTGTTCTTTAAAAGAAAATAAATTGAGTTCAAACAGAAGACTTCTTAAACAAACCCTTATTTACGGTATTGCCACGGTATTACCTCGTGTAATGAGTTTTTTATTGGTGGGTTTGCATACTTCTTACATGCCAAAGCCCGAAATGTATGGCGAAATAACAATTTTGTTGGCTTACTTGATTTTTTTCAATGTAATATTATCATACGGAATGGAAACGGCGTTCTTTAGATTTTACCATAAACAAGAAAATAAAAAAGAAGTAATAAGTACCGCAACTGTTTCTATTTTTTGGACCACCATTTTGTTTTTGTGCGTTGCGCTTTTATTTCAGAAATCATTAGCGGGATTATTGAACATAGATAAAGAATATATCAACTATGCCATTTGGATTCTAGCTTTTGATGCCCTTGTAATTATTCCGTTTTCTAAGCTTCGTGCCGAGCAAAGACCTATTAGATATTCTGTACTAAAAATTTCTAATGTGCTTATTTATTTGTTATTAAACGTATTTTTATTGGCAATATTGCCCAATTTAGCACATGCCAATCCGCAAGGTTTTTGGAGTTCTTTTTATGTGGAAGACTACCAAATTGGTTATGTTTTCTTGTCACAATTAATGGCGAGTTTATTTACTTTTGTATTGTTTATGCCACATTATTTT
>Ga0209443_1002648_pt1 | contig 10494 bp, 1 predicted proteins | sample LauGreBMM110DCMD_2_FD_187571 | JGI IMG/M metagenome (GOLD analysis project Ga0209443, IMG submission 187571) | Freshwater lake microbial communities from Lake Michigan, USA - Su13.BD.MM110.DCMD (SPAdes) (version 2) | ecosystem: Environmental > Aquatic > Freshwater > Lake | place: Lake Michigan... | reverse complement strand
CCTAAGGTTGCGAGTTATGCCTATGGAAATGATTACCATGAAGTGATCAGGGAAAAATTAAAAATATTTTTAGCGCAATTAAAGCAAAACATTGGCGAAGTAGTAGGAAGAGGATTTGTAGATAGTGCGCCCGTGTTAGAAAGAACTTGGGCGCAAAGAACTGGACTTGGTTGGATAGGAAAAAATGGAAATTTAATCAATAAGCAAGGGGGCAGTTTTTTTTTCATTGCTACTCTTATCATCGACTTAGACTTAATTTACGACGACCCTTATGCAAAAGACTATTGTGGTAGTTGTACTAAATGTATTGATAGTTGTCCAACCGAAGCGATACTACCCAATAAAGTAGTAGATGGAAGCAAATGCATATCTTATTTTACGATTGAGCTAAAAGATGCGCTCATTCCAGATTCCATGCAATCAAAATTCGACAATTGGATTTTTGGATGTGATGTTTGTCAAACGGTCTGTCCATGGAATCGATTTTCATCTCCTACTACCGAAATTAATTTTAGTCCGCTCCCAGAAATTCTCAACTTCAACACAAATGATTGGGAGGAATTGACAGAAGAAAAGTTTAAAATAATTTTTCAACATTCGCCGCTGAAGAGAAGCAAGTTTTCTGGTATCAAAAGAAATTTACGGTTGACAAAGAAATAAATCATTCTATCGCACGCGCAGGATTTTATCCTGTGCCTATTTATTATTGACCTTGCGGGATATTATAAAAAGGATTAAAGAGTGAGTTAAAAAATGCATTAGTAACTATGCAGACTCAGGACCGGAGACCTGCAGCTGATGAGTTTAGGCGAGTATAATTATTATTTGTTCTTTTAAATTCGAGTTTAGTTGAGCGTTAATTTTATTGATTCTTTTAAATTCGAGTTTAGATGTTTAGTCTAGAGTATTATAATTATTGGTGCTTTCCAATTCCGGTTTAGAGGTTTAGTCTAAACAGTATTCATCATTCAACTTTTAATTAATTTTTAAAATTTTATAGGTGCCTTTCTTGATTAATTTTTCTGTCACTCCATCTTTTTGAAGGATATTTAAAAAATTATCTGATATAAATTTCCACCCTTGCAGATCTATTAATACCCGTATTAGTTTGACAACAATTTATTCTATCTCCAGAAGAATATTGGCCATAGCTTGTGCCCATTCCAATACCAGAACTAACATCATTAGATCCTTGATCGCCTTCATTGTTCCAAGCAAAACCCCAACGCATTTTTGCGCTAGAGTTGGAAGTATAATTTATTCCATACCAAGTAAAACCTCCTTGTTTAGAGAAAGCAGTGCCACCATATCCATTAAAAGTCATACTGCCATTGGTACTTGTGTAAAAGGTAGTTTGCGCGCCAAGGAATTTATCAATTAAAGTTGTGGGTGTTCCAGAATTATGGAAATTACTTTGTAACCAACTCCAATTTGTTAATCCATCTATACTTCCGCTTTCATTACCAGAATTTGGAATATCAGGGAATAAGGCCATCATATCTTTTGCTAAATAAGCGTTCATGATATCATATTTGGCGTCTCCGTCATTGCGATTAACATTCGTTGTATTTAAAGTATTATTTGTAGTCCAATAGTTGGCTTCATAATTAAATGTTGTTCCTCTAGTTGCTTTAAGGGCCATCATCCATCCTCCACCATCATATTTATTATCCATCAAACAATAAGTTTGAGTAGGACCTTTTCCGGGAACATTTATCCAATACACCCCATCAGGCGAGCTTGGATAAGCACTCTTTATTGCCTTAGCACTAACGGCTGCTGAACCAGAAGTTAAGCCATCTGGATCTAGATATATTCGCTCTCCAGCACGGGTCATTCCTGAACCGCCAATTACTCCATTACGATTAACAACAGTCCTGACTGTCAATTTTCCATTGCGATTCAATATTGATTTTACCACTTTTAAAATTGAAGTGGCTGTAGCAGTACAACCAGAGCTATTAGTAAGCACGTAGGTAATGGTTGATGTTCCAAATTTTAAACCAGAAACTGCTCCAGAGTTCAAATTAATTGTAACTACGGTTGGGTCACTACTGTACCATTTGCCTCCCCATACCTCATTTGTTAATTCACCTGTTTTATTTATACCTAAATAAGGACCTCCGCCAATTGCTAAAACTGCTGGTGTAGGAACCTGGTTTACAAAAACTGTTACTTCTTTACGTGTCACACAACCTGTCGAAGAAGTCGCTTTTAAAACGTAAGTAGTGGTAGTAACTGGACTCACGGTAAGGGTTGCTGTATTAGAAAGGCTCCCATATATACCAAAGTAAGCCCCAGCACTTTTCTCTACCGATTCTCTATCAGCTGTAGAAAGTACAGAGCTAAAACCAATAATCTCTCCGATTTCGCAATTTGATCTTTCGTAAGGGGTGTTGATTGATATTCCTTGAGGCGCCGATAAACCCCCTGATGGGTTGGTTGTGATATTAACAGAATTTTCATAGGTTGCAGAGGCACTTCCGGTTCCTGTTGCAGTATATACATAAGGAGTAAGGCCAGCTGAACCGCCAGTGGTTGCAATCCAACCATCCAAATGTGTATGACCTTTCTGTCCATTATACCAACCCACTAACCAGTTATTGCCAGCTTGAAAAACCCTTCCTTGACTTCCACCAGTGTAACGAGCAGCAATAGTTGCCGTGTATGGTGTGCTAAAATTATAGGTACTCCGCATGGTTTGGTTAGTAGTAAACTTAAGGGTAGGTTTGTTATTCATACCACTAGCTAAATACAAAGGCTGTTCTCCTGTGGAGCCAGAACTCATGTTATTGCCATTACCAGATTGATCATAAAACTTCACACAATAGCCATCATCTGCACCTAACCAAATACTTATAGCCGCTTTGTTTAAATCATTACCTATAAAACCAAAATCTGCTTCGGCATTATCAGATGATCTTCTTAAACGGATGGCAGGTCCAGTATAAGCACTTCTTAATTTACGTAAACTTACCGCTACTTTATAGGTATTAGCTACTGCATCCAAAGGAGCCCCATTAGATTCCCAAACATAAGAAACCGCTCCGGCAGCAGTAAATGTAACTGATCCTCCCACGCAAATACCAGGAGAGTTGTATCCAGAATTATCTGCTGTAATTGTGACATTAGCTGCTGTTACGGGAACTTCTGTTCGCGTTAGACTGGTACAGCCATAGCTTTCAATTTCTACAAAATAACTTACGTTTGAAGTAAATACCGGGGTAGTAAAAGTTTGTCCTGTGTATAATAAACTACCACCTGTAGCAGCATCATACCATCTAAAAGTAGGCGCTTCACTACTAGAATTAGCTGTAATCACAGCGCCTACACCTTCGCATGTTACTGACCCTGTTGTTGAAGATATAGTAGGAGGATTAGCTACGATAAAAGATATACTAGAAGATGCAATACAATGAGTAGTAGGTTCTTCTACTGAGTAAGTGATTGTACAAGTACCTAATTTATTACCCGTAACAATACCAGAAGCATCTACAGATGCTATACTTGGATCACTAGAACTCCAAACGCCATTAGGTGTTGCGTTACTCAATAAAATAGTATTACCAATACATACACCTCCTTTGCCTCCACCTGTTAAAGTAAAAGTGTTAGTACCAGGAGTAGTAAAAGTATGCGTGGTATAACCCCCAGATTGTGTCATTGTTCCACCAATCGCTTTTGGTGCTCCAAAATATTTAAACATCACTATACCTGAGCCACCATTTCCACCTTTATTATTTGAGTTGATGTGAGCACCTCCTCCGCCTCCACCGCCTGTATTGGCACCAGCATTTCCGCCTGGCATATTGGTTTGAGAATTTGTACCTCCGCCACCACCATTAGAACCGTTGTTGAAACCCGCACCGCCAGTAGTAATACCAACAGCACCGCCACCGCCACCGCCAATACCACCATTTCCACCATCACCAGAATAACCAGATCCTCCGCCACCGCCGGCCCAATAAAAAGGACTTAAAGCTGGGTATTGAATTCCAGGACCACCAGTTGCTGGTTGACTTAAACCAACACCACCAGCACCACCGCCGCCACCTGGCCACCAAGTTCCTTTTCCATCCGCACCATCGTATCCTTGTCCTGACGTACCTTTACCAGGTGCGCCACCATTTCCTCCTGCCGGGGTACCCCCGCCTGAAGCACCACCTCCACTACCACCTGAACCAGCTGGTGAATTACTACTGTTGTGTGTACTTGCACCACCACCACCACCAATAGCAGTTAACCCATTAAATGTGGTATTTGAACCATTGGTGCCCTTTGGATTATTTGTCCCATCAGGAGTGCCTGCGCCACCTGCACCCACCACTACAGTATACGGAGCGCTAGAACCTGATAGATACTCTTTTGGTTTGTAAATAACGCCACCGCCACCGCCACCGCCACCCATATCCGAACCACCACCGCCACCACCAGCGACCAATAGTACCTGCATTTCTGCAGTAATACCGAATCCGGTAATTGGTTTTACTGCTTTTACTGTTAAACTATAGGTTGCTGAGCAAGTTGTTGCTGTTGGAAAAGTATAAGAAATCACCACATCACCTCCAGCACCTGCTCCGGTAACCACCCCTGTGTTAGGATCAACCGTTGCGATATTGACATCGCTACTTGTCCAAGTACCCACGCCACCAGTACTTGGGTTGGTTAAAGTTATCGCAGAGTTTACGCAAACAATGCTACTAGACCCTACTGTTGGAAGTACAGTAGTTAAAGGAACTTCTGTACGAGGGCTAGAACAACCATAACTATTTACTTCTACATAATAACTTATGTTTGAAGTGAAAACTGGTGTTGTATAAGTTGAACCTGTATATAATAAATTGCCACCTGTAGCAGCATCGTACCATCTAAAAGATTGCCCTGGGCTGCTAGAAGAAGCAGTAATAGTTGCACTTTTACCAACGCATACAATTGTACTTGTAATATCTGGTTTTGTCGGTGGATTTGAAACGATAAAAGATAAATCCCATGTATTTACACAACCTGTAGTTGGTTCTATAGTGGAATAAGTCATAATACAAGTGCCTAATTTATTACCGGTTGCCAAACCAGAACCATTAATAGAAGCTATGGTCGGATCGCTCGAGCTCCATGTTCCACCTGGAGTATCATTGTTTAGTAAGGTAGAATTGCCTAAACAAACCCCACCAGTTCCACCGTTAGTTATGATAAAGGAACTTGTCCCTACCTTAGTAAAGGTATGGGTAGTATAACCACCCGATTGAGTGATGGTACCACCAACAGCTTTTGGTGTACCAAAGTATTTAATGATTACGATACCAGAACCACCATTACCACCTTTATTTTTAGTGTTGTGATATGCGCCACCACCACCTCCACCACCAGTATTGGCGCCTGCATTACCACCGGGAGTACTAAATCCATCTTGTCCACCAGTTCCATTATTCAAACCTACTCCACCAGAAGTGGTTGTTCGAGCACCTCCGCCGCCGCCACCGATACCACCATTACCGCCAGCAGCATCATGACCGGAGCCACCACCACCACCTGCCCAATAAAACGGACTCAATGAAGGGAATTGAAGACCGGGGCCGCCATGTGCAGGTTTACTAGAACCAGCACCGCCAGCACCACCACCACCACCAGGATACCATGTGCCTTTTCCAGCTCCACCAGCATAACCTTGTCCGGGTGTTCCTGCTGCTTCTTTTCCACCATTACTTATGTTACCAACCCCACCAGCACCTGAGGCACCACCACCACTACCTCCAACGCTTGCTGGAGATGTATTATAGTTATGTCCGGATGCACCACCACCCCCGCCAATAGCATTGAAACCATTAAAAGAAGAGTTAACCCCATTTGATCCTCGAGGTCCTCCAGAACCCTCTGGAGCTCCGGCACCACCGGCACCAACAATTACCGAATATGGAGTTGAAGATGTAGTTAAAACCACATTTGAATTATAAATCACACCACCGCCGCCACCGCCACCGCCCATATCTGCACCACCGCCACCGCCGCCAGCTACCACCAAAACTTCAAATGGAGTACTTACCCCATCGCCTTTAATTGGTGTCAAAGCTGTTACAGTTAAATTATAGGTTTCTGGACAGGCTGTTCCTGTTGGTACAGTATAGGTGATGACAACATTTCCACCAGACATACCTGTAACAACACCAGTAGTTGCGTCAACAGTTGCAATATCAGGATTACTCGTTGTCCATACGCCGTTGTTGCCGCTGGTTGGATTGGACAAGGTAACCGTTGATTTTACACACAATGTTTGAATACCAGTAGTAGGTAATACTGCTGTTACAGGTACTTCTGTGCGAACACCTGAACATCCAAAATTATTTACTTCTACGTAATAACTTACATTTTGAGTATAAGGTGGTGTGGTGAATGTAGCACCAGTATGTAGTAAATTACCACCTATGGGGGCATCATACCATCGAATAATTGATCCTCCTGAAACACTTGGAGTTGCAGTGATGATTGCTGGAGCTCCAGCACAGGTTACCCCACTACTTACTGCAGTAATTGTTGGCGGATTGGCCACAATAAAATTGATATTGGATGAATAGATACAACCTGTAGTTGGTTCAGTAACAGAATAAGTAATGACACAGCTTCCTAATTGATTTCCTGTAACTTCACCTGTATTTGCATTAATAGATGCAATACTTGAATTGCTAGAACTCCAAACTCCGTTTGGAGTTGCATTCGCTAAAGTTTTTGTACCTCCTAAACATACACCGTTTCCACCACCACCATTTACAATAAAATCAGAAGTTCCTACTGTAGAAAAAGTATGGGTTGTAAATCCATCAGCTTGCGTGATATTACCACCAATAGCTCTTGGAGTACCAGCATATTTGATCAAAACTATACCTGAACCTCCATCACCACCTTTATTGTTTGAATTATAGTGAGAACCGCCACCACCACCTCCTCCGGTATTGGCACCAGCGGCTCCACCAGGTCTATTAGCATGGGAATTTGTGCCTCCACCGCCACCAGCGGCACCATTATTTAAACCTAAACCACCTGTGGTTACGCCTACTGCGCCACCACCACCACCACCGATTCCTCCATTTCCGCCATTAGTAGAGTAGCTAGAACCACCGCCACCACCGCCCCAATAAAAAGGGCTGATTGCACTATGTTGTATTCCAGGACCACCATTTGGTAATGAAGGCCCACTAATTCCTACTCCACCGGCACCACCACCACCACCTGAATAGTGACTTCCTCCTGCATTTCCTCCAGAAAATCCTTGACCAGTTGTTCCTAGACCTGCTCCAGCTGCATTTGTTGAATTGTATCCTGAAGCACCTCCACCTGAACCACCATCACCACCTGTACTTCCCGGGGTATATCCCCAAACCGAACTTCCTCCAAAACCACCACCAATAGCGGTTAAACTACCGAATGTGGTGTTTCCACCTTTCTTAGCAGGTATTGTAAATTGATGATTACTGGGTTGACCGTTTGTTCCTGCTGCAGGAGCTCCAGATCCACCGGCCCCAACTGTTACTGCATAAGGAATGGAAGATGGATCAACTGCTAAACTTCTGTAAATTACGCCACCGCCACCACCGCCGCCACCCATGTCCATTCCACCACCGCCACCGCCAGCAACTAGTAAAATTTGCATATCTGTGATATTTGGAACATCAGCGGTGATTGCTGCCGTTTGTTTTACATTGACGTTATAATTTGCTAAACTAGGGCAACCAGCTCCAGAAGTAACTGTGTATGTGATCACGACATCTCCTGCAGATAACCCTGTTACCACACCTGTTGTAGCATTGACACTTGCTTTGTAAATATCACTACTTGACCAAACGCCATTTGGGGTAGCATTGGTTAATGTAATGGTAGAATTTGCACAAACGATAGATGGGCCTTCCACAGCCGCAATTACAGGCCCTATGTTTACTGTAATATTTTTTGTTACTTTAGTGCTGCACCCGTAGGCATTGGTAAACGTATAATTGATATTTACTGTACCTTGACTTTTACCTGTAACTACACCTGTTGAGCTATTTACTTCAGCTATAGAGGCATCATCACTAGACCAAACACCTGATCCAGAATTAGAACCAACTACACTACTTATGCCATAATATGAACCTTGGTTTACCTCTACTTTTTGTCTGTCTGCGGCAGAAACTGTTGTTGCAAAAGCAATGGCTTCACTTTGCAAGATAGCTCCACCGCCGCCACCTAAATCGTAATTTCCAATACATAAACCACTTGCATCACCATTGGAGGCTGCTCGCTGTGAGGTAAAAGAAACTACCATTGGTGAATTGGTTGGAGCTAAAGAAGAATTAGTACCAATTGAAATTCCATTTTTCCATAAAGCAGTTGGGTATTGATTGCCATGAAAATTATTATTTCCATTTTCTAATAAACCTCCAATTCTTCCCCCACCATCTAAAATAGCATGGTAACTTGGCCAATAAGTATATTCTGATTTGATCACCACCGAGGCGCTAGCCATTTTGGTAGAAGTATTATAAATTACCCCTTTATTACCATAAAAATCTATGGTAGGTCTGTTATTGATATATTTAAGATTGCCATTAAATAGAATTTGCGGTTGATAACCCGTATTGGTTTGGGTCATATTTTTGCCATTGCCACTTTGATCGTACCAAATGGTGACATAAGCATTGCCGGAGCCTGCAAATGTTTTTAATGCGGCTTCATCAAAATCTCCTGTTGCGGTAAAACCTATATTTGATTCCGTATTATCACTACTTCTTCTTACTCTTACTGCATTTCCACTATAAGCCACAATCAATCTACGCAAGCTATAACCAATCATGATGGCTTGAGAGGTATTTAAACTATTATTTTGTAAAGTAATTGTCTCACCAGCACAAACGGCATTTAGACCAGAAATTGGATCTAATGCAGGGGTAGGACAAACTAAAGCTGCTCTAGCTACCCAGTTAGAAGTGGCACCGTTTAAAGCAAAACCACTTAATGCTCCTGTGTTGTTATTTCCACTTGCATCTAATAAGGTGGTTTCCCCACTGTTTGATCCTCCTGCAACACCCTGGTTAAAATGATAATTTGCCAATAAACCAGCAGCAGTTGTTGGTATTTCTGTATACATATTGGCTTGAATGTTAGATTGGGTTTTAGTAGTATTCCAAACCCTCACTTCATCAATTTCACCAAAAAAATCTTCTTGCGGAGACCCTGTATCATTATTTCCAATGGTAAAAGCTAATCCGGTTCTGCTAGAATTTAAGGTGTAATTATGAGTTCCTTTAAGTTCACCATTCAAATAAATCTCAATTGTTGAGCTCTTAAATGCAACAGCCACATGATACCAAGTATTTGCGGTTAAAGTGCCTACACTAATCATTTCTCCATTCGAGCCATTATATATTCCAATACTTCCTGAGCTTTGATTGAAATGTACACTCCAGCGAACATTACCAGCAGATCTCATTGCCAGAATGGACTTGTTATTCGAGCTAGCACTTGGTTTAACCCAAGCTTCCACTGTTCCTGTTGTAAAATCAAAAACATTACCTGTATTGGGGATATTTACCTTATCACTCGTACCATCATAATTTAAGGCCCCTCCAGTTTGTGCAAACAATGATGGACTGCCCACTAATAAAAACAAGGACAGCGCCATGACGTTCAAAATAATTTTAAGCCTTGTTTTAGATTGGATATTTTTAATAGCCAACCCAACAGAGGAAACTTTTTGAACAATTAATTTTGCGTACATTTTTTACTTGTGATTTTCTCTAGTTACAATGGTTATTTCCAAAAGTTTAATAATAATTTGTCAGGAATTACTCCAAAAAAATTATTACTAAAACAAGATGTTTGAATAAAAATTTTGCTAATTAATAATAATAGTCAAACTGAATTCTATCCCCTACACTTAAGTTATAAGCCTCATTATTTGCTGGGTTATAGGTTACCACATTTGCACTTATGGTAAAAGCAGTATTGCTTATTCTAATTCCGTTGATGAGCATTTTTACTATACTTTTTACAGCAGGTGTTTGTGCTAAAGTAAAAGATGTTTGTCCAACTGTTGCCGATGCTACCTCATCGCTTACTTCTGTTACTGATGAACCACCTGCAGCCGCAGCAGCCCAAGCAGGAACGCCACTTGCTATAGTCAACACTTGGCCGTCTGATCCTTTAGCCAATCTTGTTCCAGTACCAGATGTTCCTCCGTAAATGATATCTCCTGCCGTTGTCATTGGTGACAATGCATCGAATGCTGCTGTTTTAGTAGTTGCTCCTGTTCCTCCATGGGGTACATCTATCGCTGTTCCACTCCATGTTCCGCTGGTAATAGTTCCCACACTCGTTAAACTAGAACCTGTTATTGTAGAATTTAACGTAGTGCCACTTAATGTTCCAGCATCCACTGTTACAGTTATATCTCCACTACCATCAAATGCAACGCCATTTATATTTCTTGCTGTAGACAATTTGGTAGCGGTAGCAGCATTGCCAGTT
>Ga0209443_1002639_pt1 | contig 10517 bp, 8 predicted proteins | sample LauGreBMM110DCMD_2_FD_187571 | JGI IMG/M metagenome (GOLD analysis project Ga0209443, IMG submission 187571) | Freshwater lake microbial communities from Lake Michigan, USA - Su13.BD.MM110.DCMD (SPAdes) (version 2) | ecosystem: Environmental > Aquatic > Freshwater > Lake | place: Lake Michigan... | reverse complement strand
TGACGCTTACTCATTTTAAGGAGCAAACCTACTTTAAATCATCCATAACACAAAGGGATAATATATACTTATTGCCCTAATTCCAAGGGTTAGATGGGTAATTTTTTGCCAACTTGCATTCTTCTACAATCGTTTATTCGGATCAAAGAGAATTGCATTAAATTAGAAATTGTACTTTAATTAAAATTGCTTAACTTAACCAATAAGTAATGGATGTTAATTTGACTATGCAAGTTGATTGAATTAACTTCGTCTACTTTTAAAAATTACAGGACAGGCAAAACCTACTTACCAAAAAATTCGAGGTGTCCCAAGCTGCCAACTATTTAAAACTAGGCAGAGGATAAAGAAAGTTATGGCTACAGTAAAAGCAAAATCAAAACAAAAGTCGGCACAAGAAACTCCATTATTATCTATTGATAAAAAAGCTGTTAAGGCAATCAGTCATGAGAAAAATTTAAATTTAACTGCGCAACTTCAGAGTTACTTCGGTTTTAACTCTTTTAAAGATCCTCAGGAAAAAATTATACAAAATTTATTGGCAGGAAATGATGCATTGGTAATAATGCCTACTGGGGGTGGAAAAAGTTTGTGTTACCAATTACCTGCCATTATCAGTGAAGGGTGCGCCATCATCGTTTCTCCCTTAATTGCTTTAATGAAAAATCAGGTAGACCTCGTAAGAAGCTATAGCAGCAAGGATGATGTAGCCCATTTTTTAAATAGTACACTCAATAAGGGGCAACAAAAAATTGTAAAAGACGATCTTATTTCTGGTAAAACTAAGATGCTTTATGTGGCTCCAGAAACCCTCACTAAATTAGAAAATATTGAGTTTTTTAAAGAGCTGGATATTTCATTTTTTGCAGTAGATGAAGCCCATTGTATTTCTGAATGGGGGCACGACTTTAGACCTGAATATCGACGATTAAGGGAAATGATGGAAATGATTAATCCAACAGCCCCCATGATTGCACTCACTGCTACGGCTACCCCAAAAGTTCAAAGTGATATTTTAAGAAACCTTGGCCTTAGAGATCCACAGGTATATATTTCTTCCTTTAACAGGTCTAACTTGTATTACGAAATTCTTCCAAAAATACAGAAAGACCAAACGGTTACTAATATTGTACGTTACATATCTCAAAACAAAGAAAAAAGTGGAATTATCTACACGCTCAACCGAAAAACTACCGAAGAGTTAGCAGATATGTTGATGGCCAATGGTATTAAAGCGGTTGCTTACCATGCTGGTTTGGATAGCAAGTTAAGAGCGGAACGTCAAGATCTTTTTTTAAATGAAGATGTACAGGTAATAGTAGCTACCATCGCTTTTGGAATGGGAATTGACAAGCCCGATGTTCGCTTTGTAATACATTATAATATTCCTAAATCGATAGAAAATTATTATCAAGAAACTGGTCGTGCCGGTAGAGACGGCATGGAAGGCAGGTGTATCCTGTACTATTCACATAAGGATGTAGCCAAACTTGAACATTTGATGCGCGATAAACCACTAAGTGAACGTGAGGTAGGGGCTCAGCTGATCAATGAAACAGTTTCTTATGCTGAAAGTGCGGTATGCAGACGAAAAATTTTATTAAATTATTTTGGAGAAGAGTACGATACTGGCCAATGCACCAAAATGTGCGACAATTGCAATAGTCCTAAAGAATTAATAGAAGCAAAAACAGAAACACAACAGGTGCTTACAATAATCAAAGGATTAGATGAGCAGTTTACCATGGTTTATCTGATGCATATTTTACTTGGAAAACCTAATCCACAGGTAAAAATGTTCCGTCACGATGAAAGAGATTTCTTTGGAATTGGAAAAGGCAAGGATGAGCATTTTTGGAATTCTCTGATGAGGCAGATGATATTAGAAGGATTTATTAAAAAAGATATTGAAGAATACGGTGTACTGAAGTTTACAAAAAAAGGAACTTCCTTTTTAAAAAAACCAGTTTCATTTAAAATTGTACTCAATAATTTGTTTCAAGGCGCAGATGGGGATGATGATGAAGGAATGGTAGCGCCAGTAGCTTCGAATTCATTGGATGAAAAATTAGTATCGATGCTGAAGGAGCTTCGCAAAAAAGTTTCCAAAGAAAAAAACCTTCCGCCATTTGTTATTTTCTTAGAAAGAAGCTTAGAAGATATGGCTACTTTATATCCTACCACCATAGAAGAGTTGGAAAAATGTCAAGGCGTAAGTAAGGGTAAGGCAGTTAGATATGGTAAAAAATTTGTGGATTTGATTACAACTTACGTTGAAGAAAATGAAATCGAAAAGCCAGATGAGTTTGTAATGAAGGGAGTGGTAAACAGGAACAATAATAAGATTTTCATCATTCAAAATGTAGATAAAAAAATTCCTCTAGAAACCATCGCCAAAACCAAAGACCTCAAAATAGATGAACTGCTAGAAGAGATGGAAACAATCGTTGCAAGTGGTACCAAATTAAATTTAGATTATGCAATTGATGAATTAGTAGATCAATATGAACAAGAAGAAATTATTGATTATTTTAAATCCTGCGAAACTAGTAGCCTTCAGATAGCACAAGAAGAACTTGCAGAAAGTGGATTTAACTGGGAACAACTAAAAATAATGAGAATTAAGTTTTTGAGTGTATTTGGAAACTAAACTATTATCCAAATTTTAGTTATAGTTTTTTACTAGTACTAAATTAGTACAACCAAATCTATCGATTTTTAAAAATCAGGTTATTTCTGTTTAAATTGCACTGCATTTTAATAAATTAAAAAATTAAAAATCCAATTTTTAAAACTATTTAGACTGCATTCATTTGCAATTTCCCAGAAGTGTATTTAAAAAAATTAAACAACAAGTGCTTTTTTAGAACGCTTGTTATTAAAAAAATCATTCCTAATCCTATTTATTTAAAAGGCTTTTAAAACAACTAAAAAAATATGACACCAACAAAAAGTTACGCCGCACAAAGTGCTACCACACCATTAACCCCCTTCAATTATAATACGAAAGAAGTTGGTCCTAATGATGTTCTGATAGATATTATATATTCTGGAGTATGCCACTCAGATATACACCAGGCTCGCAATGAGTGGGGTGGGTCTAGCTATCCAATGGTACCAGGTCATGAAATTCTAGGTAGAATTTCAAAAGTAGGAGATAAGGTTACAAAATTTAAGGTAGGCGAGCTTGCTGGAGTAGGTTGTTTTATTGATTCTTGTCGCACTTGCCCAAGCTGCTTGGTTTCAGAAGAACAATATTGTGATAATGGTACAGTGGGTACTTATAATAGTATTGATAAACAAGGCAACCCTACCTATGGTGGTTACTCTACTCATATTGCAGTGGATGAAAACTATGTCCTTCATGTTTCTGACAAATTACCCTTGGAAGGAGTAGCACCCTTATTATGTGCAGGCATCACCACTTATTCACCATTAAAATATTGGAAAATCGGCAAAGGGCATAAGATAGCTATCGTTGGCTTAGGTGGTCTTGGACATATGGGTGTAAAATTTGGTGCATCATTCGGAGCAGATGTTACCGTTTTGAGTACTTCAGCTTCTAAAAAGCAAGATGCTTTGAATTTAGGAGCTCACCATTTTGAGGTAACCACTGAGCCTGAAACGCTTAAAAAGTTAAAAGGGAAATTTGATTTTATATTAAGCACTATTTCTGCTCAACATGATTACAATCAATATTTAGATTTATTAAAGGTAAACGGAACAATGGTAGTGGTAGGAGTTCCTCCTGTTCCATCTGTTGTAAATGCATTTAGCATCATTGGAAAAAGACGCACATTAGCAGGATCTATGATTGGTGGAATTAAGGAAACTCAGGAAATGCTGGACTATTGTGCTGAGCATCAGATTGTATCAGATGTAGAAGTAATTAAGATGTCGCAAATTAATGAAGCGTATGAAAGAGTAATTAAATCTGACGTAAGGTATCGTTTTGTAATTGAGATAGCTTCCTTATCATAATAAGGGAAGGCTAGGATAAGGGGTGAATTTGAATTGGTTGAATTTTTCTTCTTTTTTTGAAATTGATCGGTTTCTAATGGATTATTTCAATATAAACTCCTATTTTTGCCACCCCAAACGGGAAGGTGTGATAGCTCAGTTGGTAGAGCAATGGACTGAAAATCCATGTGTCGCCGGTTCAACCCCGGCTCGCACCACTTTAAAGGCCTGATAATCAGCTAATTGTATGATTATCAGGCCTTTTTGTATGCAAAAAAATGCAAATAGGTGCAGCTTAAAACCGTTTTTTGGAGCACTTGCCGAGCACTTTTTTAGGTTCATTTTTGGAGCTAAAAATGAACCTTTTCTTGCACTAAAATACTGTAATCTGCTTCATTTAGCATCCCTTTTTCTTCTCTAAAGTGTTGAATTTTAACTTCTTAAAAATCAACCACATGATCAGTAACAAAAAAGGACCCACCGAAATTCTTTTCAATTTTTGGTGTAAATCAAGTCGAAAATTCAACAATGGGGAGAGCCCAATTGTATTCAGAGTAATTTATAGAGCCCAACGTAAAGATATCTTTACTGGCATCTCCTGTCCGCCTAAGTATTGGCTAAAAGAGGAGCGCGCTGTAAAACTTCGCTACCCTGCAGCCGACGAAATCAACAACCAACTGCGAAAAATACTCGGAAATGCTGAAAATGCTTTCCAAAGACTAAAATTCCAAGGAGATGAATTTTCACTAGATGAGTTAATGGATTTGATAAAGGGTAAAAACCCTCCTCCTCAAAATATTAGTGACTATATAGAAATCAAACTTGCAGAAATTAAGCAGCGAGTAAACATCGATCTAGCCAAAACGACCTTCATGCGCTACAATAGAATTGCGCGCTTCCTGAATGATTTTTTATCAGAAAAGAGAAAGTTAAAAGATATTCCTGTAAGTAAAATCGATGCAGATTTTATCAGAGAATTTTTTCAATACCTCAGAACTAGCAAAGGCAATAGTCACAATACTTGTTCCTCGCTGCTCGGCTGCTTGAGAAGTATTCTTGCACCAGCCATTAAAAGAAAAGTAATCAAAACAAACCCCTTTGAGGAAATTGTACTCAACCGAAAGCCTGTTGATCGAGATTTTTTGGAGATGGAGGAAATCAAAAGATTGCAAAATCTAGATTGTAAAACCCTATCAATGGATTTAAAAAGAGATCAATTTGTTTTTTGCTGCTTCACCGGGCTAGCCTATGCTGATTTAAAAGCACTTAGCAAAAAGGATATTACTCAAGATAATGATGGTTCTCTACATATACGACATCCTCGGACTAAGACGGGTGTAATGGCAATTATTCCGCTTTTAACTGTTGCTGAAAATATTCTTAAAAAATATTCTCCAACCAATGATTGTCGAGATTTTCAGTGGACAGTCTACACCAACCAAAAACTAAACTTTGGACTAAAGCAAATAGCGATTGCAGCCGAAATTAATAAGCCCCTATTTGTTCACCTCGCTCGACACACTTTTGCAACAACGGTCACTATGAGTAACGGGATTTCTATGGAGTCAGTCAGTAAAATGTTAGGTCACAGTTCACTTAAGCATACTCAGATTTATTCAAAGATTGTAGCAGCCAAAGTGAAGCAGGAGATGAAGGGGTTGAGAGATCTTTTTTAGAGGGAGGGGATTCTGACTAGAGTATTACGAGGTTATAAAGAGTCTTTTCTATTAACTCTTTCTAACCAATTGGATAAATTTAGATAGAACCGAAGGTCAAAAAATATCAAGTCATAAGGATGAATGATCTTAAAGGAGATTTTAATAAATGAGCAATAGCTTCCTATTTAAAGTAAAAGACTAATCAAGCAAGGTTAATGTAAATGAAATGATTAAAATTTAAGAAAGCAATTAAAGGGCGCAAAAAGTATAGAGGGTTTTTAGGTAACATTCTATGTAATTAGTTAAAATTTGTAGGATATTTTAAATTAAAAATTTTATAGATATCCATTAATTTCATAAATTACTTTAAAATATTTATTACTTTGGTAAAAATCAACAGGTAATGATCTTAATGGTGGACACTAATTGAAAAAATAACAACTTAGTGGGTAAATATGTTCGTTTTCTCTGTTTTTAATGCGTATTGCGAATAAAATCTAGTTTTTACTGAAGTTGGCACTGATTCATTACTTAAAACAACACTAAAATTAGGTCAAGAAACAAAAATAGAAACACTTAAAAAAATTTGATTAAAATCCTATATAGTTAAAAAATTCAAACTTGTAATATGTCATACTGCACAAATTGTGGAACACCACTTGAAAAAGAATCAAATTTTTGTAACAATTGTGGACACAAAAACAAAACTAATTTAACAGATTTAGATATTGAAAAAAAAATCTCTAATCAATCAAGTATTTTTGAGACTGAAGTAGATTTTGATGATAGAGAAAGATTTAAAATGGATAAAGAAAGAATTGAAAAGTATTTTAGACATTTAACAATTGATAAAAGTATATATTTAGAGGAGGATATACCAAATGAGAAACTTAAAAAAATTTCTACAAATTTTAAAGATTTAATAGTTGATAATGCTGTGTTTTGCATATATTATGACGACTCTACTTACGGAACAGGGAATGAGGGATTTGCAATTGTAAGGTTAGTAGACGAAATTTTCTTTCTATTTAGTACTTCAGAAGAAGGTCAATTTGGCGCCTATTTAAAAGATGTTAAAAAAGTTGAATATTTAGACGAATATGGTCTAATTTTTACAGTCAGAGGTGATAACGATGAAGAGACAGGGTTTGTATATAAGCCCAAAGAAATAGCTGTATCAATGGCATTATTAAATTTTATAAAATGCGAATACAACTGGTTCATCGTTAGCAGTGAAGAAGAAGAACTCATTTTATCAATGCTTAATTTAAACTCAGATGAAGAAGAAGATGATGATGATAAAGACAACGATCCATTGGGACTTAGGGGCAATAAAACCTCAACTGATAATAACGACCCATTAGGATTAAGAAATTAAAAAAATAATATTGAAAAAATATTCAGTATCGGAATTTACTAATGAAATCCGAAATAAATACCCGAAAGCTTACAATGATTTGTCGGACAAAAAACTTTTGGAACTTTGGATTAAAAAATTCCCAAACGATATTAAGCAGATAAAAGACTATAATAATTCCAATTTCAAGGGAGATAATGCTGTAAGGGAAATTTATACTTATTATATAAAATGGTTAGGTATTATTATATGTGCGCTCTGTATTTTTAGTTTTTTTGTTTCTACAAATTGGATTATTACACTAATTAAAGAAACGAATCAGGAATATGGAAGAACCGATTCTGATGCCTCCAAGTTTCTTTACACTATTGGAATTTATATAGCTGAATTTGGATATTGGTTGAAAAAACTCCCCATTATTTTAAAAATCATTGGAACTGTGGTTGGTGGCATAATATGGTTAACTCATAACGAAGATTAGTTAATAGAAATATTGATATGACAAAATTAACTCCAAAGCAGTTAGCTGCAAGAATTAGAGATAAGTACCCGAAAAAGTATAATGACCTTGACGATATCAAGTTGGTTGAATTATGGTTGAATAAGAATCCGCAGGATGCAAATCTTATAAAAAAAGAGTCTTTGGGATTTGGTTGGTATTTATTTTTTTTTCTTTCAATTTGGTTTGGACTTACCGTTTACAATGTTAAAATTAATAAGATTGATTTTATAAATCGAATTAACAAAGAAATTTTTGGTAAAAATCCAAAATTTGTTACTAAATCTTTTAAGAAAAATGAATACACAAATCCTAATATCATTTTAAACGAACAATCTTCTAGTGTATACGAAGAACCAAATTATAATTATGCAATTACACAAGAAGCTAGAGATTTAATCAATAATAGTCCAATAATTAGGATACTAAAATTGGATAAGAGTACTACTAATACTTTATCAGCAATTTTAAGTGATCCAAATCCAGACCCAGAGAATAGATTAGGCCAATTTTGTGACAATACATCTACAAGATGTTTATATTGTAATAAACTTGTTCCAGGTGAATTTTACACTTACAAAAAGTATTTTAGAACCGAGTTAGATTGTGACGGATTGTTTTCGGCTTATAATTCTAGATGTTTTGTAGCAAAATTATTAATTAATAAAAATTCAGAGAATACTACTGAATCGGAGATTAACAAATCAGGGACTCTAGAAGAACAATTAAACTCAATTGATTGGAAAAAAGTAATGAGTGATGCTGCAGCAGAATCAATTATTAGTTTTAAGCCAGTAATTGACAGAGCTTGTTCAGACTTCAAAAACGGGGGAAAATATATCTGTATAGAAAACCCTGTCACTAACGGGAGTAATCAGTTTTGTTCGGAAAAATGTAAAACTGAATATAACTATAGTCATTAAAAGTTTTGAGGATTTAAAGTTTTTTAGAATCACACTCTTTTTATTCTAAAAAACTAAATCAGATGTTTTAAAAATAAATCAGTTAACAACCTGTAAAAAATCAAAAAAATATTTCCATTGAAATTTAAAGTTTTAATTTATGTTATTCAGATATCTAATTACTTTGGAGTTGGATGTTGAGTTTGAAGCTCCGTTGTTAGGTGTTGATAATACCAAACACAAAAGAAAATTTGCAAGCTCAATTGCAAAGAAAGTACTTCAAGAAATGATAAGTCTTGATAGTACTGTGGTTATTGTTGATAGAAAAATTGAGGAGGATAACCTCAACGGAATTATCAAAGGTCAGATACATTTAGGTAAATCAGAAAAAAACAAATACTAACGAACCCGAACGATTTCAACGAAAAATATAAACAATATATGCTAGATGATTGGTATGGATTGGGATTTGATATTTCGGAAGTAACCTATAACTTGGATAAAGTAATAGATTTATATTAGTTTTATTTGGAATTTTCTATACCAATTTTGTCGCCAAGAACTAGAATTATAGTTTAAAGAGGTGGAACCAATATTATTACTATGAAAATTGATGTTTTCGTCAATCTTGAGTAATAATTGGAAAAAATGCAGCAGCTCGCCTAATTTTTATTTCAAATGTGCTGTCACCAACATAATTCTCTAGGGCATTATCCAGTTTTTTATCTGAATCACTAAAAAGCTTTGAAATAGATCTATCTGTTGATAGCCATTCTTCAACCACCTCAATTAGCCTTGATTTTAGTAGCATTTTATCAGTAGGACTATCCCCATTTGAATAGGTAATGACATCATAATGTGTCATTAGTTTAAATATTGGCGGATGGTTTTCAATAATTATTTCTAGCATCAACTTAGGATTATTGGTGTCATGTTCCCCATGAACTATATGAAGTTTTACATCAAAGTTTTCTTTTGTGGCCAAGGATTTTAGTTGAATATCAATGGCCGTTATCTCATTTTCAGCTGCCTCTATTTGATCGACCACAATATTTAACCTCCTTTTTAATCGGTTACGTTCTTGCATAATCGCCTCCAAGTTTTCCTTTAGGGCTAATCTTCTCTCATTTAATATTTCCAGTTCTCGTGATTTTTTTCCCATATATAAATATTTATCGTTAACATAAAGTTACTAATATATAAAATACAAGATTAAATTATAAAAATTTTTACGCTAAACAACTTCTTACAGTGAAATTATCGCTCGGACTTGCCCCTACTGAGTAGGGGCGGCTTTTAAACTATCAAAATTTACAAGACGAAACAAAAGCGATTTATTTCGTGATGTGGAAAATTCAACTATAATGAAACCCTTGCGCCAAGGTAATTGGACCTAGCATCGCCAAGTTTCAATAACCCCTCGATGGCATATTAAATTGATTCACCAATTACATTGTATTTCAGATAGTTGTTGTATTGTATCAAATTTGTAGTTGTACCATTTTTTAGGGGGGGGTAGTTCAAAATGGTATTACGGGGAGAAATTACGTGAATTTTCAAATTAGAAACCAATAAAAATAATAAGAATAATAAGTAAGTATAAGACAATCTTCTTATTTCAAATCAAAGAAATTGACTCATTACAAATCAACGCAATGCCTCTATTTTGAATTTTTATACCTTTTTCAAATCGAAAATTATCTGAACTCATTTTAATTAAGTTTTGATGAATGAGCGCGCAGGTATCATTTTCAATTCTATTGACAAAATGAAAGTACTTGCTCTTAGGTAAAAATTTACACACTTCTTGTATGGATGGACAGACTTCTCCCTTGATATAGAGGTGTATAATAGTCAACATACAAATTTTTTCCAAACCATCAATTTCAGCCTGATTTAAAAAGCTAAAAAAATTTCTGTTTTCAAATTCCTTCATTAGTAAAGTTAAATTCTTAAGTCGATAGACTGTTCCTTCTATTGCATCTATCAGATATATGATTTCAGGTAAATGTTCAATAAATCGAAAAAGAAAATTCGGCTCTAATAAGATTGATTTGCAGGGAGACGTAATAAATGCATTGTCAATTTTTTCATTGCCGGTTTTAATGGTAATTGAAAATTTGTTTTGAAGAAAAGCCCTT
>Ga0209443_1002637_pt1 | contig 10524 bp, 13 predicted proteins | sample LauGreBMM110DCMD_2_FD_187571 | JGI IMG/M metagenome (GOLD analysis project Ga0209443, IMG submission 187571) | Freshwater lake microbial communities from Lake Michigan, USA - Su13.BD.MM110.DCMD (SPAdes) (version 2) | ecosystem: Environmental > Aquatic > Freshwater > Lake | place: Lake Michigan... | reverse complement strand
GTTCCAATTTTTTGCATGCCTGCATGATTTTCGGCAACATCACCAAAAGTCACTGTATAAAATTTATTCATTTTATTCAAACTATATTTCTATTTTTTAAATATGGCACTATATTCAAATATATCTCTATTTTTTAAATGTGGCACTATATTCAAATATATAATAATAGTTTTATTTATAATACCCCATATTCTTTAAAGACCAATATTTAAGAATATCTTTATAATTGGTCTCCATTTTAATGTGATTTAGAACATCTTGTGATAAATCGCCCACTAAAAGATCTAAAAGACAAAACATGCTTAATATATCTGGATTGCAATTTAATACAAAATAATTTAATTGGTCTTGTGAAAAGTCTTTAAATAAAATACCATTTTTCTCTAAATATGCCACCATTGTAGAATTACTCGTTTGTAATATCATTTGATATAATATCTCCTGTGATAAATTTTTAAATGAAACCCCACATTCGGTCAAAACACTAATTGTTTTAATATCCGCATGCGTTAATATTATTTGATTTAATGTGTCTTGTGGCAAATGACCAAATGAAATACCATATTGATGTAAAATTAGTATTAATTTATAGGACCCATCTAACACAATTTTATTTAATATACTTTGTGGCAAATTCTCAAATGAAATACAATTATGTGTAATCAAAGTTGATATAATAGCATGTTTATTTTTTAATAATAATTGATTACGTATTATTAATGCAATATATTTATGCTCCATTTTTTTATTACAATAAAAATAAAATATAAATTTATAAAAATCTTTATAATCTAAAAAACTCGCAAGTATATGGATGATATCATGTATGGTAACAATATCTGCAATATTGGCCATTTTATTAACATATACTGTATATAATATATAATATACAATATACAATATATAATATGCATGCGTGCATGCGTGCAAATATGCGTTGCAATTATGTACACTATATTTGATAAATATAATAAGTATGCAAATATCAAATGAGTGAAGTCCAAGTATCTTATGGCAATAAACGCAAACTGTTCCAGGATAAATTGCATGAAAAAAGAAAAGAGCAAACTAGAGCAAGAAAAAAAGCAAGGGAGCACGCAAAACACCCATCTGCCGAGGAAATAGAAAGGCGCCTTCAAACGGCGCTCGAGTATGAAAAACTTGCAGAAAGCGCAGACTTGTACCTCAAAAAGTGCTGCAGGCGTATACATTATTGTGATGAACAATGCGCTAATATTGGGCGCATTCTAAATCACAAGAAAGAATGTACTAACTGGCATTGCATTTTGTGCGAAACAAGAGATAGGATGTATAATCATCACCTATCTAACTGTGCGGCTACTGCGGATAACAGTTTTTGCATAGTATGCAATGAATATGATAACATGGTAGAGGAGCATAAACTGGTATGCAAAGATACCGCGACCAATAAAATCTGCAAAAGATGCAGGCGAAAAAAAAGACGTCAGGTTGAGCATCATATTGAGTGCGAGCAACCGCTATGCCTAGTGCCATTCTGTGTTGTAATCAGAGAACGCGAAGGCATAAAATAATTTAATGTATTGGGTATATTAATGATTTTCGCAATATCCAATTATCTTCGGATGCGTCATCAGATGCGTCATCAGATGCGTCATCAGAGGCACCATCAGGTGCGTCATCGTCGCCTTCAAGCTCGGCTTCTGGAGTGGCCTCCGGAGCATCAAATACGACCATAAAATATGTTTCACAATTTTCTTTCATATGATTAATTACTCTCTCTGGCAATCCTACAATACCTTGTAATAATTCTTCTTCTTCCGGTGATAGGCCTATTTGAAATAAACCATCACTATAAATTTGAGATTGAACTTTTAATATAAATTTATCAATATTTGTATGAAAAGACTGTTTAAAATTATTATTAAATTGTAATTGACAAATAATATTTCCAATTGGATGCCAATCATCATCGTCAGCATCTTCAGCATCAGCATCTTCATTTTCAATATCTTTATTTTCAATATCTTTATTTTCAATATCTTTATTTTCAATATCTTTATTTTCAATATCTTTATCGCCTGCAATAATAGCCCCGCCAATAACTTTAATATTTTCAATTTCATTGGCTTCAATTTCATTGGCGGCATTGGCTTCAATTTCATTGGCGGCATCGCTGCATTCTGAAGAATATAAATTAAATGTATCAGTATAGTCATTTGTCTCATCTAACATTTCGCATATATAAATTACATTATTTTTGATATTTTTAAAAGTAAATGAGTGCGCATCATATGGCGTACCTTCATCATTATCATCGTCATCACTTTTTTTTGTATAAACAATAATATTAGGAGATTCCCTAGTATTAGAATTTAATGAAAAGTACAATGTTTTTGTTAATGACATATTTTTAAAAGCTTAAAAGATAAATTGATACTATATATATATATATTCATATTTTCAAATATCATTTTGAATATTTTTTATCAAATATTGCCTATTTTGGAACTCTAGCTGCTTCTTATAACGCTCTATTTTTTTCCTAATAAAATCTTGGTGGATATCGATTTTATATATAATAATTAATCTATTTTCTCTAACTAATTTATAAATAAGTCCTAATGAGAAAGAATGAATAATCCATATTTTATGCATTTGGTTGGCCTTGCTAATATATTCTCTATTTCTATGAATAGTATTTCTATGAATAGTATGAACATTATTAAATTTAATCATTTCTGCAGATGGTACTGCGAATGTCTCATTCATTATTAATTGTGGATAAATATCTTGAATGCGTGGAAGACATATATCTTCAAAGTATTGAATTTTTAAATAAGTATCAATTGGATTTATTAATTTGCATATAACAATATTTAATGATTTATAATTGATATCTTGTTCAGATAATACAATTATTATATTATATAATAAATTGGTAGAAATACGTGCGCATCTATTTAGGCTAACTTTACTCAACACTTGTGTAAAATCAATATAGCTTAATATATATTTTGTAATATCATTATTTGCAAACACCTTATCCATTGTATTAATGCAATATTGTTTATATTTTAATGCAATTTCATCATATAAATTTAAATATATTATATTTAAAAATGGGCATGGGCCGTATTGTTTTGAAATGAAAAATTCTATACTAGTATAATAAGGCCGCTTAGTGGCATTATACTCAATTTGCATATCAATTGAGATGCCATTATTAAAAATTGCACTTTTTGTGCCTTTTATTGTTGCGCCCAATTGTTTAAATGTATTCAAGATAGAGGGCATAAATTCATATGCAACATATGCATGATTTAGCATACGCCGATTCTTACTATCTACTGGGATTACTGCCACAAATATTGTTTTAGAATGATTCATTTTAAAGACGGTTATATTTGAATATATTACTATTATTCAAATATATATAACCTTTTAAAATTGAAAAATTTGATTCTCAAATTTATCCGCTTTACCAAAACAACCTTTTAAAATTGAAAAATTTGATTCTCAAATTTATCCGCTTTACCAAAACAACCTTTTAAAATTGGAAAATTTGATTCTCAAATTTATCCGCTTTACCAAAACAACCTTTTGAAAAAGCTTTACCAAAACAACAATGCCCCAATTTTGGAATTATTTTGATTCTTGCGCTTCAAAAAAAAATACCAATATTTTTAATTGAATATATATATAAAGATTTTTTAGAGGCGGATTTTATATACCAAAAATTTATAAATGTACTAGAGTGTGAACAATCACAAAAGTTAAATATTCAACCATTATTTTATTTTATAAAAATCATTTTTCATAAAAATACAAATAATTCAACAATTATTCCTTATATATGTAAAAGTAATGATACTTTTAATATTTATTATAGAGACCACTATATTGATATAGTGAAACATTTTATACATATGGATACTGAGCATTTATTTACCGCATGTATTTTAATGGCATCATATCATTAATTTATAAAAAATGTTTTATTTTTTCTACACTATCTAAAGCGCCTTCTGTCCATCCCTGGTGTTCAGAAATCATTTCCCCAACAATAAATATATGCTCATATGGCATTTGATTTACTTTTTTTAGTGTTGGCTTAAAATAGTGGGTCCCAATATCCCAAAATTTACCCCATATTTCTTTTATGGTTGGTAATTTAATTGATTTATTGCCATTGTGATTGCCAGCGCAATTGCCGCCAGAGCCATTGCCGCCAGCGCCAAAAATGCAATCATTAAATAATTTTTCGATATGTTTTCGATTTTTATTTGTATTATTTATATAAGGACGTAATGCCAATGCTTGTTTATTGTCGCTATATGATATCATATAAATTCCCTTTTCTATATCCATAGGTATTATTTTTTGCAATGGGCAATCTGTAATAATACAATGTGAATTAATTTCTTTCATCCTATTTATTAAAACCGCCGAATCATTAAATTTTGCAAATAATCGTAAAAATGGTTGGCCACATATATATTCATAACCAGAAATTAATTTATGTAATGTTGTTGCGGTTGTTGCAATTATTAATTTATTTGCATGATATAGGCCCTTTGAGGTTTTTACAAGTATTACGTTTGGCATTTTATTATTTATTGTCATTTTATTATTTATTGTCATTTTATTATTTATTGATTTAACTTCTTCTATTTTTATATCCGCTTTTATAAATTGGACTAATTTATCTAATAATAAATTCCAATCAATTAAATATTTAACTCCAGTCCATGCATCATCCTCCATATTATAATTATATAAAGTCCGTTTTATATCTTCATTCTCATAGTCGGAAAACCCAGAACTTTCAATAAATAATTTATATTTTTTTTGTAAAACTTTTTTTGCAAATTGCTTAAATGTTGGATTTTTTTTATTTGGCAACAATTTTAATTTATTAAATTGTTCTCTTAAATATTTTAATTCAGTCAAGATATTTATTCCTTTAAATGTTAAAAAACTGCTATCAGATATCTGTTTAACTGATATATTTAATTCCTTTAATAAATGAAGCAATAATTTATCATTTTGTCGGCCAACACCGGCGCCAATTGGTACTGGCATGCCATAAAAATCTTTTAACCCCATTCTACCACCAATTCTTTCTTTTTCTAATATGGTTATTTTAGCACTTGGATATTTTTTTCTTATATTATATGCAGAGTATAATCCAGAAATACCAGCGCCAATTATTATGTAATCATTCATTATATAGTTTGAAAACTTGGAGTTTCTTCAATTTGTTCTATATTGCTTTTATTTTATATGTTTTTATTTTATATATTTTTATTAAATATATTTTTATTTTCTAATAATGGTTGATTTATCTCCGGATCGGTTCCATATAATATTGAAATAAATACTCTTTTTTTATTTGGAGTTGTATTTACTGGCTCACTGTGAATTTGCCTACAGTTCATAGAATTATGATTTTTTCCTATTTTTATTATAGATTAATTAATATTTTATGAGTAAATTCATCTGATCATTTTTTATAAAAATAATATATTTTATAAAATATATTAAAACTTAATTATGTTATATATCCTTTTATTTATTTTAGTTGTGATATTGGTAATATTGCTATCAATAAATATTACATTATTATCTAAAAATATACAAATATTTGGAGGTAAAATTTTTGACCAAAATTGGGCAAATGAGCAAGGATGGAATTATTATTGGTGGGACTGGTATTATATGGATGGCCAATTATATGATTTGCCTAGATTACAATACATGTATAAAATCTTTATTGATGATACCATTATTTTTAGCGATGAGCAAAAAAATAATTCAATAGAATGGTTTAGAAAAACAGGGTATCCAGAAGGAATAGATAAAACAAATGAATTTGTATTAATTAGTAACCCTAGACCTGGATATATTGAAACTATGACAATATTAGATAATATGCTTTTATTTAGCATCCCTTATTATAATTATACAGCTATGGCCTCCGCAATTGGTGATGATGATAAAGAATTAAATTTTAAAAAAAAGAATGCGATTAAATATCGAAAACAAATGCAAAATTTTCTTATAAGCCTTGGTGCTTCTATTGATAACATACCAGATTGTATGTTTTGCAATAGTTTTGATAATGATATATATACAGGATCGCATATGAATACAGCAAGCTGTATAAATACAAAAGAGAGTAGCTCACAGCATATAATATATGCAATAATTCCAGAAATAATAAAATCAATTGGTCGGGGGGCATTTTATATGTGCGATCTTAGAGAAATAAGTATCCCTAAAGGAGTATTAATAATTCAAGAAAATGCGTTTTCTTCTAATTTTAACTTAAATCAATTAATTTTTGAAGAGAGATTGCCTTCTGATGGTAAATTAATTATTGAAAATAATGCGTTTAGGGGGTGCCTTCTTTCATCATTAATTACAATTCCATCTTTTGTTATAGCGATTCGATATAATGCATTTAAAATGTCAAACCGAACAATGAAAGATACTAGAGCGCAAACCTATAAAAATAAAAAAAAATGCACAGTACAAATAAAAATTGATATGGATCGGGATGGTCCATTATATATAGATTTGAAAACATTTGATGATTGTATTATGCTAGATGAAATCTATGACCACCTCGCAATAATTACTCCTAAAAATATACAGCAATTGCCCCCTTTACCGAAACTATTGAAGCCGCCATCATTATCATCACCATATGAATTAGATAAAACCGTATCAATGGAGGAACGTAATTCTAGCTCAGATAATAGTTGTATAGCACCACACATTGCTAAACCGCGGGCAAATATACTAGGGATAAATCAATTAGCCCCTATTATAACACATTAACTCGGCATTTTTTATTTTCTAATAATGGTTGATTTATCTCCGGAAATTTCAGCCTCGGTTCCATATAATATTGAAATAAATACTCTTTTTTATTTGGAGTTGTATTTATTGGCTCACTGTGAATTTGCCTAAAGTTAGTAGAATTATGATTTTTTCCTATTTTTATTATAGCGTAATTAATATTTATTTTTTTATGAGTAAATTCATCTGATAATTTTTGATTAAATTCTTCTTCAGATATGGTCTTATCGGCATACAATGCTGATAATAGATGTCGATCTGATTGAGTTGCGTTAATTCCATATGTTTGGTCGCCACATAATGTAGCAATAAATTTAGTATGTAGTTCTTCTTCATGCTTATAATAATTATTATCCCAATGCCATCTTATTTTATTCCTCATATATGAATTATTTGAACGCAATTTTAATGATATATGCGTTTTAGTTGGATAGCATTTTTTGACTTTATTTATAATCTTCAGTAATATTTTTATAAATTTTAGATCATTTTCTCCAATTAATTGTTCTTGTAAATAATCATGTACACTATCAATTGGACCATCATATTGATATGCTTTTTTTATAAATTCATTACAATAAATACTATTCTTTAAAAAATATTTTTCTTGTTTGGTTAAATTAATTAATTTGCTAACATTAACCCTATCTTTACTTGGCGCCTGTAATTTCTCAATATATTGCATAACCTTTTGAACTATATATAACCTTTTGAAAAAGCTTTACCAAAACAACCTTTTGAAAAAGCTTTACCAAAACAACATACTATATATAATAATATAATAATAATATGAGAATCAAATTTATCTGCTTTACACCAAAATAATTCTTCAGAATTTTAAATTTAATTAAATAATTTTGGTCTACTTTCTCTTTATATATAATTTTTGGAGATAAATTTTTTCACAACAAATTTTGTTGAAGGGTATCATTTTTTACAACAAATTTTTGTTGAAGATTTTTGTTATTTTTTGCATCGGATAAATTCAATTTATTGAATTTTCCATTGTTGAAATTTATTTTCATATATATATTATTTTTTATAACTAATTATTTTTTTTTGAGCTCAAATTTTTTGAGATATAAAAATATACATATAAAATTTTAGTTTACTGCATTGTTTTACTACATTATTTGATGTTTTTTATATAGCGCACTGTATTAAACATACGCATTGTTATATGAATAATAATATAACAAAAAAGTAAAACATTTGATTAAATTTTTAACAAAACAGTAAAACATTTATTAAAATGTCTTTTATCTGCACCATTTGCAATAAAACATTCACTACTAATGGAGCATTAAAACGGCATATGGAAAAAAAAATTCCATGTGTTGCGGTATCAAATTCATTGGCACCGAGTGTAAATCATAGATTTAAATGTAATAATTGCAATCACTATTTTACATCAAATCAAAATTTAAAAAAACATATTTCAAATACTTGTTCAATTATTAAAAATAAAAAATTAGAATATAATAAAATTGAAATATTAACAAATGCTGTAAATGATTTAAAAAAAGAATTAGATTGTTTAAAGGCAAATAAAAAGGAGATTACTCAAAATAATATTAATTGTAATAATACAACAAATAACAATATAACAAATCATATACATATTCATTCATTTTTGGATACTAATATTATAAAAGAACATATTTTAAATGCGCAATTAAAAGAATATTCAGCGGCAGCCGAATATGCAAAATTACCTGAAAAAGAAAAAAGAAAATTAGAAAATGCCGAAAAAAATAATAAATTAATATCATTAGGGCTTTTAGAGATTGCAGATAACTTTTATTCTGATCCTAGTAATAAAAATGTTTATTTATATAAAAAAAATATAGCAAAAGTATATGATGGCAATGATTGGAAAGTGAAAACATTAGAAATGGTTAATAGAGAATTATTTAAAATTATAATAGAGGCCATAGATAAAATTAAATTTAATATATCAATACCAAGAAGCATGCTTAAATATGATGTACAAGGAGACCAAATTAAAGAAACACTAAATACATTACCTCAAATGTATTGGAATAATATTTCCGATATATTAAAAAACTCTGAATTTGGATTAAGTGTATTATTAGAGGCAAATAAAGAAGATATTGAAAAAATACAAAAAGAAATATTAGAAAATGCTATAAAAGATAATATTAAACAAGATTATTTTTAATTAAATATCACCAATTTAAATATATACACTAATATAGTATAATATGTCAAAAGTTAACTTAGTATTTATTACAGGCAATGAGGGAAAGCGCAGAGAAGTTAGCGAGATTTTAGGCACAAGATTTAATCTTATTAATATTAAATTAGATTTGCCTGAGATTCAAAGCATATCTGTGGAGGATGTCATCAAAGAAAAAATAAAATGTGCCTTAAAAATGGCCAAAACTAAAAAAATATTTACTGAAATTAAAGATAAATTTTCTGCAATGGGCATTACAATTGCCACCATAAAAGATTTTAATATTATATGTGAAGACAGCGGTTTTTATATTAAACAAATGAATAATTTTCCCGGGGCATTGATTAAATGGTATTATGATGCGGTTGGTAATGAAGGAATAATTAAAAATAGTAAAAACTCCGAGGCCGAAACTAAATGCGTAATTGGATTAGTAAAAAATGGAAAAATTCAAAAGCCAATTATTGGAGCCAGAATGGGAAAGATTGCAGCCATAATAAAAGGGAATGCCGGATTTGGATGGGATTCAAGTTTTATTCCAGATTTAAAAAATACAGAATATTTGGCGCATAATGGTGCAACATATGCAGAATTGCCCCCTAATATAAAAAATTTAGTATCTCATAGATGGGATGCATTTAATAAATTAAAAACGCTATATTAGCTTTATTTCATAATTTTTATTTCATAATTTTTATTTCATAATTTATTATATATTTGATTTTTATATAATTATAGAATAAAAATTATAGAATAAAAATTATAGAATAAAATGACCGACTCTGATGAATTAATTATTCAATATTGTAATAGTGAAATCCCTGAAAGCAATATAAGCAGGCATTTTAAATTCATATTTGATGTTATTCTTGAAAAAGTAAATAATATCTCTATATTATATACCAATATACATGATATTCATATATCATTACAATTATCAAAAATTACTATAAATATATATATTGATATTGCACAATTATATAAACTAGAAATAAATAATTATCAAAATCATTTGTTTGAATTAAGCGCGGATATTATTGTTGTAGATAATAATGAAGATAAAATATGTAAAAAAATAGATTTTAATGACTTAATTTCTCAAATATATATAGATGACTTTATTCATATTCCATTTGTGCAATCTAATATATGTTCAGATAAAGAAAGGTCTCAATTAATCAAATTTTTTATTATGGTATCAAAAATGACTAATACAATTTATGCAAACTATCAAATAATTGATGATCTTATTGAAGATAATATCATGCTCAGTATTGAATTTAGTAATATATTTAAATCAATAAATTTATAAATTTATATTTTTATTTCTTATTTTTTTATTTCTTATTTTTTTATTTTTTTATTTCTCTAGCAGTAATTCGCGCGGTATTGTTTTACACTATTATTTTGTTTCAAATATAATATATATATATAATAAAATATGAGTAATTTTACCCAAATTGTATTATTTTTACTAT
>Ga0209443_1002636_pt1 | contig 10529 bp, 8 predicted proteins | sample LauGreBMM110DCMD_2_FD_187571 | JGI IMG/M metagenome (GOLD analysis project Ga0209443, IMG submission 187571) | Freshwater lake microbial communities from Lake Michigan, USA - Su13.BD.MM110.DCMD (SPAdes) (version 2) | ecosystem: Environmental > Aquatic > Freshwater > Lake | place: Lake Michigan... | reverse complement strand
ATTGGCCTTTGGCGTAGTCGCGGTACTGGCCGGCCTTCCCTGGCTCAAGTACTTTATTGCGTCCAAATACTGGAACGACCTGCTCCTGCTCCCGGTGCTGCTCTTTGCCAACTACCTGCTCTCGCTCTCCACTCAAGTGTCCTTGTGGTACAAACTCAGCGACCGCACCATGATGGGCCTGTGGATCACCCTCTTTGGTTTTGCGCTCACGGTGGCGGGCAACATGCTCTGGATTCCCGCCATTGGAATCATGGGCGCCGCCTATGCTACCCTTTTGAGCTACGGCGGAATGCTGCTGCTGTCGCTTCTGCTCGGGCAGTGGTACAACCCCGTGCCCTATGACTGGGCACGCCTCAGCCTCTATACCCTCTCGGCCTTGGTTTTGGGCGGACTCGCCTTTCACCAGCCCGGCTGGATTGCTGCCGCGGCAACCCTAGTGATGCTGGCGGTTCTACTCCGCAGCGAGCGCGCTATAATTCGACGACGAATCCCCTAAATTGAGTTTCATGGTTACGGTCATTAACGATTCCCCTTACCCCCTGCCGGAGTACGCCACCTCCCAGTCTGCGGGTCTCGACCTGCGCGCCCACCTCGCCGAGCCCCTGCTGCTGCATCCAGGAGAACGCGCTCTGATTCCCACGGGGCTTCGCATGGCCCTTCCTCCGGGTTGGGAAGCCCAGGTGCGTCCCCGCTCTGGGTTGGCCCTCAAGCAGGGCATTACCGTGCTCAATAGCCCGGGCACCATCGACGCAGACTACCGCGGCCCGGTGGGCGTTATTCTAATTAATCACGGCGCGGACTCTTTTAGCGTGGAACCGGGCGAGCGCATCGCGCAGCTGGTTTTTGCGCGTTTTGAGCAGGCAGTCTGGCACCCTGTGAAGGAATTGGACCAGACCGAGCGGGCAGAAGGCGGATTTGGCCACAGCGGGCGCAACTAAGGCCTTATTTTTGCCGGACCAAACCAAACCGCAGAACCCAACGATGAACATTATTATTCCCATGGCCGGCCGCGGATCCCGTCTGCGCCCCCATACGCTCACCACGGCAAAGCCCCTTCTTCCGGTAGCGGGCAAGCCCATTGTGCAGCGCCTGGTCGAAGACATTGCCTCCATAGTTGGAGATGACCTCAGCCGCATCGCCTATGTGGTGGGCGAGTTTGGCCAAGACGTCGAGGATATGCTATTGGCCGTCGCCGAGGGGCAGGGCGCAAAGGGCAGCATACACTATCAAGACAAGCCCTTGGGCACCGCCCACGCCGTACTCTGCGCCGCCGAGCACCTCGAAGGCCCGGTGGTAGTGGCCTTTGCCGATACCCTTTTTCGGGCCGACTTTAAGCTGGACCAATCCGCCGACGGCGTGATTTGGGTCAACCGCGTCGAAGATCCGCGCGCCTTTGGCGTCGTACAGCTCAGCGAAGACGGCAGCATCAGCGATTTTGTCGAGAAGCCGCAGGAGTTCGTCAGCGATTTGGCCATAATCGGAATTTATTATTTTAAAGACGGAGCCCGCCTGCGCCAGGAGCTTCAGTACCTCATCGACAACGGAATCAAGGGCGGCGGCGAATACCAGCTTACCAGCGTTCTTCAGAGCATGGCCGACGACGGACTCCGCTTTGTTCCCGGCAGGGTGGACGCTTGGATGGACTGCGGCAACAAAGACGTCACGGTCGAAACCAACGGACGCATTCTTGAGTTCGTGCAGCACCAAGAGCAGTTGGTCTCCCCTGAGGCTTTTGTGGAGAATTCCCAAATTATTCCGCCATGCTTCATCGGGCCGGGGGCTAGAATTGTCAACAGCACCGTCGGTCCGCACGTCAGTATTGGAGCGCGATCTACCCTGACCGATTCGGTCTTGACGGACTGCATTGTGGGCGAAGACTCCAGCCTCATGCGCATTACACTTCGAAACTCCATGATTGGCCGCCATGCGGTGCTCGACGGGCAGTTTGTTTCGCTCAGTTTGGGCGACTATTCCCGACTCGAAGGCTGATGAATCCGCGGGCCCTCCTTGTTTGCGCAGCAGCCTTTTTAGGGGAGCGCGCCTGGTCGCAGTCGCTGAGTCCAACCTTTGTTCCAGAGGCTAGGGTTGACGCAATGCTCCAGAAGGCCGAGCAGTCCAATCCCGCACAAAAATCCCGTCTTTTAAGCCGTGCTAGCCGCAAGCTGCAGGCGAGTGCCCAGAAGAATCCGGCCAACGCCCCCACCCTTCAGATGCTGGTCTGGCTGAGCTACGCCAAACAGGACGCCACGCTTTTTGCCCAGTCCCTTCACCGCCTTCAGGCCTTGGGCCAGGGGCAGGCCTCTGACTATTGGGCGGCAGCCGAGTGGTTGTTTGGCTTAGAGGACTACGTAGGCGCTCTGGAATTCATTCGCTTTTCGGAGGCTATTGAGGGCCAGACCCTGCGAAGCGCCAGCTCCAAGCAGGCTATTTATTTAAGGCTATACCAAGGAGATTCCGCGCTGCGTTGCGCAGCGCAGTACTGCATTCAGAAGCCCAATGACCCCCGGGCCGCACTGCTTTATGCCCAGACCTTGGGCGAACTCGGTGCCAGCGATGAGGCCTTCTTGGCCTTTGCGAGCTTGAAGAAGCTCTTCCCTGAAAACACGGAGGTGCGCTGGCAGTACCTGCTTTGGGCGAAGGCCAACGACCGCCTGACCGAGGCCCTTGCTGAGGCCGAAGGCATTTGGTCCGACCCTGACATTACCGAGCGGGCCAAGGTGGCCTATGCATCCCAACTGCTCACTCAGAATCCTCGTGACCAACCAAGCGCGGCCCTTGCGGTGCGCTGGGCAGAAGGCCTACTGCGCCAAGATTCAGCCAACCCCGCATACTGGGCCTTGCGCGGAGACGTAGCTCGATGGCTCGACGACCTGCCGACCGCAGAGGAATCCTGGCGCCACTGCCTGTCCCTGCCTGGTGGTGCGCAGTGGCCTGTCTTTCAACAGATTCTTCAGCTCGACCTCGACAAAGGCGACAGCGAGGCACTGCTTTTTGACGCCAAAGCAGCCCAAGGTGCTCACCCAGAGCATCCCTTTGGGTCCTTGTTTTTGGGCGTGGCCCAGAGCCGCAAGGGTGAGCACGCCCAGGCCCATGCCATCTTGTTGGAGGGCATTAATCGGTTTGGATCCGACAAGGAGGTACGCGAGCAGTACCTGCTTTACTTGGGTGAAGTATGCTACCGCCTCGGTCTTTTGAACGAATTCCGCGGGCATTTTGACGAGGCAATCTCCATTAGCAGGAGCAATCCAACAGTTTTAAACAACTACGCTTACTTTTTGGCCCTTTTGCGGATTGACCTTAAAAAAGCCGAGGCCCTTGCCCTGCGGGCGGTGGCTATTGCAGACCAGGAAGCCAGTTTTTGGGACACCCTCGCCACAGTCTATGCCTCCCAAGGCAAGCATGCCAAGGCGCAGTTGGCCATGGATCGCGCCCATTCTTTGGGGGCGGACCCCACCAAGCCCGTTCAAACAACCAACGAAGTCTACGAACCGTGAAGAACCTTGCCCTAGCACTTGCCCTGCTCGGTGCTGCAGCCTGCCGAAGCCCGCAGCCCATGCCCCTTCCGGCAGCAGTTGCCCCCGAGGTGGTTAAAATGCCTATGTACGACAAACCCCACGCTGCTCTGCAATCCCTGCTGCTCGCGCCCCTTGGAGACGACCGCTCGGTCGGAACCCTAAAAGTCGAGTTTGGAGGCAAATCCCTCTCGGCAAAGCTTGACCTTCGCATTCGCAGCAAGCCAGAGCCCATTCTCTGGATGGACGTAGCCGACCCCCTCATCGGCCTTAAAATTGGCCGAGCTCGAATCTACCAAGACAGCGTTCAGGGCTACATACGCCTGTACCGGAAGTACGTCAACGAACCCTTGAGCCGCCTGCGCAGCATGGGCATAGACGTCAAAACCGAAGACGCACGCCGCCTTGCCTTGGGCCTGCCCCTGGCGGTTCCGGTGAAATGGTCCGACGCAAAGTGGTCGGTGGTCGACAGCGCGCTGGTCATGTCCATGACCGAGCAACGCGGAACGTATGAAGTTCTCGTTGAGGTGGCTTTGGATTTGGGCTCATCCAACCGCCTGGTTTGGCAGCGGCTTACCAGCAAGGGCGAGGAGCTCATGGTCCGCTATTCGGGCAACGGAAGCTGGATCGCCGAGGTGCCAAGCCAGTCTGCCCGAGCCGAGTTTAGGGTAACCCAACACACTACGGGCGAGGTTTTGTCCTTTCCCTTTGAACTACCTTCGGACTATGCTCGTACGTCGTTTTAAGCGCCTTTTTTGGCTTTTTGCCCTGCTGCTTGCAGGACTTCAGCTCGACGCCCAAACCTCCGACAAGAAGACGGAGCTCGAGTCAGAGAAGGCAAGGCTTCAAAAAGAAATCAGCGCGGCAAACGAGCTCCTCTCTAAGACCCGAAAGGACCGCGACCTCACTCAAGGGGAATTGCGCGCCTTGGAGAAGAAACTCAAGGCTCGCGAAGCCCTAATTCGAAACGTGCAGGCACAGGTGCGCGAGTCAGAGTCCGAGATAATGCGCCTCGAGCGGGACATTGCCGAAAAGGATCGCGAAATTGACCAAATGATGCAGGAATACGCTGGCATGCTGCGGCAGGCGCAGCAACGCGGAAGTACCGAGCAGGCCCTTCGCTTTATTCTCGGCGCCGAAAACCTCTCCATGGCGATCAAGCGCATGAACTACCTGCGCCAGTATTCCGAGTTTCGCAAAGAGAAGGTAGAAGAAATTAGGCTTTATCAAGAAGCTCAGAATAAGCGGGTTGCTTCAATTGAAGTGGAGCGGAATCTCCAAAAAGAACTTTTGGGCCAGGAGTTACGCCAAAAGCAGCTGCTCGCCCAGGAGCGTGCCTTGCAGGCCAAGGCCTTGGGCGCACTGAAGAAGAAGGAGGGCCAGATTGCCAGCGGCATTGGCAAAAAGCGCCAAGAACTTGCTAAGCTCGAACGCCAAATAGCCGCGATAATTAAAGAAGAGTTGCGCAAGCAGCGCGATGCCGCAGCCGGCCAAACCGGTGCAAAAGATGTTGGCGGAGGCTACGCACTGACCCCTGAGGCCGCTGCACTCGCCAAGGATTTTGCAGCCAACCGCGGCAAGCTACCCTGGCCCGTCGAGCGCGCAGTAGTCCTTCAAACCTTTGGCGAAAATGCTGTTCCAGGGGCGGCGGGCGTTACCATTAAAAATCCCGGAATTGACATCGGAACTCCCGCAAAATCAACCGTGCGCGCCGTATTTCAGGGCGAAATCGCCTCCGTGGTGAACGTGCCCGGCGCAGGCAAGGTGGTCCTGATACGCCACGGAAACTACTTCACCGTCTATTCCAACCTCGCGGAGGTTTTTGTGGCCAAGGGCGCTAAGGTGACTACCAAGGAAGCCATTGGTCGGGTAATGGAAGATTCCGAGACCGGAGCCTCGGTGTTGCACTTTGAGCTTTGGATGAACACCCAAAACCAAGATCCCAAGCCCTGGCTTAACTAGCCAAGTAGCTGCCATCCCTGCGCAAGCAGAGGCTCGGCTATCTTGAACTTTACTTGCTTTTGCTCGCCCGTCATCAGGTTGACGATCGTGACTTGGTCGTTGCGTCCGTACTTTTTGCTGCTCACCGCAGGGGCCTGCTTGGGTGCCGCCGTACGCGGAGCGCCACTGCCCCTTGAAGCATCTGCCTGAGCGTCATCAGCTCCTGGACCCGAGGTGGTTAGCTGCTCTGCGGGCCGACTTCTTGCGGCAGATGCCTGGCGCATTGGGGCTTGGTTGGGGTCTTCTTGCGGCAGGCCTGCGCGAAACAGGAATCCCAAGATGCTGGAGTTCATTTCGTCGACCATGTCCTTAAACAACTTAAACGACTCATGCTTGTATACCAGCAGAGGGTCTTTTTGCTCATAGACCGCGCCCTGCACGTTTTGGCGCAAATCGTCCATGTTGCGCAGGTGCTCCTTCCAGTGGTCGTCGATCAGATTGAGCACCATGGCCTTTTCTAGGTCTTGGATTAGCGACTGGCCACGGCTATCTACACCCTGCTGCAGGTTGGTGGGAATTTGAATGGACCGCACTCCGTCGGTGAAGGGCACCATGATGTTCTGAAACTGTGCGCCTTGATCGCGGAGCACATTGCTCAAAACCGGGAATGCTTGCTCGGCAATTCGGTCGCATTTGCTCTGGTAGGCAGTCTGCGCAGCGGAGTAGGTTTTTTGCGACAATTCGTTGGCGCTAAGGCGTTCAAAACTTGCGGCGTCGACGGCGGCAGGCATGGCAAAGGATTCAAAGCAGCCCAATTCGTAGGCGGCAAAGTCGCGGCTTGGCTTGGTTCCGGCCACTAAAGATTCTGCTGAGTCATAAATGCTGTTGGCCAGGTCCAGCGCAAGGCGCTCTCCCGATAAGGCGTTGCGGCGGCGGCGGTAGATTCCGCTTCGCTGCGCATTCATCACGTCGTCGTACTCGAGAAGGCGTTTGCGGCTGCCGAAGTTGTTTTCTTCGACCTTCTTCTGGGCGCGCTCAATGCTCTTGGTCACCATGGAGTGCTCGATCATGTCGCCCTCTTTATGCCCCATGCGGTCCATCAGGCCTGCAATGCGTTCCGAGCCAAAAAGGCGCATCAGGTTGTCTTCAAGCGAAACAAAAAACTGCGACGATCCCGGGTCTCCTTGCCGCCCAGAACGTCCGCGCAGCTGGCGGTCCACGCGTCGTGAGTCGTGGCGCTCCGTGCCAATAATGGCCAAACCGCCCGCTTCTTTGGACTCTGGAGTTAATTTAATGTCCGTACCGCGACCGGCCATGTTGGTGGCGATAGTAACGGTCTTGGGCCTACCGGCCTCGGCCACAATATCGGCCTCCTTTTGGTGCAGCTTGGCGTTGAGTACCTGGTGCGGAACCTTGCGAATGTTCAGGGTTCTGCTCAGCAATTCCGAGATTTCAACCGACGTGGTGCCCACGAGCACAGGCCGGCCGGCGTCTCGCAGCTTCTCAATTTCGTCAATTACGGCGTTGTACTTCTCTCGCTTGGTTTTAAATACCAAATCGTTGCGGTCTTGGCGCTGGGAATCCTTGTTTTGCGGAATCACCGTCACCTCGAGCTTGTAGATTTCCCAGAATTCGCCTGCCTCGGTTTCTGCAGTACCCGTCATGCCCGACAGCTTGTGGTACATTCTAAAGTAGTTCTGCAGCGTAATCGTGGCATAGGTCTGGGTCGCGGCCTCGATGGTCACTCCCTCCTTGGCTTCAATGGCTTGGTGCAGGCCGTCAGAATAGCGTCGCCCGTCCATAATTCGGCCGGTTTGTTCGTCAACAATTTTGACTTTCTGGTCCATCACCACGTATTCCACGTCCTTTTCAAAGAGCGTGTAGGCCTTTAGGAGCTGGTTCATACTGTGAATTCGCTCGCTTTTGGCACGGTACTCGCGCAGGAGCTGCTCTTTTTTGGCGGCCCGGTCGGCCACGTTGCTGTTCGCCTTTTCGATAAGATCCAGCTCAACCGAAATCACGGGAAGCACAAAAAAGTCCGTGGCGGTCTGGTCTGCTAGAAAGCCAAGACCAAGATTGGTTAGGTTTACCTGATTGTGCTTTTCTTCGATCGTGAAGTACAGGGCCTCATCGATTTTCTTCATCTCCTTGCCTTGATCCTGCAGGTAGAGGCCTTCGGTTTTTTGCAAAATGGCTTTAATGCCGTCTTCAGAGAGAAACTTGATGAGCGCCTTGTTTTTGGGCAGCGCTCGGTGCGAACGCAGCAGCTGAAAACCGCCTTGGGTCTTGTCGCCGCTGGCCAGCAGTTCCTTGGCCTGCGCTAGGGCATCTTGGGCTACGGACTTTTGCTGGGCAATGATGGAGACTACAAAATTTTTGAGGGAATCAAACTCCTGTTTGTCGCCGTTTGGCGTTGGTCCGCTAATAATTAAGGGCGTCCGGGCGTCGTCAATCAGCACGGAGTCGACCTCGTCGACAATGGCATAGTGGTGCCCGCGCTGCACCAGTTCGGCCGCTTCTCGGGCCATGTTGTCGCGCAGGTAGTCAAAACCAAACTCGTTGTTGGTGCCAAAGGTGATGTCGGCGAGGTAGGCCTTGCGGCGCGCTTCGGTATTGGGGCGGTGCTTGTCGATGCAGTCCACGCTCAGTCCGTGAAACTGGTAGAGGGGACCCATCCACTCGGAGTCCCGCTTAGACAGGTAGTCGTTTACCGTCACCAAGTGCACCCCACGTCCGCTCAATGCGTTGAGGTAAACAGGCAGGGTGGCGACCAGGGTTTTGCCTTCGCCCGTGGCCATTTCGGCGATGCGTCCTTTATGCAGCACCACGCCGCCAAAGAGCTGCACGTCGTAGTGCACCATATTCCATTCAATGGCGTTGCCCGCGGCCAGCCATTGATTCTTCCAAACGGCGGTATCGCCATCGAGTTCAACGGCGTCGATTTTAGCGGCCATTTCACGGTCCCAGTCGGTGGCAGGAAGCCGCAGGGGCCTATCATTGAGTCGGCGTGCAGTCTCGCGCAAAACGGCAAAGGCCCGCGGTAGCAGTTCAATTAGAATGCGCTCTTCCTGGGCTAAAACCTCTTGGTCTATAGCGTCAATTTGGCGGTATAGGGCGTCTTTAGCGTCTACGTCAGCCTCAGAATCGGCCTGAATTTTAAGTAAATCACGTGCTGCAATTTGACCTTCTGACTCTGCGCGGAGTCTTTGGCGGAAGCCTTCGGTTTCGGCGCGTAGCGCCTGGTCTGATTTATTTTGAAGCTCGCTCTCGGCGGCTTTAACCGAATCAATAATCGGATTGATCTCGCTCAGCGTGCGCTTTGAAGTATCACCCAAAAAAAGCTTTAAAATTTTGTCAAGCATAGGGCGCCAAAGGTACAACTACGACGCCACCTAAGCATTTGCAGACCGATTGTCCTGCCCTAAGAAAAATCAGTATTCTTCCTCGTTCCAGAGAAAGTCTTCATCCGAAGGGTAGTCGGGCCAAATATCTTCGATGGATTCATAGATCTCGGCATCCTCTTCCTCAACGGCTTGAAGGTTTTCCACGACCTCGAGCGGAGCTCCAGTGCGGATGGCGTAGTCAATAAGTTCGTCCTTGGTCGCGGGCCAGGGGGCGTCGCTTAGGTACGAGGCAAGTTCAAGGGTCCAATACATGCCGCAAAAGTAATTTTTTTCTGCAGCTTTCCAAGTAAAATATTAAGGCTTGGCAATCCAGGGTATTTCTGGAGCATTAATGCGCTTGCCAATCCAGCGTGACAGTACAAATGCGTAGTCGCTAAGCCGGTTCAAATAAGCCATCGTCGGCAAGGGAAGCTGCAGGGCATCCTCGGACTGATGGTCGTGGAGCTGCACCACCCATCGCTCCGCGCGGCGCGCAACCGTGCGGACCACGTGGCACTGACTGACCAGCACATGACCACCCGGAAGCAAAAAGTTACGCATCGGCTCCAGTTCGAGTTCCATGCGGTCAATAGCGAGCTCAAGGCGCTCAATCCAGCTAAAATCAACATGCGGCAGGCGCTCCACCATCTCCGGCAAGTCATTGGCCATGTGCGAACCCAAGGCAAAGAGGTCGCTCTGCACTTGAAGCAGCTCCGCCCTTACTTCTTCCCAGTCCGTCGGAATCTGGTCGCGGAGCAGTCCGAGGTGGCTGTTGAGCTCGTCGAGGGTTCCGTAGGCATGCAGCCTCAGGTCGTACTTGGTAATTCGCGTTCCGCTAAAGAGTCCGGTTTGGCCGGCGTCTCCGGTTTTGGTGTAGATCTTCATAATGGCTTCTTAATCTAGTACGCCCGGCCGGCCTTGCCCTCCATGTAGTTCACGAAGGCTCGGTTGGCCACCCGCACTCCGCCCGGGGTTGGATAGTTGCCGGTAAAGTACCAGTCGCCCGGAGAATTAGGGCAGGCCTCGTGCAGGTCGGCAACCGTTTGGTAGACCACCTTGACTTCGGCTTGGGTTCCGGCGGGGGTAAGCAGCTCGGCGATGCGGTCGCTGAGTTCCTCGTCGCTAAAGGGGGCATAAACGGACTGCACGGCGTTGCGCTGCTTGGCCATGGGCTTGGCAAGCTCGGCCTTGGCGTCGGCGTGGGCTTGGTCCAAAACGGAATCCATTTTTCGCTCGCGCAGCAGCGATACGGCGGCCTGAAAAGCGATGAAGTCGCCCAACTTGGCCATGTCGATGCCGTAGCAGTCGGGGTAACGAATCTGCGGCGCCGAACTCACTACCACAATGCGCTTGGGCTTGAGGCGATCAAGCATACTCAAAATGCTCTGCTTCAAGGTGGTTCCGCGCACAATGCTGTCGTCGAGGGCCACAATGCTGTCTTCGGGCCCCACAATGCCGTAGGTGGAATCGTAGACGTGCGCCACCATGTCGTCGCGGCCGCTGTCTTGTGCGATAAAGGTGCGCAGCTTGACATCCTTCCAAGCGATTTTTTCTACGCGCGGACGGGCTGCCATGGCCAGCTCAATGTCGTCGGGCATGATGGCGCTGCCTTTGCCAATAAGCAGGGCGGACTTCTCTCTCTTTAGCAAGTCTTCAGCCCCTTTAACCAGGCCATAAAAGGCGATTTCGGCCG
>Ga0209443_1002633_pt1 | contig 10532 bp, 5 predicted proteins | sample LauGreBMM110DCMD_2_FD_187571 | JGI IMG/M metagenome (GOLD analysis project Ga0209443, IMG submission 187571) | Freshwater lake microbial communities from Lake Michigan, USA - Su13.BD.MM110.DCMD (SPAdes) (version 2) | ecosystem: Environmental > Aquatic > Freshwater > Lake | place: Lake Michigan... | reverse complement strand
CTTTTAGAATGGGCTAAAAAAGAAGAAATAATGGAAGGGTTTACAGTATGTTCTTTAATTAAACAACAACTAAAAATTTCATTTCGTAAACTGGATGGAAAAACTAATGATATTGATAATGTTGATATGATTTGGAATATTACTGAAACCTTTATGTCTATGGAATATCATAAAGATGAAATTGAACATATTATTATAGAAATCAAGGAAACATTTCGATCACGTATTGGACATATACGCGATTTATACATTCAAATAGAACAGGTCATTAAACCTACAGATGAAGCAAGGCGTGGAAATGCGGAAATCTTAACACCGTTAAAGTTAGCAGAAGAAATGACTAATAAAATACCTGATGAATTTTGGAACGAAAAGAAAACTGTATTTGAACCTACATGCGGTAAAGGTGTATTCTTATGTTTAGCTTACGAAAAGTTTTTGAATGCGGGACTTGATAAGAAAACCATATTAGAAAAGTGTTTATACTTTGCCGATCTTAATCCGGTAAATGTTTATATATGCAAGTTTTTATTAGATCCACTTAATGAATACAAGTTAAATTATTATATTGGTGATACATTAACGTTAAATATTGAAACAGAGTTTAAAGTAGATAAATTTGATTTAATTATTGGAAATCCGCCTTATCAAGAAGTATCTGAAAATGGAATATCAAAAGGAGGAGGTAATAATTTATATACTAAATTTATATATTATGCAGATAATAATTTATCATATAATGGATATATATTATTTATTACACCACCTACGTACTTTAGTCCTGGTAGGAGTAATAATAAGAATAACATGAATTTAAGAAAAGATGTTTTGAATAAATATTACTACCATTATATAAATTTAGAAGAGTGTTCCAAATATTTTACTGTAAGCAGCAAATTTATATATTATTTAATTCAAAAAAATTCCAATAAAAATGATAAGTTAGAAATAATTTGTAAATACAATAATAAAATATATAATACGGTATTAGATCAAAAATTAATTATAAGAAATTATTTACCATATATGTTAACAAATGAATGCTTATCATTATTAGATAAGATAGTAAATACCATTGATAATAAATTAAAAATTGATAATTCAACAATATTTGATAAACGAAAACCTCATGTATTAAATAAGATAAAAAAAAAGACAGATGGTAAAAAAGGTAAAAAATATATCGAAGAAACAGATGCCGAATATAAAACCCGGGCTTTAGACATGGGCTATATTTATCCAATGCAGGCAACAAGTGTTCAAATTGTTTATTCATCTAAAAAATGTGAAAATCAAAACAATAAAAAAGTTTTAATGTCGGAAAGTGGGTATTTAAAACCGTTTTATGATAATGGTATTTTAGGTGTTGGTGGACACTGTTTTTATTGTTTAGTAACCGATGAAATTGAAGGATCTAAAATTGTAAAGTTATTAAATAGTAAATTATATACTTTCTACATTGAAACAAATAAATGGTCGGGATTTCATAATAAGGAAGTATTACAAGATCTTCCAAATATTATTTATAAGATCAATGGAGATATACTTGATGTAGATATTTATAAATACTTTAAAATAACAGATGATGAAATAAAATTAATAGAATCATTTTAAAATAAATTAAAGTCTTTGAATCAAAGACTTTGTCAATACGAAAGATTTTTCAAGGAAATTAAAGTCTTTTGATTCAAAGACTTTGTCAATACCGATTTAATTATTATAACATACCACCTTGTATTAATAAATCAATTACAATATATCCAAGTATAAAAATTATTAATTGGGCAAATGTGCCAGTTGTATTTGTGCAATTATCATTGCGATAAGTATCTGGTAAAAAGTTTTCAATAAATAAATCACTAAATATTGTAACACCTAATAAAAGTAAAAAGAATGCAATTTTAAAATTTACCCTCTTCATTAAATCAACTCCCATACTCGGAAAATCGCTATCATTTAATTTATTAACAGGAGCTATAGTTGGCGGTTTAGTATCCATAGTTTCAGTATCCAATGTTGACACTGAACGATTTTTAAGTTTAGACATTTTTAATTTTATTTTAAAATTTTCAATGTATATTACTTGATTGATATTTTGTAAAAAAATATCAATCAATTTACTTTGTAAAATAATTCAAACGATTGATCTCAAATTATATTTCGTAAAATTTTGTAAAACTTTAAATAACATTATATTTTTTTTCATAGTATGGGTTGTTTGATACAGTTACCCCACAATAATTAACATTATTTTTTTTATAATCAACAGGTTCATATAACCCTGATTCAACTGCATTTTTTAATACCATAGCAAAAGAATCCCAAAATTCTTTATCGTGTCCGTATGATATACATCCAAGATGTGTTAATTCATGTAACATAACAAATTGCAGTATTTGTATATCATGTATTTTATCTCCATAAATTTCTTTTTGCCTCAAACAAATACCAAATTCAACTCCTTTATCAGTAACAAAACTTGTTTCAGACCCTGGCGACGGAGTATTTTCAAAGATATTGTCTATATTATAGTTATGCAAAACTCGATTAAAAAATGCAATTTGGTAAGGAGTTCCTTGTTTTTTAATAACAAATTTAATTTTTATAAACTTTATAAACCTTATCATAAATTCATGTAGTTTAGCCAACATATTAGCCGCTTCATATTTATCGGAAAATGTCGTATTTACTTTATAATATCTTAAATCATACTCAGACTTTATGTAATCCATTGTAAAATATTCATTTACTTTATTTTTATATTGGTATATTATTAATATCACAATAACTATAATTAAAACAAATTCTCTACTTTGAATTACAACCATTTAATGTAATGTAAAAATAATATTTATATATATATATTGAAAGTTTTTATAAAAAATCTTGAATTAGTTTTATATAACTAATTCCAGATATAAGATTTCAGTCCGTTATTTTATTAAAAGGTTTAAATTGTGAAATTTTTTGTTAATTAAAAACTTTTGTTAATTAAAAACTTTTAAATAATGAGCAATGTATTTACGATTAATCCAATAAAGATTAATATATTTTCTTTAAAAAATACTATTAAACAAACTGTTATATTTATAGGAATTGTTCCTAAGGAAATTAAACATGAATTGAAACAAATAGAAATACATTCATCAAATTTATATTTAAAAAGTTCATCTATAAAAATATTACAAAATTTTTATGGCAATAATTGGATACAAAAATTAGGCATTACATATAAATTAAAAAAAGGGGGCGATCCAGACCAAGTGTCGGACTTTATGTTTGATGATACTAATGAAAACGATGATACTAAGGAAAACGATGATACTAATGAAAACGATGATACTAAGGAAAACGATGATACTAATGAAAACGATGATACTAAGGAAAACGATGATACTAAGGAAAATTTATATACAAACATTCCTGAAAAATCGTTTATATCATTAAACGATATAAATTTAATGGATGCTGATGATAAAAATATTACAAACCAAGATATTACAAACCAAGATATTACAATCAAAGCTAAATCAAGTGTTATTAAATCCAACGAACCCCAGTACAAGAATTCTATTAGATTTATATTTGATGAGCCATCTATTACAATATATCCTGATGACAATGTTATTGAATTTAAGAAAAAAATATACATATCATTAAATATACCCATTTTTAGGCAGCATATATGGTATTCTTATCAAAAACAGATAGTTCCCCTAAGCTACTCTGTATTTAATAATAATATACCAAAAGATATAAATGCCCAGGAAATGTTAAATAAATATAATGATTCAAAACAAACTGATATGATTGAAAATATACCCATTTCAAATGATATGTATCAAAGTAAAGATAATATTAAAATTATTGCAAATGATTCATTTACACTAATTGGTAATTATTATTATAAATATGGCATAACTGAATATAATTTGTTAGATTTAAATGAATTTATTCAACCTACCAGAGATAAACTTAATAAAATTATATTAGATCGATATCAATTGGAATTAATATATTACAGTTTTATTGCTATGTATTGGCCCATGTTATCAATTACGGCATTTTCTGAATATATTAAATCTGATTGTAATATACCTAAATATTACCCAGATATGCACCAACCCATTCAAGAACTTGCCCAAATATATAATTTAGAAAAAAAAATTATGGATACCAGATACGATTTATTAAACAATACAAAAAATAAAAGTGATTTTGAATCAATCCGTAAATTATTATCAATTGGTATCGTATCCTATGCAATTAGTATAACAAGCTTTAAAAATAACACTGATACAGTTTTGTACATACGCAATTTATTTGACAAATTTGAACTGACCGATACAATTATTAGTTCTAAATGTTACCTAAGACATGGTGATAAAAATATTATTCTTAATAAAGCGTATAAAAAACATCCATTCATTAAAGAACATATTGCAATTAATAGCATTATGTTTAGAATTAAAAATAATAATAATTCAGTTAAATATATTAATTTGACACTGTATCCAAATGGCAATTATTTAATATCATCAAAACATCACGGTTTTGATTATAATGATTTTAATAGTGTATTTAACGAAACCCAAACATTCATGCATTCAATTATTGAAAAAATTAATCTATTAGGGGACTATGTTTTACTAACAAATAAAACTATACCATACATGACTAAAGAAAATTCAGTATTTTGCAATACTGATGTTAATATATTTTACAACAAAGCATTCAATGAAAATCAATTTACACGTATAAAAAGTATTATTAGCGATTATAACAAATCAAATATTATAACCATTAAAAATACGGAAAATGCAGGTCTTGAATTTTATTTTAATAAGGGTATGTACTCATTTAATTCTAGCATTATAGAACGAAACATACATACTAACAATCAATATGAGTTTTTAAGCGATGGCATTATTAAGCAAAAATGGAATAATTTGATTGATAAAGTAAGATTAACAAAAATGTATAATCGAATATCTGATGTTAAAATAGAAATAACAGGCATTAAAGAAACCGAATTTTATAGCTTTTTTAACTTAATTATTACATTATTTTATATATATAAAACACAAACTATATTATCAAATAATGCAATTAAACCAGGTAAACACGATTCAAGTAATAAAGATATAGACGATGATACAAATAAACAACTTCAAAAAATTAAATTAAAGAAAAAATTACGTAATCTTAAGGATCAGGACCCCGTATTATATAATTTTAAACAAATGTACAAAACAGAAAATATTTATTCAAGAATATGTCAAAAGCCATCACAACCAATTTTACTTAATTCAGATGATTTTAATAAATTAACCAATGATGAAAAAAAGAAAGCTATAAAATATTGGAATTTTACAACCAATAAAGATGCTTATTATACATGCCCAAACCCTAAATACCCATATATCAAATTTATCATTAAAAAACATCCAAACGATTATTGTATACCATGTTGTAAAAAAAAACAAATTGAAAGTAGTATAAGAGACGCTAAAAAAATGATATATAATATATGCATGAAAGACCATGTATATAAACCGCTTGATCGCACTATAACACTAAAATCCCGATATATTATGTCGTATGGTAAAGATGTTGAAGAAGGGCGATTATCAAGATTACCCGAGGATAGTTTGGAACCACTGTTATACGAGACATTTTCTATAAATAATTCTGGAATGGATCAAGAATGCATGACTGATGTTGGATATTATTTATATGGCATATCGCAAGAAATAAATAATATAAAAAATGTTGCCATATTAAATATTATATTATTATCAACCGAACACACATTAATTGATTTTATTAATGAAATAATTAAAATATTAAATGAACACCCTAATAAATTTAAAGTAATGCTCAATGGTAAAATATCTAAATATTTTATAAATGTTGGTCATTTTACAACAGTTTTGCGCGATACTTTTTTATCACATCATGAATTAACTGATGAGGCTCTTGAACTACCATGGAATGACATATTTGTTAATGTAGCATTGCTGCTATTTAATATAAATTTTATACAGTTCAGCCATAAGAAAAAGGACGACATTAAATTGATAATACCGAGTCATATTACAACTAAAGAACAATTTTTAGTACCAAATTTACGACATATAATTATTCTAAAAAAAAGAACTAATATATTCCCAATATATCTATTAAACACAGATGTATTTTTTAAAACAAAATTATTTACTAAACAAATTTTTAATTATGATGACCCATGCATTTTTATAATTAGTACAGTGGTCGATACTTATCTTAGTACCCAGGCTAAGAAACATAATATATATAATGCAACATTTGATAATATAATAAAATTTATAAAAGGCACCGAATATTCCATAACAAAAATTTTTGTTAATAATTCAAACTTTTGTTATTATATACAAGTAACAACAAAAGCCAAAAAGTTTATTCATGTACCAATTGAATTAGTGGCTTATTCCGATATATATAAATTAACATTAACATATGATGTTTTTTTAAGAAGTAAAAATAAAACAGAATTACACCCACTTATGCAATTTATGGCAGATTATAATAAATGGGCTAACACATTGATAAATACCGCATTAGGTATAGTAGATAAAAAAATATATCAATACATTAACATAACAAATTGGTTAGTTTTAAGTTCTGTATATAATCAAGTTAAATCATCAAATAAAGTAATAGGTTTTGTTTGTAACAATATTAATTATTATATTAATGACATTAGCTTAGAGAATGCCTTAAAAATTAAGAATGTAAAAATTATGCAGTTATTTTATGACCCCGACATTATAAATTTACAAATAACTCAAAATACACAAATAACACATGACGACAGACATAAAAAAATAGGCAGAAGTATTTATAATGCCTATTTATATCAAATCGTATTATTAGAATTTATAACATTATTTAACACTGATAGAAACGGACAACTCCGCGATAAGCTCAAAAAAACTATATTAATTAATATAACTAATATAGATAAAACATTAAATGAAATATATAAACTAGGTTTTAGTGACACCGATAACAATAAAATTAAAAATATATTATATGATTACAATGTGTCCAGAATTAAAAATAATTTATTTAGCGATATTAACACAACCACATTTAATTTTGATATGTATAAATTTGAAAAATTAAAAACATTAGAGCCTAAAGAAATATATAATGAGTTGGAAAAAATGTCACATAAATTTATAAAGTATGGAGATATCAATAAAATTAAAAACTTTGAATTTCCTAATATTTATACATCATGCCAGTCAAAAAACAAAAAAAATATGGCAGTATATTGCAATGACAAACATTTAATAATAGATAAAACTAAATTTCATAATATATTAAAAATATTAACTTCAGACATTCTAAACCCAATTAAAGAAAAGTGGTTATTCAATACAATATTTTCAAATTCTATCATTTCATTTTTTAAATTTATCAGACGACCCGACGAAACAATAAAAATAGAAATTGTCGACTAAATTAAAAACTTTCAAAAATGAATTTAAATATAGTTAAATATAATATATAAAGTTATTTATAAAACTTTCAAAAATGGACGAACAACTTGTTGTTCAAACAGATGAACAACAACTTGAACAACCATTAATAAATAATTTGATTCAAACCGATTTAAATTTGCAATTATCTAAAAAAGTTGATGGAAAAAAAATAATATTAAATATTTCTAAACAAAATCCAAAAAGCTCATCAGATAACATTAAAAAAGTTTTGCACAAATTAATCAAAAAAGAATTAATATTAATTTGTTCCGAATTTAATATTGAGTTTGCTAAAAGTTGGCCAAACGATATATTTATAAATTCTATAAAGGATTTTTTTGAAATATATGATGAAATTCCAGAAACTAATATAAATGAAGCCGCTGTTGAATCCGCCGTTGAAGCCGCTGTTGAAGCACCTTATACATTTATTGATTTGTTCTGCGGAATAGGTTCTTTTCATTATTCATTTGATAAACTTGGCATGAAATGTGTTATGGCAAGCGATATTGATGAACATGCTCGCCGAATATATGAATTAAATTACAATTTAAAGCCGCTTGGAGATATAGTAAAAATCAATCCAAATGATATCGTAAAATACGATATCGTATGTGCTGGCTTTAGTTGTCAACCATTTTCAAATATAGGTCAGCATAAAGGATTTAATGATAAAAATCGCGGAACAATGTTTCATGAAATTATGAAATTTGGTGATATACATAAACCAAAAATGATTATTTTAGAAAATGTTCAAGGTTTATTATCGCATAATTCAGGTAAAACTTTTAAAAAAATGCTTCAAATACTTAATCAACATAAATATACAACATCCTATAAACTATTAAAGTGCGATAACTATGGAATTCCACAAATGCGAAAACGACTATTTATAATATGTATCAGATCTAAAAAATTTCCAAAGAATTTTGATAATTGGGATTCGCTCAAAATTAAATCACCAACACTAAGTGAATTTTTTAAAAAAGAATTTAAAAAATCTGTGGCATATACAATTCGGTGTGGCGGTCGCCGATCACCAATCGACGATAAACACAACTGGGATGGATATATTGTTGACGGAAATGAATACAGATTAACACCTGCAGATTGTTTAAAACTACAAGGATTTCCTGATGATTTTAAACTTAACGGATCTGAATCTGAAAAATATATGAGATTAGGTAATACTATACCTACAAATCTTACACATTTAGTAGGTAAAAAGTGTTTAGAATTACTTAATATATGGAATAATTTAGAACCCGAGACTAATTATGACGAAACTAAAGACGAAACTAAAACAAATTTTAGATAATTCTGACATAAATCATATAAAAAATATATAAAATCTTTTCGTTATAAATATGATTCGTTATATAATTTAACTAGTTCGGCACGCCCCATTGAATTTTGACGGGCAGTATTTAAACTATCCGAATAATTTAATTGATTAAATTTAAATATCAATTCTTCTTTATCAATATTACTTTTAAACCAATGCCAACTTTTTGGTCTTAATTCATGTAAATTATCTGTTTTAATATATCCTATTTTACCGCCGTAAGCTCGCATAGCAAAGTCTGCACCTTCTGGCGGTGTTGGTTGGTTTTTAATATCTTTTTTACCAAACGGCAAGAAATTCCAATCAACATTAGTTGTAGGTAATTTAATAACCTCTCGAACAACATCACTTTTTTTCCATATTTGAAAGCAACATTTTACCGTCATCTTTGGTGTAAATATACACGGTTTAATCGGAACATCTTCATCATACATTAAATGAAATCTATTATTAAGTCTATTTTGAACACTTAGTTTTCTAAATGTTCTAGGTATTATAAATGCTATGAAATCTGCAAATAAAGCCGCATGATTAAAGAACTTTATTGCTATTGAACTCACTCGCCCAAACGGCGGATTTCCAATTACCAATATATTAGTTGCATCTTCGTGAGGTTTATAGTCGAAAAAATCCATCTTTATTATATTAGTGTCATGTAAAGATTCGTCAGGCAATATATCAATGCCTATTTTATCAGCAAAGTCTAATTGATTAAAGAAACTACCGTTGCCTGCACTAGGCTCTATTACTAAATTAAACTCTGATTTATCATACAATTCAAATAATTTATCAATACATTTTTTAGCATAATCTACATTTGTATAAAATTTGTCTAAACCTTCATCACGAACATTTTTAATATTTTTTTTTGATTCGTCTTTGCATTCAACTAAATTATTTTGCATATGATTGAATTAGAAGTTTTATAATAAAACTTTGCAATTATGTGTAATTAACTATAATTAAATTCATTTTTAATATAATTATATTATATATATATAATATAATTATAATAATATAATTATGTCAGTTTCTTACAATACCCGAGTAAAAAGTAATTTAACAGTTGGTGGTACAATTATATCAGGCGGTATAATTGATAAATCAAATGCTGGAATTTTGCAAATTGGTACGGAAAATGCTACAAAAATAGAACTTTCAAAAACTGGAGCTGTTACCGAAATAAAAGGATCCATATCAGTACTTGAAGGAATGTCCATGGCAGGAGCCGCATCAATTTCAACAACTTTATTAGTTGGACAATCTGGATCAATAAATGCTTCTGCTGCTTTAGAGATAGTTTCTACAACAAAAGGTTTATTATTACCAAGAATGACAACTACACAACGTAATAATATATCTAGCCCAGCCGCTGGTCTTTCAGTCTATGATACAACTGAAAATTGTATTTATTACTATAATGGAACTTTATGGAGTTTATCAGGAAATAATTCTAATTTTGATTCACGAATTACAACGGCACAAACAACCGCGACTGATGCACTACCAAAAACTGGTGGAACCATGGCAGGCGATATAATATTAGGAACTAATAACATAACTGGAACTACAGGACTTATACAAGGGTTTAATATACCAGCTTTAGATACGAGAATTACAACGGCACAAACAACTGCAACTGCCGCTCTACCAAAAAC
>Ga0209443_1002632_pt1 | contig 10532 bp, 6 predicted proteins | sample LauGreBMM110DCMD_2_FD_187571 | JGI IMG/M metagenome (GOLD analysis project Ga0209443, IMG submission 187571) | Freshwater lake microbial communities from Lake Michigan, USA - Su13.BD.MM110.DCMD (SPAdes) (version 2) | ecosystem: Environmental > Aquatic > Freshwater > Lake | place: Lake Michigan... | reverse complement strand
GTACTCCTATCATCGCACAACCTCAGGTAGCCATCCTTGCAATTGGAGCTATCGTCAAAAAACCTGCCGTGGTCGAGACCCCCACAGGAGATGTGATCGCTATCCGTCATAAAATGTTTTTATCCCATACCTATGACCACCGTGTAGTAGATGGTTCTCTTGGAGGCATGTTTGTACGGAGAGTGGCTGATTATTTGGAGGAGTTTGACTTGGAAACAGCCTTGTAAATTTCGGTCAACGGCTAACAGACCACAGTCCACGGCAGACTTTAGTGAACTTCACGGATTGTTTTTAACAGCTGAAACCATAAAATTAATTAAGTAAAAAATCCCCCAAGGAGTGGTTTCACTTCTTGGGGGATTTTTCGCTTGTAATTAGCTGCTTTTACAAAACCAACCAATGAAAATAAGTTTTGAGGTCCAATTAAATCAGCTGTGGACGGTGGACTGCGGACTGTTAGCGATTTCCCTGTGGATCAAGTTTCAACTTGCGGTAGTAGAATTCCAACTTCCCTGCCAGCACCGCCAGGCGAATAGGCTTGGTGAGGTAGTCGTTCATTCCCACCTCCAGCGCCTTAGTCTGATCATCCTCAAAGGCATTGGCTGAGAGGCCAATGATGATTAGCGACTCTTTGCCAGCAATTTTTCGGATCTCCTCTGTGGCCTCCATTCCATTCTTGACCGGCATTTGTACGTCCATAAATACCAAATCAAAATCCTGTTCACGTACTATGTCTACTGCTTCCTGCCCATTCTTAGCTACCTCAAAGGCAAAACCCAGTTGCTGAAACATTAGCCCCATCAGTTGTAAGTTGAGCTCGTTGTCCTCAACAATCAAAATACGTAAAGGATAGACCTCCCCAAACTCCCTAGTGATCTCCAAAGAAGAGTCTTCCTTTGACCTAGCAATCTGCGATCCTAGCATTCGCTTTGCCAAGACAGAAAACTGGAAGGTAGCTCCTTGACCGGGTTCGCTGACCACTTCCAATTCTCCCCCTAGGAGTTCGACCATTTTCTTGGCAATGGCCAAACCCAAACCGGTCCCTTGATAGGATCGGATAGCGGAGCTTTCTACCTGGAAAAAAGGTTGCGAAAGACGTAAAATATTCTCTTGAGAGATCCCAATACCCGAATCGCTCACACTGTAGTGGAGCAGGAGCAACTCTTCGGTAAGTGGCTCTTCGCTGAGCGAAACTTTTACCTCCCCTCCATCGGGGGTAAACTTGACTGCATTCCCAATTAAATTGAGCAAGATTTGGTTGATTTTTCCTCGGTCGGCTTCCACCACAAGCTGTGGGCCGATTTCCTCATGCAGCTGTAGGGAAATATTCTTCTTTTGAGCTAAGGCACCCAAGATCTCCAATTGCGCATGAACCTCTTGTACCGGTGCAAAGGTAGTGACCTGTATGTCTACCTTACCCGCTTCAATCTTAGAGTAATCCAAAATATCACGAATGATGCTCAGCAAGGAGCTACCTGAATTTTTGATGATCTCCAAGTACTGCAGCTGAACCTGATCCAACTTGGTGCTTTCCAGCAGATCAATGATGCCTAGTAGTCCGTTCAGTGGGGTTCGGATTTCGTGGGACATGTTAGCCAAAAATTCCGATTTAGACCGATTGGCCTGATCCGCCGCCTGCATGGCATCAATGAGACCTTTCTCCCAAATCTTCTGACTCGTGATATCCTTAGAAACAGAAATCATCTGCTGGGCATCCAAGGGGAAAAAGCGAGTTTCATAGTAACGTTTCTTTCCTGTGCCTGCTTCGGACCAACTAACATTCACTGTTTGAATTTTTCCAGAATTTCTAGCTTCTGAAAATGCAGCCTCTAATTCTGGAGCTTGATCGGAAGGCACTATTTCAACCAGGCTTTTTCCAACTTGTGCTTGCGTAAGATTCAGGTAATTCCCTCTCGGCTGTACATGGAAATCTAAAATCCTACCTGCATTGTCGTAGACTAAGATTTCATCGGGCAGGTTGTTGAACAGTGTGCGAAGCCGGGTTTCACTTTGCACGATCTCCATTTTTGCCTGATAGGATTCAGAGATATCAGTGCAAATCCCAAGTCCTATATCAAAGAGACCCTTTTTATCAAGAATGATTTTTTCAAATATTCGTATCCGTATCTTTTTGCCGTCTTTTTTGAAAATATCATATTCCAAATCCAAGTATTGTTTTTTCTCTAGATAGGCTTTTCTTACTTCCTTCCTTACCTGCAGTACTAGCGGAATGATAGAACCATCGTTAAATGCCTTGAAAAATTCATTCTTGGAATAGCCCAAGACATCTTCAACCTCATCACTCGCTCGAATAATTTCTCCTTTGTAGTTGTGGAAAAACACAAAACCACGAAGTTCCTTCAGTAGCAGGTTTTGTTGGTCAAAGAGTTCGCTCACCTCCTTGTAGCTCTCCTCTCTATTTTTGGTGGATTGCAGGTAATTTTTAACTGAAATCACGAAAATGGATAGCAAAATAACCATGATGATGATCATGCCTGCAAATAGTAGGAAATAGGTACGGTAAACCCCCGTGCGTAGGTCATCAAGTGGCAAAACGATCACCAGACCCAAGTGATGCACCAAGTCTCCAAAAGAGAAAGGATATTGTGCCAAAACTCCATTGACAAGGGTTCCCTCTTGCTGCCAAGAAACAGGATACAATCCCTTTACCCCTTGGTATAGGTCTTTTTTGACTCCTTCAAACTCCTCAATCTTTATTTCCTTGAGGTGAGGGAGGCTAGTAGATCCGATATCTATTAGATTTTCACCCAAATACAAAAAGGTACCTCCACCCGGCACCTGATAGAAATTTTCCAGATAATCCTGGGCAAAACGAGCAATGGTGGTGGAAAAAAGGACACGATGCCCCATTTTTCCTTCCAAAAGCAATTGAGGCTTGATCGAATCTAAAGGAAAATGGGCTGCTGTTTTTTCGATAAAATCATTTCGCTCCGTATACACATACATCGTCAGAACCTGCTGGGGATTTGCTACCCACAGGGTATCTACCAAACGAGGAAAGGAGGTGAGCATTTTTCTTGCGAGCTTCCCTACCTCCTCCTGCCTATTCTTGGTAGCAAGCTCTTCCAAATCCCCCAAAAATACCTTGGACTCCTCTTCAAATCGATCCAACTCATTTTCTAAACCTCTACCTGCCAGATCCGTCTGCTGCCCCAAAAAATCTTTTCGTCGGTCTACTTGGGTAGAATAGATCGCCCAAAAAAAGCTAATCCCAACCACCATGACCAGGAGAATAAGGAATACGCCTAGAATTAGGGAAAGTTTAAAACCACGATTGGAAAAATCCTTTTTCATCCTCAATTAGGTAGTTTGATTTCCAAGAGGTACCAGTCTACTTGAGAAAAAGCATGTCCCAAGACACGAGACATCCGCGCATCCTCGACAAAATCAAAATGGGTGTTTTTATCGACCAGGATGGATTGAGCCATCTGCCGAACTTCCCCATTCTTGCTTCTTGATAAATTAAAATCTACACCTCTGAAATTATCCATCTGTATCGTTTCCCGATACACATGGTTTTTTAGCAAAGGCATCCCCAATAATTCTATCGCCTCTGATTTACCTCCAATGATATCTCCATTTCCATTGACCAACACAAAATACCCGTCCACAGCATCCAAATAGCTATCGATAGCATCTCCAATACTCAAGTCTATTCCAATAACGGACGAAAGCTCTTCCCCCGCATACACCGGACGAACCAACGAAAATATCCAGCCCTTCCCTGCCGGATCCACATAGGGCTCGGGAATCCAGACTGTCTCTTTGGAGGGATTGTGAGCCAAATCTGCTTCGTAGTAAAAATTGAAATCGATCACGTCCAAATTGGGGTCGACAATATTTTTAGCATCAAAGGCAGGATAGATGCGGCTCGCTCCTATGGAAGAATTGGAATAAATCTGAATTGCCTTTGGATTTTTTTGCATGAAGCTTGCAAACACGCTATCCATGGAATTGGTGAGTAAGATCAACTCGGCTGCCTTCTTGCGATCTGAACTGGAATTGAGAATCACCAACGTGCTCAAGGAAGGATCCTGACCGGGAAGGTTGGTGGAAAAGGCACCCTCCATCGTGTATTTAGAGGGTCCAGGACTGGCTAGGATGGAATCTCTCTTTTGCAGGAGACGCTCGTTGTTGTCAGTAATTTGCTCCAACTCAGTGGTAAGGGCTTGCATTTGGGCCTCAATTTGGGTCACCAGCCCTTGCAATTTATTGTAATCTTCCGGCTCAGGCGCACTCACCCCTGATTGGCAGGAGAGCAAAATCACAGCAAAAAATAGAACAAACAAAGCGGATAAAAATTTCATAGGCAGGATTATTTAGAAAAATGAATTATGAGATTAGTTGATTATCCGCAATCATGACAGTAGCTCAGCTCGCCAATTTCAAACTGCGGATAATCGTTGACAGACCACGGTCTACAGGCGGTCAACGGTCCACGGTCAACAGCAATTACGTATCCATAGTTTAAATACTCCCATTAAACAAAAACAGGCACTATTTCCTTTATACTGCTAGAAAAGTACTATTTATTTTTTGATTATTCACATTGTATCCAATGCATACGAAAAAAAAGTAATGCATTCCATTTAAAAGCTTTCGTCCATGCACCGATGTCATTAGACCATTTTTTCACGCAGATCCACATCCAAAAACCAGGCTGATTTAGCTACTCTTGACCAATCAAAAAAGGCTCGAAGTCCGTTTAAATTAGCTGTGGTCCGTCGACTGTGGACCGTTGACAGCCTATAGTCTGTTAACTGTTGACCATTACCTAAGTTCCCTAAGAAGCGATGCCCCCATTTCTTTAAACCGTTGGTTGACTTCTTCCAAAAACTCCCCTTCCAAAAATCCCTCCAATTCCGACTCCTCCAAGATCTCCGTTTCGCTGACCTTGAAGGTCTGCTCCATCGGCCCCAACTCGTATTTGAAGATGTACTTGGAGTTCCAGGAAAAGATACTCACCCGAATCTCTCCCAGGGTAACTTCTTTGACCACTCTCATGTTGTTCGTCTCACTTCGGAAGTGAAGCTAATTTTAGAAGTCAAGGAAGAAGCTACGGAGCAGTATTTCTCTACGGACAAGGCCACCACTTTTTCAAACTCCTCGGCTGTAGCATCTGGAGAAACCAACACAAAATGGAGCGTGATATCGGTGTAATAACCCGGAACCCCATCGTTACGAAGGCCTTCGACCTCCACAAAAAAATCTAGAATCTCCCGTCTTTTCTTTTTCATCATCACCACCGCATCCACAGAAGTACAACCTCCCAAAGCGGAAAGCAGCAACTCCATCGGCGATTGCCCTTGCTTCAGCTCAGGATCGTTCATGTCGATGTGTACTGTATGGCCTTGTGGATTCTGTGCAGAATAGGTCAGATCCGCGGTCATGCGAACGGTTACGCTTCGGGTATTTGCCATAGGATAATTGGTTTATAGAATAGGAAAAAGGGATTACATATTTCGTCGATACTGCCCACCTACCTCGTAGAGGGCAAGGGTTAGCTGTCCCAAAGAACAGTATTTTGAGGCTTCCATCAAGCATTCAAACACATTTTCATTCGAAACTGCTGCTTTTTTTACCTTTTTAACTTGTTCGCTGACCTGATCGGCAGCAGCGCGATGGAGTTGCGTTAAGGTTTGAATCTGCCCTTCCTTCTCCTCGGAAGTGGCACGAATTACCTCTCCAGGAATCAAGGTTGGAGAACCTTCACTGGACAAAAAGGTGTTCACCCCAATGATCGGAAACTCCCCGGTATGCTTGAGCATTTCGTAGTGCAAACTTTCCTCCTGGATTTTGCCCCGCTGGTACATGGTTTCCATGGCACCGAGGACACCTCCCCGTTCGGTGATGGAGTCAAATTCACGGTAGACGGCCTCTTCCACCAAGTCGGTCAACTCATCGATAATAAAGGAACCTTGAAGAGGGTTTTCGTTTTTGGCCAAGCCCAACTCCTTATTAATGATCAACTGAATGGCCATCGCGCGCCGTACAGACCCTTCCGTAGGGGTAGTGATCGCCTCGTCATAGGCATTCGTGTGCAGTGAGTTGCAGTTGTCGTAAATCGCATACAAGGCCTGTAGCGTGGTTCGGATGTCATTGAAATCAATCTCCTGGGCATGCAAGGAGCGCCCGGAGGTTTGGATATGGTACTTGAGTTGCTGCGCGCGATCATTGGCCCCGTACTTCAGCTTGAGTGCCTTGGCCCAGATGCGGCGGGCTACTCGACCGATCACTGCATACTCTGGATCGATCCCGTTGGAGAAAAAGAAGGAGAGGTTGGGCGCAAATTCATTGATATCCATCCCTCGGGAGAGGTAATACTCCAAGTAGGTGAATCCATTGGAGAGGGTCAAGGCCAACTGGGTAATCGGATTGGCACCCGCCTCGGCAATGTGATAGCCAGAAATGGAGACGGAGTAAAAATTTCGAATCTGCTGATCAATAAAGTATTGCTGTACATCGCCCATAAGGCGAAGCGAAAACTCGGTGGAAAAGATGCAGGTATTTTGGGCCTGGTCTTCCTTCAAAATATCTGCCTGCACCGTACCTCGCACCTTGGAAAGCGTGTCTGCCTTGATCTGTGCATACACTTCTTGTGGAAGCACCTGATCACCTGTTACCCCGAGTAGCATCAGCCCCAGCCCATCGTGGCCTTCTGGGAGCGAACCGCCGTAAAATGGCCGCGGCAAGCCCTTTTTGGCATAGATTGCATCGATCTGGGTATTGACCTGCTTTTCCAAACCCTTTTCTCGGATGTATACCTCGCACTGCTGATCGATCGCGGCATTCATAAAGAAGGCAGTCATGGTCGCCGCAGGACCATTGATGGTCATGGACACAGAAGTCATCGGGTGAATCAGATTGAAACCTGAATAGAGCTTTTTCGCATCGTCGAGGCAGCAAATATTCACCCCGGCATTTCCGATCTTTCCGTAAATATCGGGGCGGTAGTCCGGGTCTTCTCCATAGAGGGTTACTGAGTCAAAGGCTGTGGATAGACGCTTGGCCGGCATACCCTTGGACAGGTAGTGAAATCGCTTGTTGGTTCGCTCAGGCCCCCCCTCTCCGGCAAACATGCGGGTAGGATCTTCGCCTTCCCGCTTGAAAGGAAATACTCCGGCGGTGTAGGGAAATTTGCCCGGTAGATTTTCGCGGAGCCCCCACTTCAGCAGCTCTCCCCAAGCCTGGTAGGTAGGGAGGGCCACTTTGGAAATGCGGGAACCCGTGAGAGAGGTATGGTAGGTTTTCACTTGGATCTCCTTGCCTCGAACGAGGTAGGTGTAATGCTCTCCTCGATACTTAGCTGCTTCAGTCGGCCATTCTTCCAGCCATTTCTTGTTTTTGGGATCTAAATGCAAGGCAACTTGCACATACACTTCCTGAAGTTCCTTGAGAAGACGATCCTTGTCCGCTACCGCTGCGGTCGCAATGACCTCCATGGACTTTTGGATGGAATACAGCTGCTGGGCAATTTCTCCCTGCTCCTCCACCCAGCGGTCGTATTGCCGATTCATTTCGGTAATCTCGCTGAGGTAGCGCGTGCGTGCAGGAGGGATGATGTATACTTTTTCAGAGCTGCCCATGGCTCCCTGAAAGTTACTTTTCCAATGTTCAAATTTTCCGGCAAGCCCAGCTACCACAAGCGCATAGAGGCGATTCATTCCCGGATCGTTGAACTGGGAAGCCATGGTGCCCAATACGGGCAGATCCTCGTCCTCCGTTTCCCAGAGGTTGTGGTTGCGCTTGTATTGCTTGCGCACGTCACGCAGCGCATCGAGGGCGCCTCGCTTGTCAAACTTGTTGAGAGCAATCAGGTCTGCAAAGTCGAGCATGTCGATTTTCTCCAACTGAGAGGCTGCCCCATACTCTGGCGTCATCACGTACAGGGAAAGATCCGAATGCTCGATGATCTCCGTATCAGATTGTCCGATGCCGGAAGTTTCTAGGATGACGAGGTCAAATCCTGCCGCCTTCACCGTATCCACCGCATCCTGCACGTACTTGGACAGCGCCAGATTGGACTGTCGCGTGGCCAGGGAGCGCATAAATACGCGGGGATGGTGAATTGCATTCATGCGGATTCGGTCGCCAAGTAAGGCTCCACCTGTCTTGCGTTTGGAAGGATCTACCGAAATGATGGCGACGCGCTTCTCTTCAAAGTCCATCAAAAATCGACGCACCAGTTCGTCTACCAAAGAAGATTTCCCTGCTCCTCCGGTTCCTGTAATGCCCAGAACAGGCACGATGGCCTTTTGACTGGCTTTTCTCACTTGTTCAAGGAGAGAAGCAGAGCGCTCGGGGAAATTTTCAAAAGCAGAGATTAATCGTGCTACTTGTCCAATTTCCTGTACCGCAAGTTCCCCTGCTACATCTACGTCTCCTCCTAATGGAAAATCGCAGGACTCCACGAGGTGGTTGATCATGCCTTGTAGTCCCATGGCACGTCCATCGTCGGGGGAATAGATGCGTGTGATGCCATAGTCCTGGAGAAGCTCTATTTCTTCTGGCAAAATAGTTCCTCCACCTCCACCAAATATTTTGACATGGGTAGCTCCCTTTTCTTGAAGGAGATCATGTATATATTTAAAAAACTCCACGTGACCCCCTTGGTAGGAAGTAATCGCAATGGCCTGCACATCCTCTTGAATGGCACAGTCTACAATTTCCTGCGCAGAGCGGTTGTGTCCTAGGTGAATCACTTCAACACCAGTGGCTTGAATGATGCGGCGCATGATGTTGATCGCAGCATCGTGCCCATCAAAGAGGGAGGCCGCCGTGACCATGCGAATATGGTGCTTGGGCTGGTACTTGGAAGTAGGTAAAGTCATGGTTTTGGGTTCAATCCTTGATTCAAGGCCAGAAATAGTAATTTTCAACTCCTTAAATACACCTGCGAATATAAGAAAAACTACGCGGAGCTTTTGCTGTTTGGGCTAGAGATCCAAAATTAGAGTTGGTCCAAACGCTCACGAAAAAGAAACCCTGTCGGTTACATAATCTCTTGAAAAACCAGAGAAATGGCCTAGTCTATTTTGAATTCTAGTCCTTCTCCTTAGTTTAGTGGATTGAATAACCTAGATCTCCTCATGTCTCCAAAAACCTACGCCTTTTTTATCTCCCTCACCGCCGCCCTAGGTGGCTTTTTATTTGGCTTTGACACCGCCGTCATATCTGGTGCCGAGCGAGCTATCCAAGAGGTTTGGAAATTAAACGACTGGGTGCATGGATTGGCCATCGCATCTGCCCTCTATGGAACAGTGATTGGCGCTTTGCTTGGCGGTATCCCTGCCGAAAAGATGGGTCGAAAAAAGAGTTTGTTCTGGATTGGCCTCTTTTACTTTATCTCTGCCGTAGGCTCAGGCATTGCTTGGGATGTAACTTCCTTCACCTTCTTCCGCTTCTTGGGTGGACTTGGTGTAGGCGCTTCCTCGGTAGTGGCACCCATGTACATTTCGGAGATCGCCCCAGCCAAAAGCCGTGGGCTACTCGTAGCACTCTACCAATTCAATATTGTATTTGGCATCGTGATGGCCTACGTCTCCAACTACTGGATCGGTACCGCAGGTATCCCAGATGATTGGAGATGGATGCTTGGCGTGGAAGCGATCCCTGCTATCCTGTACACGGTCTTGATCGTGAAAATTCCAGAAAGCCCACGCTGGCTGATCACCAAATTCAATGACCTCACCAAAGCTCGAGCCATTCTAAGCCGCACCGATCCGGAAGGCGTGGAAGAAACACTCCGATTGGCAATCGCCGAGAGTCAATCCTCTCAAACCAAGCATGCCACTGGCTTTGGGGTCTTATTTCGTCCCCAGTACCTATCCTGTACACTATTGGCCATCGCTATTGCTTTTTTCAACCAGGTATCGGGAATCAATGCGATCATCTACTTTGCCCCTCGCGTATTTGAGATGGCGGGTATTTCCACCGAGAATGCCTTGATCTCCACCATCGGCATCGGACTGGTCAACCTATTTGCTACCTTCTTTGGGCTCTACCTCATCGATCGAATCGGCCGTAAAAAATTGATGTACATCGGTTCCTTCGGCTACATCATTTTTCTCAGTTTGATGGCCTACAATTTTCTAGGCCCTGGTATTTCGAGTTTCTGGTTGCCCATCTTCGTATTTGGCTTTATCGCCTCCCATGCAGTAGGGCAGGGATCGGTAATCTGGGTGTTTATCTCCGAAATGTTCCCCAACGAGCTCCGCGCCTATGGTCAATCCCTCGGTTCCTTCACCCACTGGATCTTGGCAGCAGTAATTGCCAACGTATTTCCCTTCTTTGCCAACCAGTTTGGCCCCGGTTACATCTTCGCCTTTTTCTGCCTAATGATGGTGGTGCAATTGGCATGGGTTCGGTTTGCGATGCCTGAAACTAAGGGTAGATCCCTGGAAGAAATTCAAAAAGCCTTACAAAATTAATCATGTCTGAAACTGTCGTTCTCTTTGGAGAAATGCTTTGGGATTGCCTTCCCACAGGTCCAGTACCAGGAGGCGCTCCCA